>Ga0316194_10002620_pt1 | contig 12572 bp, 10 predicted proteins | sample CroRivsedime1_MG_FD_204936 | JGI IMG/M metagenome (GOLD analysis project Ga0316194, IMG submission 204936) | Coastal sediment microbial communities from Maine, United States - Cross River sediment 1 | ecosystem: Environmental > Aquatic > Marine > Coastal > Sediment | place: USA: Maine...
ATCAGATTGAAAGCCGGGAGATGTCCGCAACATTCAGAAACAAATCGCGTAGCTCGCCGAGCAAGGCGAGCCTGTTCTTTCGAGTCGCTTTGTCGTCCGCCATGACCATTACGTCATCGAAAAAGTGATCAACCGGTTCGCGCAAACCCGCCAAGGCAGTCAGCGCCTCTGCATAATTTCTGTCCTCGAGCAAAGGCGTAACAGCGGCCCGCGCCGCAGCAAGCGCATCCCAAAGCGCAGTTTCAGCGGGCTCGGTGAGGAGCTTTTCTTTAACCGCCGCACCCGCTTGCTCTTCGGCCTTTTTCAGGATGTTGGCGATACGCTTGTTTGCTGCCGCCAGGCTTGCTGCCGGCTCGAGCTTTATGAAGGCTTGCACGGCGGCGATACGTTGCTCGAAATCGACCAGCGAAACGGGACCGCGCGCGAGCACCGCATCAAACGTCTCCGTTGCCAGAGTCGTATCGCGATCCAGAAAATAACGTCGCAGTCGCTCGGTGATAAACGTATACAGCGCAGCAACAAGCTCGGCCGATTCAACAGTGCCTTTCGGTTGCGCCTCGACCGCGGTTGCGATGGTGGCCTTAAGGTCGAGGTCGAGCTTGCACTCGATAAGAATCCTTACAACACCCAGCGCTGCTCTGCGGAGCCCGAACGGATCACGATTGCCGGACGGTGTCTTGCCGATCGCAAACACGCCGGCCAGCGTGTCGAGCTTGTCGGCTACGGCCAAAATCTGGCCGTCGACGGATGCCGGAAGCGCGTCGCCGGAAAACCGCGGCAGATACTGTTCGGCGATTGCGTCGGCAACGGCCGCGGGCTCTCCGTCCGAGGCGGCATAATAACGACCCATTATTCCCTGCAACTCCGGGAACTCGCCGACCATCCCGGTCAGTAAGTCGCACTTCGCTAACAGCGCCGCTCGTTGCACGAGATCTGCGTCAACGCCCAGTGCCGCTGCGATTGACTGGGCGAGTGCGGCGGTGCGCTGGCTCTTGTCATACAGGCTGCCCAAGCCGCGCTGATACACGACTTCGTGTAGCGACTCCTGGCGCGAAGCCAGCGGTCTGCGCCGGTCTGAGTCCCAGAAAAAGGCGGCGTCCGCAAGGCGCGGCCGGATAACGCGCTCGTTACCGTCGCGGACCTGGTCCGGGTCCTTGCTTTCAAGGTTTGCGACGGTAATAAAACGCGGCATCAGTGCACCGCTATCGTCGGCCACCGGAAAGTAGCGCTGATGGCCGGTCAACGTGGAAATAACGGCTTCACGTGGCACGCGTAAGTACTCTTCGTCGAACGCGCCTGTAATCGGCACAGGCCATTCGACGAGCGCCGTGACTTCGTCGTAAAGCGCCTCCCCGTCAACCACGTTACCGCCGGCCTCCCTGGCGGCAGCTTCGACGCCGCTGCGCACAAGCTCGCGCCGCCGGTCGAAGTCGGCAATAACGTATCCGCTCTCGAGTGTCTGCAGGTACTCAGCGGGCGTCTTGATCGTTAGCGCCTTACTGGTGTGAAAGCGATGACCGTGCGACTTGTTGTCCGCGGTGATGCCCATGATGGGTGCTTTGATGACGTTGCTACCGTGCAAGAGCACGACCCAGTGAACTGGCCGAACGAACTCTGCATCGCCTGCGCCCCAGCGCATGCGTCGCGGAATTGGCAGCGCCGCAAGTGATTTTTCGACGAGGCCCGGGAGCAGCTCCGTCGCCGGCTTGCCTTTCTCCACAACATGGCAGGAAAGCCATTCGCCTTTGTCCGTTTTGTTGCGCCCCAGTTTGTCGGCCGCAACGCCGCACTTGTCGGCAAACGCCTGGCCCGCCGCTGTAAGCTTGCCGTCCTTGTCAAAGGCAACACTAACGGGCGGCCCCTTTTGCACAGTTTCACGATCTTCCTGACCCGCTTCGAGTGCCTCGACCAAAACAGCCAGGCGTCTCGGGCTCGCATAAGCATGCACAGCACCATGTGCCAGCGGGGCCTCATCGAGCGCGGCCTCAAGTGCGGCCGCAAAGGCATCCATTAACGAGCGCAGTGCTTTCGGTGGTAATTCTTCGGTACCAATCTCAACGAGAAAATCATCACGCTTACTCATGTCGTAGCGTCCTTCTCGCCGACAGACGCAACCATCGGAAAGTCCAGCGCCTCGCGACTGGCGTAATACGCCTCAGCAACGGCACGAGCCATGGTGCGTACACGCAAAATAAATCGTTGCCGCTCGCTGACAGAAATCGCCTGGCGCGCATCAAGAAGATTGAAAACGTGCGACGCATGCAGCATTTGCTCATACGCGGGCAACGCAAGGTTTTGCTCGATCAACCGTTCGTTTTCGTGTTCGGCATGGTCGAACTGATGGAACAGGTCATCAACGTCCGCGATTTCGAAGTTGTACTTGGATTGCTCTACTTCATTTTGATGATAGACATCACCGTAAGTAATTCGGCCTAGCGGTCCATCCGTCCAGACCAGGTCAAAAATACTTTCGACGCCCTGCAAATACATCGCGAGGCGCTCGAGCCCATAAGTGATCTCGCCGGTGACGGGGCGACACTCGAGACCGCCGACCTGCTGGAAATAAGTGAACTGCGTAACCTCCATACCGTTTAGCCAGACCTCCCAACCAAGGCCCCAGGCACCCAGCGTGGGCGACTCCCAGTTGTCCTCAACGAAACGGATGTCATGAACCTGGGGGTCGATACCAATAGCGCGCAGTGAGTCGAGGTACATCGCCTGAATGTCATCGGGCGACGGTTTGATAACAACCTGATACTGATAATAGTGCTGCAAGCGAAACGGGTTATCGCCATAGCGTCCGTCGGTCGGACGGCGGGACGGCTGCACATACGCAGCACTCCAGGGCTCGGGCCCGACGGCCCTCAGAAACGTCGCTGGATGAAACGTCCCTGCGCCCATTTCCATGTCGTAGGGCTGCATGATGACGCAGCCGCGCTCCGCCCAGTACTGCTGCAGCTTTAGGATCAAGTCCTGAAAGCTGAGCATAGCGGACGCTTTTTGCTTGCTCATTGGTGTTCTACCGGCCTCAAACCCGCGCAGTATATAGGAGTTCTGGCATTTGCGGGGCGCAGACACGCGCCATCTGCTCAGGTGCTTGTTCGCACTAAAATAGTGCAAAACGATGCGCCGTTGCACTATACTGGTGCGGTCTGGGTGCCGCCATTGATGAGCGTGCCAATAAAATCAATGACTTGTCTGTCGCACCATTTTGGCACGCTTCATGCACTTGTATTCGTAAGTTGCCCCGGATATCCCGGGCATTTTTTATGCGTTGATTTCTGGAGGAAAGATTCATGAAGCCCAAAGAGGTACTCGGCCTTATCAAAGAGCATGAGGTCAAATTCGTCGATTTTCGTTTCACGGACACGAGAGGCAAAGAACAACATGTAACCGTGCCCGCGCATACGATCGATGAGGATCTGTTCGAAGAGGGCAAGATGTTCGACGGTTCGTCGATCTCTGGCTGGAAGGGCATTAATGAGTCCGACATGATCCTGATGCCAGACCCAGAAACGGCCGTCCTCGATGTTTTCCCGGACGAGCCCACGCTTAACCTGCGCTGCACGGTCGTCGAGCCGGCAACCATGCAGGGCTATGATCGCTGCCCGCGATCACTTGCTGATCGCGCCGAGGCGTATCTGAAGTCAACCGGAATTGCCGACGCGGCGTACTTCGGCCCGGAGAACGAGTTCTTCGTTTTCGACCACGTCTCGTGGGACGACAACATGCAAGGCGCGTTCTACAAGATTGATTCTGACGAGGGTGCCTGGAATACAGACCGCGCTTCTGCTGACGGCGTCGGCAACACAGGCCACCGGCCGACCGTTAAAGGGGGTTACTTTCCCGTGCCGCCCGTCGACTCATTGCACGACCTGCGCTCCGCGATGTGCCTCGCGATCGAGGACATGGGCGTCGAAACCGAGGTGCACCATCACGAGGTTGCAACGGCCGGACAATGCGAAATTGGCGCCAAGTTCAACACACTGGTGCGCAAGGCCGATGAAGTTCAGATCCTCAAATACGTGATTCACAATGTGGCGCACGTCTACGGCAAGACGGCGACATTCATGCCCAAGCCGCTTGTTAACGACAACGGCAATGGCATGCACGTGCATCAGTCCTTGTTCAAGGATGGCGAAAACCTGTTCTCTGGCGATGGCTATGGCGGCCTGTCTGAAACAGCGCTGTATTACATCGGCGGCATCATCAAGCACGCAAAAGCATTGAACGCGTTTACTAACCCGGCAACGAACAGCTACAAGCGTCTTGTTCCAGGTTTCGAAGCGCCGACCATTCTCGCGTACTCGGCCCGTAACCGTTCGGCATCAATTCGTATTCCGTATATCGCAAATCCGAAGGGCCGTCGTATCGAGGTTCGCTTTCCGGACTCGATGGCGAATCCGTACCTCGCTTTTTCGGCAATGTTGATGGCCGGCCTCGACGGCATAAAAAACAAGATTCACCCGGGCGATGCCATGGACAAGGATCTGTACGACCTGCCACCCGAGGAAGAGAAGAACCTGAAGCTCGTTGCGTTCTCTCTGGATGAGGCGCTCGCCGCGCTGGACGCGGATCGCGACTTCCTCAAGGCGGGCGACGTGTTCTCTGATGACCTTATCGACGCGTACATCGCGCTTATCGAAGAAAATGTCACGCGCCTCCGAATGACGACCCATCCGGTCGAATTCGACATGTATTACAGCCTGTAACTGTAAAAAAGTGTGAACCGGGCGGCATTTTGCCGCCCGGCCACTAGCCGCAATCAGACTTAAGTTGTTATGCTGACTAAATGGAAACACGCCTCATTCTCGCCCTCATCGGCTTATTGGCGACCACCTCGGTCGTTGCGCAAGCTTATCGTTGGGTGGATGACGAAGGCGTTACCCATTATTCCGACCGCCCTGAAGAGGGTGCCGAGAAGGTTGAGCTATCGGAATATTCAAAAAACACTGGAGCTCGGATATACCGACGTAGTACTCCAACACCCGCTGCTGCTGAAGAGCCAGCCAGCGATGAACCCTTTAGCTATCAGAGCCTCACGATTACATCGCCAGGCGCAGAAGAAACGCTGTGGAATATCGAAGGCGTACTGAGCGTATCGCTGGCGCTGAACCCGGGCTTGCAGAGCGGGCACCAGCTGCGCGTGTACCACAATGGTCAGCCACAGATTGTGACGGGCACGAGCTTCCAGCTCGAGGAAGTCTATCGCGGTGTGCACAACCTCCAGGTGGAAGTCATCGACGCCACGGGTCGACTAATGATTCGCAGCCAGACGAATCGCTTCTATGTGCAGCAGAGCACGGTAGTAACGGGCGGCCCCTAGGCAGCGCAAACCCGGATCGCTCCTCCGACAACCCGGGTAATAATTCACGGCGAATCCTCGATAGTCTGAGTACGGGCGTTATTTTGCTCGATAACAGTTTATTAATTGTCGACCTCAATCCCGCGGCCGAAAACATTCTTGGAATAAGCGTCCAACGTGCGCGTGGCGCATCACTATTGAGGCTGGTCGACGACGAGCCGGAGCTGCGCGATATTTTGGCGCGCGTGATCGAAACCGGCGACCACTATGCGAACGAAATGCGGCTCGGCCGAACAGAGGTACACGGCGAGGAACGAACCGTTGACTGTCGCGTCTCCCCGATCGACTGCGGCACGGCAGCTTTGCTGGTCGAGATGACAGACGTTACCCGCCGCACGCGAATAAGTCGGGAAAATGCTCTGTTGATTCAGCACGGCGCGGGCCGACAAATGATTCGCCAGCTTGCCCATGAAATAAAAAACCCGCTTGGCGGTATTCGTGGCGCGGCGCAACTACTCGCGCGCCAACTTGAAGATGCCGAGCTCACCGAATACACCGATGTCGTCATCAGCGAAACCGACCGACTCGCCGGGTTGGTTGATACCTTGCTTGGACCGGGCGGTCCGCCGAAAAAGCAGCCGCTAAACGTGCACGAGCTACTTGAGTACGTGGTTCGAATTATTGAAGTAGATGAACACAAAAAACTGGTGTTTCGTCGCGACTACGATCCTGGCTTGCCACTTATCGATCTGGATCGCGACCAAATGGTGCAGGCGCTACTGAACCTTGTCAGAAATGCGAGCGCAGCGCTCGATGGCCAAGGAACCATAACGCTGCGGAGCCGTGCCGTAACTAATTTCACGATTGGCGATAAGCGCCATCGTGTTATCGCGTCAATCGAAATCGAGGATGATGGTCCGGGCATCCCGATCGATATGCAGGATTCAATTTTCTATCCGTTGGTTACCAGTCGTCCTGAAGGCACCGGCCTCGGATTGCCGGCCGCGCAGGAACTGCTCAGTCGCCACGGCGGACTCATAGAATTCGAAAGCAGGCCGGGACGCACCGTGTTTTTCGTGCGTATACCGTTACAGCAAGAAGGGCCCATGGCATGACAGACGCGCCGCTCAATGTCTGGGTCGTCGATGACGACCAGTCGGTACGCTGGGTACTGGAAAAGGCGTTACGCCAGGCGGACATGAATGCTCGCAGCTTCGAGCGCGCAGAGCACTTGCTCGAGGCGATAGCACACGGTCAGCCGGACGTATTGATTACCGATGTCCGGATGCCTGGAATGAGCGGCATTGCACTGCTTGAGCGCCTGCGCAGCAGTTGTCCACAACTGCCAATCATTGTGATCACGGCACACTCCGACCTCGAGAATGCGGTTGCCGCCTACAAAGGTGGCGCGTTCGAATATCTGCCGAAACCCTTCGACATCGATGAGGCCATAAACCTGGTAAAGAAGGCAGCGCGCAAGAACGGCGGCGCCAAGACGAATATAGACGCTGGCCCACAAGCGATACCGTCACTGATCGGCCAGGCGCCGGCAATGCAAGAAGTCTTTCGCTCGATCGGCCGCCTGGCAGGGTCAAGCATGACGGTGTTGATCACGGGTGAGTCAGGAACCGGCAAGGAACTTATCGCGCAGGCACTGCATGAACACAGCCCGCGCGCAGACAAGCCATTTGTTGCGCTGAACACCTCCGCAATTGCTGCCGAGCTGCTCGAGTCCGAGCTTTTTGGCCATGAAAAAGGTGCGTTTACGGGCGCGGACGCGCGTCGTATTGGTCGCTTCGAACAAGCGAACGGCGGCACGTTGTTTCTCGACGAGATTGGCGACATGTCGCCGGCGCTGCAAACACGGTTATTGCGGGTACTTGCCGAGAGCGAGTTTTATCGAGTCGGCGGGCAGAGCTCAATCCAGGTGGATGTGCGAGTGATTGCGGCAACGAATCAGGACCTCGCGCGCGCCGTCAAAGAGTCCCGATTTCGCGAGGACCTTTACCATCGCCTAAATGTAATTCGTATTAATTCACCACCGTTACGGCAACGCCGGACGGACATTCCAATACTGCTTAATCACTATCTCGCAGAGGCGGCCAAAGAGCTGGAGGCGCCGGCGAAAACGATAGACGCCGACGCAATTGACGTATTGCAGGGTTACGACTGGCCGGGCAACGTACGGCAGCTCGTTAACGCAACACGGCGCCTTACTGTCACGGCGCCCGGAACCGTCATTACCACGCAAGACATACCGCTGGACCTGGGCGGCGACGTGCCTTCGCAACGCGCGGTGCAAGACTGGACTCGCAGCCTTGCAAGCTGGGCGGAAAAGCAGCTTAGCAACCGGTCGGGTGGTCCATTGCTCGATACCGCGTTGCCGGAGTTTGAAAAGACGCTGATACAGGTAGCAATGAATCAAACGAACGGCCATCGCCAGGAAGCGGCAAAGCTTTTAGGGTGGGGGCGCAATACCCTGGCGCGCAAGATGAAGTCGCTGCACCTCGATTGAATGGGCCAAGCGCTCCGGAGCCGGCATTGTCAGCCATGCCGCTACGTGCAGCAGTCGATTCCCTCTTGAATGGGCGGACACTGGGTATCGCCGTACGAACAATATACGCAGCAATCACCTTTTTTGGGCTTGAGCAATGCACCGCAGCCCTCACAATCATAGTAAAACTGGCACGCATCTGAAGGCATCAACTCTTGCTTTGAGTGCCCGCATTCGGGACAAGTGATTGTCGAATACTGTTGCATCACAACCAGCACTAAGCTTTGAAGCTCTCCATTAGGGTATGGAAGCGAGGATTGTCGTGGAGTGAAGCCAGATCCGAATCGTTCTCCGCCCACTCCGCAATTGACATGCCGCCCAAGCTGGCTCGTTCCAGACAATCCAGCGCGTGGTCGGACTCGCCCATGAGGGCATAGCAACACGCCAAGTTGTACAGGGTATCCGGATTATCACCGTCGATGGCCAGCGACCGCTCTGCCCATCGCATAGCCTTTTCGTAGTCGCCTAGTTCGACCATCCCGGCGCACCCCAGATTGAGCGCGCGGGTATCGTCGGGGTAGAGCTCCAGGTGTTGCTCGGCACGAGCAAGTCCACGCCGTGCAGCGGCCTGTGCCTCCTCCTCTCGTCCCAGGCTGCGATAGACCTGGCGCAGCAAGATCGGCGCCTGGAAATCATCCGGGCGGATGCGTTCCGCCTTCTCGAATAACTCTGCCGCCAGGTTTAGTTCACTTCGCTGGAAGCGCAGCCGCGCATAGAAGTAATAGGCCTCAAACAACTCCGGATCCAGACGCTGAGCTGTCTCAAACTCAGCGATGGCCGCGCCATTCTCGCGGCGAGCAAAGTGGTAAAGACCGCGAGAGACATGCGATTCGGCCAGGTCTGGCGACAACTCCAGCGCCTTCAAACTCGCAGAATCGGCACCCGACAGATTTTCCTCGCTGGCGGCCCAGTACATGCAGGTCATAGCATAGCCGTCCGCGAGCGCTGCCCAGGCGCGCGCAAAAGCAGGGTCGATTTTCACCGCCTTGGTAAACAGTTCGATAGAGAACTGAACGTTTCTCAATCCCCAGCGGTGGAAGTAGTGCTTGCCCTGCAAGTAATAGTCGTATGCCAGTACATCGCTGGTCGTGCAACAATCCTCAGTTGAGCCGGTCTGCAGCGTCACTTTCAGGGCATTGGCCATCTGCATGGCAATTTCGTCCTGAATCTCGAATATGTGTTCCAGCTTGCGGTCATAGCTATGCGACCAGAGGTGGTAACCATCCTCCACATTGATCAATTGCGCGGTGATGCGCAGTTGATCGCCTGCCTTGCGCACGCTGCCTTCTAGCACCGTGGCAACGTTGAGCTGTCGACCAACGCTACTGATGTCGGCCGGTTGTCCCTTGAATCGAAACGATGAGGTACGGGAGGCGACATGCAAATTGTTGATCTGCGCCAGCCGGTTGAGGATTTCTTCTGCGATGCCGTCACACAGATACTCCTGATCTTGCTCGGGGCTCATGTCCTCAAAGGAAAGCACCGCGATGGACGGCCCGCTGCGCGGTGTCACTGCCTGAGCGGCAGGTACAGCCGCCGCGGATTGCGGCTGAGGGCCCGCATCTTTCTTGATGCCGTGCAGGGTGAGATCAAAGAACCACGCTAGCACCAAGACGATGGGGAAGCCCACAATGACCAATATCACGAGCAGCGTCATCGCCCAGTCGGGAAAATGAAGCGGCTCGAAGGCCACCTCGCCCACTTGCATGATTACCCAGGCAGCCACCGCATAAATTGCCACCGTACGAAACACGCCACGGCGCCTGAGTTCTGACACCAATTTCATCAACCAACCATTACGCCATTTCCGAGGCATAGACAATCCGTGTCCGCCGTAGAATTGTCAATGTCTGCTATGGGTCGCTAGCAGACATACATTGTTGCTTGATAACCGCGTCAGCCGTCGCGACACAAAAAAGAATTAAGGGTTGCCTCCGGGATACAGCCCGCGACGATTTCGTTCCTCCCAGGCTTCAGCACATTCCGGAAGGTCATAAAAGAGTCCTGGGATGAACGTGCCGGAGACCGTTTGTGTCGGGGCGCCATAATCTACCCAAAAGGCATCACACCATGCCTGATCGCCGGTCCCTGTTTTAATGCAATTCGCGATCTCCGCTGTTCGCAGTGGCGCGATCTTTTCTTCCCGTGCGTTCTCGCACCGGCGATCCAGGTCCGCAAGACTTATTTCCGTAATATCTATTTCCTTGGCCGGCGGGGGTGTCTGTATCTTCGTCACGCCTCTTTGTTAAGACCCAGCCTTTCATTTTCACGTTGGAAGATGCCGCGGATAACAGCTCCATCAGACGGTTCCTCTTCGAGCGTTTCTGGATTCCATTGACTTCGCGTCGTATCGAAGAAATCGCCGCCATAGATGTGAATGCCACCAGTAAAGCGCTGTAATGGATTTGTCACCGAATGCAACGCATCGTCAGGTAACGCTGCTGTGTCTTTTACAAATAGGGCGTCTGCTCCGAATGCCTCGATTCCGCCGGACGTCCTTTTCCAAAAAATGTTGTCTTCACGGCCGGTATAGATTCCGATGTTTGCCCACATCAGGTGATCATGGGGCATGAGATTCATCTGCGGGGTCCATGTGGCAGCGAATATCGTTAGTGATGGAGAACTGAGAAGCACGTTTAGTCCGGCCTTGTCTGGGTCGCCGAGGGCAGCCAGGACCGCACCGGGAGTAGAGACTGCCCTGGCAAGTACTTCGTTGACCGCTGCCTGAGCATCGGTCTCTTTGTTTGCGGCTACACAGTCTGCGACAAAGCGGTCGACATCCATTCTTTCTCTCCCTGTTGACGTGGGTCGTTTGGTATCTGCAAAGGCCGATACAGGCAGGATAAGCTGGGTGGAGGCAGCCAATGCGCCGGCAACAATGGCGCGTCGTTGAAGGCTAATCTCGAGCTTCTTTTTACTCGTCATGCACTACTCTGCTGTCAAATTGCGAATCGTCGTCGCGGGCCATTTGCGGCCGGTTAGGGGCATCTCGTCCCAGGGGCCGTATTTGTTCCGCGACCGGACATGGTGAGAATCATGAACACAGCAGTAACTGTAACAAAAGAGTTGCCAATCGTGTCTGCAATGACCCAGTCATTGGACGCTTAACTCGTAATTATCTCGCAAAAGAACGGCATATCATTCCATGTTGGTTGAGATTCAGACCAGCAATGATCCGGTGAGATCAGACACGGATTTCATGCCATGCCGTTGCAGATAGTCTAACAGTCCAGTATTGATTTTCTGGCAGATAAGCGGGTCATAAAACAATGCCGTGCCGATGCCGATAGTAGATGCGCCGGCGATCAGAAATTCAATCGCGTCACTCGGCGTGGTGATACCACCTTGCCCGATGATGGGCACGCCGTGTTTCCTGGCGACCTCGTAAACCTGTCGTGTTTTTAGCAGAGCGATCGGCTTTATGGCGGGACCGGACAGGCCGCCGCGAACATTGCCGATGACCGGCGTCCTGTTTTCGATGTCGATTGCCATGCCCATAAGCGTGTTAATCACAGAGAGGCCGTCGGTGCCTGCTTCAATACAAACGCGCGCGTTCTCCGCGATATCCGTCTGATTCGGGGACAACTTGGTAATAATCGGTTTGCTGGTTTGTTCCCGGCATGCTGCGACAACGCGCGCAGACATTTCCGGAACATTGCCGAACTGCACGCCGCCTTCTTTAATATTCGGGCACGAGATGTTGATCTCAATTGCATCGATCGGCGAATCGTCGAAGCGTTTTGTTACGGCCGCGTAGTCATCGATCGTTGAACCACAAACGTTGGCGATAAAGCGCGTTTCCGAAAAGTCGAGGCCGGGCAGAATCTCATCGATAACCTTATCAACGCCCGGGTTTTGCAGGCCGATTGCGTTGAGCATACCCATGGGGGTCTCGCAGACGCGATGCGGTGGATTGCCGAGGCGTGACTCGTGAGTGGTGCCCTTGAGCACCACCGCGCCGACGTCGTGGTTTGAAAAGCCTTCGACGCGCGTGTATTCCTCACCGAAGCCCACGCAGCCAGACAAAAGAACGATTGGAGAAGCAAAAGAAAGCCCAAGGAAATCGACGTGGAGAGGATTTTTCTGTGCGTTGCTCATTGGATGCGGCATTCTACGTCAATGTTTAATCTGATTCCCTATGAACCGGAAATTCCCCCCAACACCGGAAACGTCATTCGGCTGTGCGCAAACACCGGTGTTGCGCTGCATTTGATTGAACCGCTGGGTTTCGACCTGGAAGAAAAGAAACTGCGCCGGGCGGGGCTCGACTATCGCGAATTCGCCAGAGTTTCGACACACAAGTCGCTGGATCAATGCCTGATGGCACTCGGTCGGCCGCGTGTGTTTGCCTTGAGCACACATGGCACAACCCGGCACGACAAAGCAGAATTCGCCGCCGGTGATGCGCTATTGCTCGGGCCCGAAACCAGGGGCCTGCCGAAAGCGTTACTGGATGCGTTACCGGCAGAGCAAGTGCTGCGACTGCCAATGCGGGCGGGCAGCCGCAGTCTGAACCTGTCCAATACCGCCGCCGTTATCGTCTACGAGGCCTGGCGGCAGCTTGGATTCAGAGATGGCGACTAAGCCGGTTCGATGTTGCTGTTCAGGCGGAACAGGTTGCCTGGGTCGTACTGGCCCTTGATCTTTCTGAGTCGCGCATACGCGGGTCCATAGTTGCCTGCGGCCTCAGCGCCATCAAAATCGATGTTGCTG
>Ga0316194_10002621_pt1 | contig 12565 bp, 4 predicted proteins | sample CroRivsedime1_MG_FD_204936 | JGI IMG/M metagenome (GOLD analysis project Ga0316194, IMG submission 204936) | Coastal sediment microbial communities from Maine, United States - Cross River sediment 1 | ecosystem: Environmental > Aquatic > Marine > Coastal > Sediment | place: USA: Maine...
TTTGAAGGAGTTGGCCGCCGAAAGACTTTTATGTCCTGCAATGCGCCTGGTCACGGAGAATGGTCTCATATTCGACAGAAATCGCCCCATGTCCCGGGTGACCTACGGCGAGCTGACCGCCGGGAAAATCATTGAAAGGCATTTGAAAGATCTGCCCCCTGTCAAGCCCGCATCCGAATATACCATCAGCGGAAAACCTTATCTGCGAAGGGATGCGTTTGACAAAGTTACCGGTCGGGTACAGTACACAGCGGATATTCGTCTTCCGGGGATGGTCTCCGCCAGGATCTTGAGACCACCCGCCCATGGTGCCAGACGGCTAAGCGTGGATACTTCCGCCGCGGAAAGGATGAAGGACGTCCAGGTCGTTCGCGATGGTGATCTGGTTGCCGTTCTGCACCCGCACCCGGACGTTGCCGCAAAGGCCCTTGCCAGCATCAGGGCCGACTTTGACCTTCCGGATACCGGCGTCAACGACGAAACCATTTTCAAGCATCTGCTCGAAAATGCCCCGGAACCGGTGGTTGCGTCCGAAGCGGGCAATCTCAAAAAGGGCGAAAAGCAGGCCGCTTCGATTATCGAGGAGACTTACCTGAACAGCTATGTATCACATGCGCCCATGGAGCCCCATGCGGCCATGGCCTCTGTCGATGGAAACAAGGCAACGGTGTGGGCCTCGACGCAGACGCCCTTCGGTGTCCAAAGGCTCGTTGCCCAAACACTGGGCTTGCCGGTGGAAAACGTCCGCGTCATCGTGCCTTTCGTGGGTGGCGGATTCGGCGGCAAATCGGCATCTGCCCAGGCCATTGAAGCGGCGCGCCTTGCCAAACGTTGCGGTAAACCCGTCATGGTTAACTGGACCCGAGAGGAAGAATTCTTTTTCGATACCTTTCGGCCGGCCGCAGTGGTCAAAATTCGGTCGGGTATCGACGGCACGGGACGTATGTCGTTTTGGGACTACCATGTGTATTTTGCCGGTCAAAGGGGCTGCCATAATTTTTACGAAATTCCCCACCATCGTGAAACGGTCTACGGAGAATGGCGAATCGAGCCGGGCATTCATCCCTTTGCCGTCGGCCCCTGGCGGGCCCCCGCAGCAAATACAAACATCTATGCCAGAGACCTGCAGATGAACATCATGGCATCCAGGGCAGGAAAAGACCCCCTTGAGTTTCGCCTGAGCCATCTGAAAGACAAACGAATGCGCGCGGTTCTCTCAGCCGCCGCAAAACAATTCGGCTGGACACCGTCAAAAACACCCAGCGGCCGTGGCTACGGGATATCCTGCGGCATCGATGCAGAGACCTACGTGGCCTCCATGGCAGAGGTCGAAGTAGACCGCAGCAGTGGAATGATCGAGGTCAAGCGGGTCGTTTGCGCCCAGGATATGGGCCAGGTAGTCAATCCGCAGGGAGCTACCATACAGATGGAAGGCTGCATTACCATGGGGCTGGGCTATGCCCTGAGCGAAGAGGTTCACTTCAGCAACGGCCGGCTTCTCGATGTCAATTTCGACACTTATGACATTCCACGATTTTCATGGCTTCCCGAAATCGAAACCGTGATTGTGCCGAATCCGACACTGGGACCCAAAGGCGGCGGCGAGCCGGCCATTGTCTGCATGGGCGGCGTACTGGCCACGGCGGTGTACGATGCAACGGAGGCCAAAGTGCTTCAACTTCCCATGACACCGCAACGCGTCCAAAATGCTCTGGAAAAAGTTTAAACGAGTTATGGCGTAGCCTTTAAATCAGGCGCTGGAAAGTCGAGAATGTCAGGCCGTGATGCGGGTCCGCTCCACGCAGACAACATCAAGGCCCCCTTGAGGATGAATCTATCTGAATGGGGGCCCTTGGAGAGTTGGCTATCGTGTTGAATTCCGTTGAGTCGATGTCTACAAAATCGAATCGAGTTGAATCAGGATCTGGTCGCGCCGAAGGCCGGATTTGACAGTTAGTTAATTATTTCAATAAGTTACTGATTTACAAGCGAGTTTATGTGAGTTTAAACAAGTTTTTGTACGTTCCTGGCCGCATAATCGCATATCAATTGCATATGAAATCCAAGATTTTTTAAATCGTTTTAAATTCTATCAAATTATTATTAATCTTTAATAATATGGTGAATGCAAACAATTATATCACTAGCAATATCTTTCTTTCTCGTGGATTATTGGATGGTTCGAAATGATAAAGATTGACGTTTTTCCTGTTTTGTCAAAAATTTACCAAGAGTGTGGCTGTATGCCAATTAAAGATTTATAAAACAAGAGTATCAGCCATATAATGTAATCAAAAACGCTATCAAAAAAATAATTGTGTCGAAAAATTTATTGGAATTGGGGTCACCCTGTATTTATAAATTTGTTCCTCTATCGGAGTTGCGCAGGTGGTCCGCAAAGTATCGCGTGACAGCTGCGATTTCCCTCAGTGCGTGACAGATTTCGTCAACACCTACATCGCTTTGCTTGGCTTTTTCACGCAGTGCTTTGTAAGTCGAGTCAAAGCGGTCCGGATCAAGAGAGCTGAACTCGGAACGCAGCTCTTCCGGGATTCGTCCTTCGAGGTGCCGATAAAAGCCGATTAAAAGGTCAGCAGGGTCTATGCGTTTGCCCTCTTTTTCCATCTGCAGTCGATCTCCTACGAGTATGGCGAAAAGCTGACCCAGGGTTTGCCCCTGTTTTTCGGAAAATAGAGTTGCTCCCATCGTCCAAGTCGTAATTGCAAACTGGATTGTCTCCGGCTCGAAATGAATAGGTACTTCTTCGGGTTTCATAAGCCCTCCTCTAATCGCGTGGCCCTCGCAGCCCCAGCCCAGCATTTTCTATGCAATTGAGAAGGTGTCTTCGTGCTGCTTGCATTTTGTCTGGACCGCGGTGAAGCAATGCGGGCTGCTCACCGCCGGGTGTAAACATCTTCATTTCCGATTCTAACCAAAGCACACTTTTAGTTCTAATACCCTGATCAGCCAAGGATGGCCCACGTTCAAGTCTTGTCTCTTCGAATCCCAGAAAGTAATTAAACCGAATCCCAACTCTCTCTTCGTGATCGAGCGATTTCGGCAGTTTTACCTTTTTTATTACATCATCTAATAGAAGGCCTGCTGGCTTAGATAAGTCCACCTTCAAGGGGCAGGTAATTCCGAATAGATCTGATGTAACGTAGACTGTCTCCCCGTCTGGTTGATCATCATCAATTCCGGGAGCACTGCCGACGATTCGATCCGACTCTTCTTCAGCTTTGCGATCGTCCTTCCAACTTTTCAACAACTTTTGTACACCCGGTGTTAGCTCTGGATGTAGCCGGACGTAAAGTCGCGGTGCAAGCAGCATTGGAAGCGGATATGCGTCGAGTCTGCCGATTGCGAGAAAAGCGCGGGCCTCCTTTACGGAGCGGTGAAGCGCGGACTGCCACTCGATCTGAACCCATTTTCTCTCGGCCGCTACTTTCGACCAGAGCAAGAGGCAGTAGTCGCTCGTTGAAAGCGCCTCTTCCATGAATGCGATAAAACTGTCTCCCTGACCGATCTTATCGCGATCCAGTATGGTCTCCAGTCCACTCTTTTCCAATAAATCTGCAACTTCCTCAGCAATTTCAGTCTCGGGACCCGTGTGTGACAGAAAAATCCGGCTTTGTCCCGCCATTTTAGTTCCTTTCGTCAGGTTGCACCATAGATTACATAGTATGCCCATGCTCGAACATTTTTCATTTCTTCGTCGAGCTCGCCGCTGACACAGGCACGCTGACACATTGCCAGACTCCCAGCTGGAGACATTCCTGAGAGCAAATATTGATAGAAGTGCCCCTGGAATTTAGTCGCTTCGCCGTCCGCCAATGGCAGAACAGATGACATTACAGATCCCGCCCCTGCGACTAAAAATGCAGGGACAAGTCCGCCTAGCAGCGGTCCCGATTCCAGACGCTGTGTGGCCGTCGAACAGCCGGCGAGATTCACAAAGCATCCTTCCGGCAGATCCAGCTCCGTCATTATCCGGTCTTCAGAGAGGATGCCGCTGTCGCTTTTTCGCAGATCGGGGGTCAATAACAATCGGGATTTTTCGTTGGAGGGACCATCCGGCAGAGCATGACACGCGATGTGGATCACGTCGAAGTCATCCAGAGCTGCAATGAGCGCAGCAATTGTTGCCTTTCGTCCGACAAGCGGGGGTGTTGGATCCGGAAACTGCTGCAGAATCCACCTCGCCTCTTCGATAGCCCCGGGGAGGTCAGGCCAGTCGGGACGCTTCGGACCTCCGACTGCAAGAACACGGGTATAGCTCTTCCTTTCACGGCCCAGAATGGCCTCGAACACTCCTGCTCCCTGGACAAAACTCATCGTAACTTTCGTGCAGAGGGGCCCGCCCTCTAAAGGGAGTGCGGCGAAAGGAAGGCCGAAGAACCCGACATCCGGAGAAACCAATAAACGTTCCGTGGGATCCATTTGCCGGAGCTCATCTGCGAAGGGTTCCAGAAAATATGCTGCAAGCCGGCCCAACAGTTCTTGATCGGTTCCATCATCTATCCGGGACTCGAATTGCGGATGTGAAGACAGCAGGGTCTTTTGCGGGCCAATCAGGTATGTGCAAAATGAATCCAATGTGGCGAATGTTCCGAGGAAGCGCGTGTTTGCTCCAAGCATTCCGAGTCGTTTGCGAAATGCCTTTGCTCCTGAAAGCTGCACATCAGTTGCATCGACCCACTCGGCGAATCGCGGATCACGGAGGCTGAGGGTCTGGCGCAACTCCAGTAAGTGTTGATTCGACCTTGACAAATCGTCGAGAAGTTCCTCATTGTTCGGCGACCACATGAGATCAAGGCGGAGTTTTTCACGATTGTGGGCCGCCTCCTTTACTTTTTGTGCAAGGATCGAACCTTCTTTTTCAGGGGGCTGTACCGGAAAACCGGTAGCGAGAGTCGACGCGGTGGTCGCTGCCTTGAGATTTTCCAGAACGAGTACCGCTCTGGTAAGGTCTGCACCTGTATCAACCGCATCCAGCACTCCCCGCCCGAGGGCAACAACCGTTGGATCCGCCTGCACATGATGTCCACGGCTGACCTTCTCGCGCATCCACTCCACAGCCGAACTTTCTAAAAGTTCTATTGCCGCTTTTCCGTCCGCCTCCTGCAGTTTTAAATTCGCCAGAAATGCTTTTGCTGTTCCTGCCCTTATGTGGTCGCCGCTTCGTTGAGCATACTGAATTGTCCTTTCAGCCATCTCTGCTGCCTTTTGCCTGTCACCCGCCTTGTAAGCGAGTCCAACCAGGCGATGGGCCTGAATTGCAGCAAAATCCAAGGCGTTTGTCGAGTCGGCGATACCCAACGCTTCGTTAAATAATGAGGTCGCCTCATCGCGCAACCGCTCTGCCGAAAATCCGTCCGGGAAATAACGCCGCAAAGTCCGGCGAAGCATATCGACGTATCGTAAAGATACACGTACATTCATTCCAAGCTCACGTCCGATATTTTCCGGTGATGCACCAGAGTGATAAAGAGTGGCAGCCTCGATGTGGTTGGCGACCTCCTGTATAACGGCACCAAAGTTTGCGATGGCGCCGCTCAAGTTGTGTAGAACGGAATTACCCATTTTAGCGGTTTCGGAATCATCCGCTGCCTCTATATGGGCTGCGAGCGCCCGTAATTCTGCAATGCAATTGGGATATTTTTCAAGAGCTTCGTCCAGCCGGCCCTGCTCAAAACTCGATAGCGCCATTCTTTCAAGCCGCTGGGCGGCAATGACCCGTCCAATAAACGAGTCCATGTCAACCAATTTGTCGGTTTCGCTGCGCTTGCGTAGCGCTTCGGCCTCTTCATGGCGACCGAGCTCATCGAGCAAATCTGCCCGGTGAGCTTCAAGTCCGATGTTAATTTTTTCGCGAAGCGGGTCTTCGGGTGGAATCTGAGCAAATAAATCCTCTGCGCGGGCTAATGCCCTCTCAGCTGCAGCTGTTTCATTAAGGGCGATGTAGTATGTTGCCGTGGCCATCGCGAGGAACGTGCGAACAACTAATTGAGAATGTTGCCCTGCAGCCAGCGTTTCTGCAAGCAGTGCCTGAACCAGGCCTTCCATCATTTGTGCCCCCGCCTCGTTTGGACTGCCGGCCCCAATGAGCGGCCATTGTTCGGCAAATCCGGCATACAGCCTTGCTATCTGCTTTTCGGCCTGGTGGAACGTGAGCATACCTGTCCTGATTTTGCCAGCAATTTCGTCGATGGCGGTGCTCATCTCCCGGGGAACGCCTTCATTCTCGGCGGGGGCTAAAATAAGCTCTCGAAGTTCATCCGGGGTGTAGACGACACTAAAAGTAGTTGCGCGTGTCTCCTTAATTGAATCCTCGTCTGCTTCCAGCCAGCCGATTTGATCAAGACGAAGACTGAACCTGACTTCCAGCACGCGGTCCTGTTCGGCGCGACGCTCGGTGCCAGGTGGCGGCTGGTATACAAAGAAGGCGGGTTCGAGGCGCCAGGCGCAGCTCAAAGAAGCGAGCGGGTCGCCGGTTTGCGGCGGATCCTCAAGGAAAACGCCAATCGGCAGCGCGCAGATTTCTCCACAGCCCGGGCAGCCGGGAGCGTCGAGCTGCTCTGAGAGAAAAGTTTCCTTTAGGTCGGGCGCCGCCACTAAATCAACCATATGCGTCCGAAGTGTCGGATAATTAAGGTTGCAACGCGGACAGGTCACCCCGAGGAGGGTCCACCCGATTCCCGGTGTTGCGGTATACCCGGGAAGATCGACCGGCTCCCCCTTTATCGCTGAAAGATCAGCAATAATTCTATGCAGGTCGGTTGCGGGATTCGCCGGGGGACCGGAAAGCGGCGGGAGGTTTCCATCCAGGATTTCAAGTATGCGTGCGTAATATGCCGGAATAAGGCGTTCAGGGGAGGGGATCACCGGTTCTGATGGGTTATTTATCGCAATACGGCACTGCTCATAGTAGGCTTCTTGATGCAGCGCATAAAAGATATCGCTGTATATAGCATGGAATGCGGGAAAGACATCCGGTCGTTCTATACGGAATCTCAGATAATCCTGCCTGAGAAGCGCCATGAACGCCGGAGTTCGCACAATGGGTCGATCTTTAAGGAACTCTGCCAACTCCGAGCTGTTGTTTACTTTGTTCAGGGCAGCGAAGGCCTCACGAAGCTCGAGTGGATCTTCGCCCCCGACTCGACGCGTCATCGCTTATTACCCCCAAAATGAAGGATTAGAATTGGGCTTTCTAGAAAAAGTCTCTTAATAAATGAACCATGTCGCTCAGCACCTACTTTGTAATGAAATATAGGCACGTATAGACTTGAGCAATCATACGCATTACAGTAATCAATTGTCAACTTTGATTTTTTCCAGATCTCTTTAAATCTTACTTTTTGAATTTTATTGCTCGAAGTTATCCAGTCAGGAGAGGAGACAAGGGTCGCGTTCAAAAAATTAAATCTTGATTAAAATTTTTTATGCAATACCCTTTTATTTCTCTGCTATTTCGGCTTTTTATTGCACGGGATGCCGGAGGCCGGACATGTAAAATTATAAATAAAATCAAACGGTTAAAAAAATTCAAGGATAGTTTAAGCGACATTAAGCTAGTTTTTGTACGATCCTGGTCGCATAATCGCATATCAATTGCATATTTTTCATGTTTAAAACCGTTAATTCCGAGACAATCGACAATGGTAAAGGCCGGCGGGAGTCGAACCCGCATTTAGGGTGATGATAATCGATGAAAAATGATGATAACAAATGAACTATAATGATGAAATAATTAGCTTTTTCATCACCACCCTTTCCGGTTGGGATGTCACTGGTTATCACTCAAGATCATTGTTTATCATTAAAAATAGACACAATTTTGGTCACAGTTTGCATGCTGGTCTTTTTTGTGTGGCCGACTGGATTGGATAGGATGAGATCTATTTTTTTCCCTCCGATTTGCAGGATGATCGTATTCAGATAAGCCGGCAGAAGATGCCAATGGACCTATGTGGCAGGCCCATTTTTCCGAGACTGGGGCACAGTTAGCGATTTTTGAACGATCTCGGTGCAGGGATACCGGAGTAGAGGGGTAGGTTTAAAAGGGCTAATTTTTGTTCTTTGAAATCTAAATACCCAATATAGGGCGGCGGGTGAAGCTCCGGCCGGAACTGGAGCTAAGTTGTGGGTAAGCATCGCAAGGAACGACGCCGAGATACCCTGTTACGGCAGGTAGGAAGCCTAACCGGAAAATGGCATTTTTTCTACGATGGCCAAAGTGAAGATATCATTTGGCTATCATAACGTTTAACCTGCTGTTTAAATTACAGATATATAGCAGATACCTGTAAGCGATCCTATTAAAAAGGCAGAGCCATTTCTGACTCTGCCCAATGTTGCCAAACGGCTATCGAAGGACACTATTCATTTATTCAGGTACGATCATTGACATGTATCAGTGCCTGGAACCTGAGGGCAGGTCAAAACCCTCTGACATTCATTGTCATTGTCACAATCGCCCTGTCCCGCGGCACATGGCCCAAAATCCCGGCAGTATACATCCACACCGTAACCTGCACACAACTTAGCCCGCTCTCACATTCACTGTTATTGTCGCAGTCATTTTCGCCCGCCGCACAGGGTCCACAATCCTGGCAGTAAAGCTCATCTACTATAAGTTTATAGTGTACGTACTTTGGAAAGCTTCAATTTATTACAGATATCAGTGCAGATATGAGGGATGCTCAAACCACATCGTATTGGTGAATAGAGTGTCAAATAGAAATCAATAAATAAGGACAAATCTGGTCTTTCGAATTTATCCGATTCAATTTCTACATAGTTTTCAAAGTTGTTTTATTTCAGTTACTTGGAAAAATAGCAGGCAGAGATTTCTCTCTGCCTGCTTTATAGAATCCATAAATTTAGAAATTAATCTCTAATATTCAAAGGTAGTAGTGGCCACCGGATAAAACCTGATCTGCAGGTTCTTGATGCCTTCGTTAGTGACGACTTGGTTTTGATAAACTAAGTCCGCAATTTTAAATACCCACTCCTCATTGTAATATTGCCAGAGTGTGACGGCTACGCCATCAATAGTTGCAGTCATGTTGTCATATAACCAGGCTTCAAACTCACTGTCTGGTACGATTCCATCTTGCCAGGGGTCTAATTCTCCATCCCACTCGTCTATTATACCGTTGTTATCTCGGTCATAATCGCATGGAGAAGCTAAAGCAAGATCTGATCTATCGCTATAAGATAAATCTTCGGTTTCGATCAAACCGTTCCCATCATAATCATATTGAGACCAGCAAGCATATTCAACATCCAGTTCATCCACAAAACCATCTTCGTTTAAATCAAGGCTAGGGTGAAATACGAAACCTGTCCATAGAAACATGTCGGTAATATTTTTCCCCAAACTCTTGCCCCTTCCCTTATCTTCCGGCTTTGGATCAAACCTGATTAGCGTATTTTCTCCGGAATCAGACATTTTATATGTTCCATTGCCGGTAATGAGACCTAACACCATATCCAGCCCAAATTGGCTCATAACATCGTCCGGACTCGAAACATCCTGCTCAAGTGAATATGCTTCCAGCCCTATGTTCTCTAATATAATTCGCCGTACGGCCTCATCTTTCTTGCCTGGTTTCCCTAATGCCCTTGCGATGACATAATAGCCTTTCTCTTCATAAGGAAGCCACACTTCTGCAGGAGTACTGTCAAAAGCTTCTGTGCATGAATCAAAAACCGTCAATTCCCCAATTTGAACCTTTTTCCCTGAAACATAAGAGATCGTATTAATTAGCTCTTTTGATGTGTATTCTGGAATATTTATGACATTGCAATCCAACACCAGCGGATCACATGTTGCTGGATCTGTACATAGCTCGCAATTACTGCATTGATAATCATTTTTTTTGCCATGAATATTCATATTGAAGTGGTCTCCGCTCGGGAAACCATTACTTAATTGTATAACATCCATTGGCTTTCCTGCCATTGCTGGAATAATCCCAAAAACGAGTACGCCGACCAGCGTAAAAGACAGTCCATATAATACTATCTTTTTAATTTTGACCCTGACGGCCACCCAAAATCCCCCACTTGTGGCCACTTGAAAATCCCCCACCCCCTTGGACCGATTTCACAATAAAGATTGGTCAAAACGGCGACAGAGCGTAGACATCTCCCATTTGAATAATCATCAAAAGGGAGAGAGGAAGGATGAACGTTTTGAAGCCACATCTGAAAGCAACCATCAGAACATTGTTGGGCAAGGGTATCAGCCATCGACAGATCAACCGGACGACCGGGGTTGATCGCAAGACCATTCGAAAATATGACCGGCTGGATAGTCTGCCTTCAAGCCAAGGGGATTTTCCTCCAAAATCCCCCACCACACATGAGGTGGCCACCGGGTTAGAGAATGAATCCGGGCAAAATCCCCCACCCCGGCCACCGGCTCCTGCGGTGAAGAAACTGCCGAAACACGCTCGTAGCGCCTGTGAGCCACACCGGGAGTGGATCGAGGAACAAGTAAGGTTGGGCCGCAATGCCACAGCCATCTACCAGGATCTGGTAGAAAGGTTCGGTTTCAATAATAAGTACAATAGCGTGAAGCGGTTTGTAAGGGGTTTAAAAAAGAGAGATCCCAGGCAATATGACCGCCTGGAGTTTGTTCCCGGCGAAGAGGCTCAGGTTGACTATGGTACAGGGGCCCCAACGCTTCATAGCAGTGGAAAATACCGACGGCCCCGGCTGTTTGTCATGACATTGAAATACTCCGCTCGGGCTTTTAGGAAAGTGGTATGGAAATCGAGTAAAGAGACGTGGTGTCGGCTGCATGAGCAAGCGTTCCGGTATTTCGGTGGTTGTACCCAATATGTCACACTGGACAATCTTAAAGAAGGCGTTATCAAGCCGGACATCTATGACCCGGAACTCAATTCGTTGTATGCCGCAGTGTTGGAGCACTATAACGTTGTGGCGGACCCGGCCAGAGTTGCCGATCCAAATCGGAAAGGGACGGTGGAAAATGCGGTGAAACACACCCAGGAAACCGCCCTGAAGGGACGTCGATTCGACAGTATCGAGCTCCAGAACGAATGGCTCATGCACTGGGAAGAGCGCTGGGCTGCGCCACGGATCCATGGTCGGGCCAAACGTCAGGTGGCCGAGATGTTCACAGAGGAAAAACCCTATCTGGAGTGCTTGCCCTTGGTCGCGTTCCGGTATTTTGAACAGGCGACACGCACGGTCTATGATGACGGTACCATCCAGGTGGACAAGGCCTACTATGGGGCCGCTCCGGCGCCATTGTATAGCAAGGTGGTGGTTAGGATCTATGATGATCAGATCGAGATTATAGATCCTGTGCGAATGGAAGTCATCCGCCGCCATAACAAAAGCAGCCGACCCGGTTCCGTGCTGATGAGACCCGAAGAGCGGATTTTCAACCCATCCCGGCAAACGGACAGATTGTTGGCCCGAGCCGAGATGATCGGCCCACATACGTTCTCGCTATGTGAAATGTGGTTCAACCAGGAAGGCCGAACAGGCCAACGCCGGATGTATGGTCTGGTCAATCTTGTCCGGCACTACCCGGCCCGTCATATAGAGAAAGCCGCTGAAGTGGCCAAGACAAATGGTTTGAGAAGCTCCAAGGCGCTACGCCGGATGGTGGAAAGCATCGCGGCGGATGCCGATGAAACCGAATCCGTCCAAGGGCGAAACGAACTGACCCAAGAGCACCCTCTGATCCGAGCCGGTGAAGACTACGGGGCGTTCTGGAAGCAACATGCCGCCCAAGCAACGGCACCGGAGCAAGCGGTTGGGGGCAGTGTCTCTTCAGGTGGCTCAGCAATCGTCTCGTGGGACAACCTGGCGCAAGTCTGGCAACGGGCAAGCTGGTTGCGGGTGATAGAGGTCTTTGACCTGCAGGTAGATAGCAAGCGGCGCCGGCGCGATGATGAGATTTGGCTCAAGTCACCCTTTACCGGGGAAGCAACGGCTTCGATGCATGTAAGTCTGTCGCAGAATATCTTCAAAGACTTTAGCAGCGGCCAAGGCGGCGGCATCATGCAGTTTTGCCGGCAGATGTTGCAAGCACAAGGCCGACAGATGACCATGTTGCAGGTGGCACAATGGATGGTGGCCGAAGGGATTTGCACAGTAGACGCAATACCGCCTCAGTCAGCGTGCAATAATCCGTTACCGGAGACGCTGCCTTCGACAAAGACCAATCCGGCCATCAAAATCGATCTACGCCGTTACCTACGTGCGGATCATCCGGAACTGCTTCGCCGGGGAATAGACACAAGCACCTGTCGCTATCTAGGATGTGGCTTTCTGCCTCAACGGACCCAAGCAAAGGCCAGCTCTCCTCTCAATGGTCGGCTGGTGTTCCAGATCCGTGGTGTGCGAGAAAATGGCAAGCAATGTCAACCTGTAATCATCAGCCATACCGGTCGGGCACTGAGCAGACAACAACAAGAGCGGGATGGAAAATACTGGAGCTATCCGTTCCGCAAAGCACTGGAAATCTATAACCAGGATCAGCTTGTGCTGGATCAAGAGGCCCGGAATCAGGCCGGCG
>Ga0316194_10002622_pt1 | contig 12564 bp, 10 predicted proteins | sample CroRivsedime1_MG_FD_204936 | JGI IMG/M metagenome (GOLD analysis project Ga0316194, IMG submission 204936) | Coastal sediment microbial communities from Maine, United States - Cross River sediment 1 | ecosystem: Environmental > Aquatic > Marine > Coastal > Sediment | place: USA: Maine...
GTGACAACAGAAACCCGGTTGATGGCGTTGATAATCCGATGTCCCATATTGCGGCAGAGAATGTTAAACTCTTTAGACGACATGTCTTCAATGGGCAGGCCGTATTGATGAAGAAGCGTTTTTAAAGAAAGGGGTTCATGGAATTGGATATAGATCCTCCCGTATCTTTTTTGTAAAAATTTTCTTGCTTTGATTACCTGCATCAAGTTTTCAGGCTGCTTTTCTTTCCCTTCGACTTCATGAAGGTATGAGCTTTCTTCAAGGACCCGGTCATACCCGATGAAGATCGGTGCAAATATCAAATCCTCACAAGCCCCTTCTTTATATGCATTGAGAAGGATCGAAAGAAGCCCCAGCTTGGGAAGAATCAATTTGCCGGTTCTGCTTCGACCGCCCTCGATAAAAAATTCTATGTTGAATCCTTCAGCGAGCAAATGGTAAATATATTCTGCAAAAACCTTTGAATAGAGCACCGCGCCTTTGAATGTTCGCCGTATGAAAAAGGCCCCCCCGCCCCTGAATAAGGGGCCCATGGGCCAGAAAGAAAGATTTTTCCCTGCAGCAACGTGTGGACACGGCAGGTTATTGTGGTACAGCAAATAGGACAGTATCAAGTAATCGATATGACTTTTGTGGCAGGGAATGAAAATTATGGGTCCCTTCTGGGACATGTTTTTTACTTTATTGAGGCCGTCTTCGTTGACCGTAAACCCTTCAAACATGGTGTTCAGGACCCATGTTATCAGAGACGATGCCATTTTTATGATGAGCATATTGTAGTTGGCGGCAATCTCGTCAAGAAAATCACTCGCCTGTTTTTGTACTTTCTGGATCGGAATGTTCCGGGCGTTTGAATGATGTTCCATAAAATTTTGGAGTCGTTCTTTGGTCAGAATGTTTTCTTTCATCTCTTCTCTGGATTTCAAAACCGGTCCGGTGATGCTTTGGTAATGGCGATTCATTTGCGACAAAAGACTGCGCCTCAAAGCAAGAGCCTGGTATTCAATGCTTCTTTCCTGGTTTTCCTCGAGTTCCAGGAAACTTTTTAGGTTGACGGGTTCAGACATTTCAACAAATACTCGGCCCGGATTTCTGAACAGGATGATCAGGCGTCTTATTCTTCCCGGGTTCTCTTTGGGGCCAAATAGCAGGTCGATGAGATTCGGCATCGATCGATGGGGTTTTTTGTTAAAGAACATCAGCTGGGGGACTAAAAAAATAGGGCGGTCGATGGTTTTCTGCATGTTGATGAGATATTGGATGGGGTCGGTCTTTGCTTTGATAAACCTTCGATGGAAACCTTTTTGTTCAACCAGAGACAGCATGGCCGCTCGTCCGCTTAAGAGCTCCCGCCGGATGTGTCCTTTTTGGTAGGGATCCGGCAACATCCAGTTGTGAATGAAATAGTCGAGATAATATGAAAAAATCTTCAAGACCCGTGAAACCGGCTGCCACATGAACACATTATAGTCAAAGCCTATTTGAGGAAAAGGGAGGCCGTCCTGTTTATAGCGGGTATAATAAAAGAGGTATCGAAAATAACTTTTGTACTTGTTGACATAAACAACGATACCTTCTTTTTTGAGATTGTTGAGATTAAGGGTCTGTCCTTTTGCAACCTTTATGCCGGAAAAGAAAAGTTTAAGTATGGTATTTGACAAAAAACCGATATTGTCCGGGAGTTTGCAGGGGTAATAATCGTGATTGTCCTGGAGGCTTGTATCGATTCCCGCCCTAATTTTTTCTCTGGATTTTGTCAGTTTTGATTTTATCCGTTTTAGCATGATCGAATCCTGATTAAGCTTGGTCGTTATGAAAAAGCGTCTACATGGTTTTCGTAAGTTGAAGAACTTGTTAGAACAAAAGTGCATGGGGTTTGAATTGGTACCTATCGCCGACGCCACAGTTCCATCCTGCCGGTTGAAGCCAAGCGAACCAAGTCTTATGAAACTGTATCTTAAATTTTTAGAACTAACAAATAAAAATTAAGCTTGCGTTACAAAATAAGTTATGATAATTTGCAGAATCTTACTTTAAATAACCCCAACTAAATGTATTTACACATGATCTTTTAAGTTCTTTTTTAATTTTTTTATGGTATAAAACGGTTTTAAGTTAACGCATATTCAGATAAAAAAACAATTTGAATTTTAATTTAAATTAAAGGAGGATGATTTTTTATGAAAACATTAATAGGTGGGGCGGTTGCGGCTGTATTAGGTCTCATTGGAATGTCCATATGGTGGAAACCATTTTTGCAGCTTTTGGCCGGTGCTATTCCGGTGATGCTCTTGCTCGGTGGGGGGTTAGCGCTTTATCTGGGTTTTGACGAACTCAAAGATACCTGGAAGAAAGAAGACACACCCGTCGACACTTCGACCGTAGCCGACGAAAGTGAAAAGTACCAAAAGGAAATAGAAGATCTGAAACAGGAAATTGAAACTTTAAAGGCCGAAAAGGCATAAGATACAGAACTTCAAGCCGATTACCGATTTTGATTGCCGGCAACAGCGATAATGCCGGTGGCTTTTAATTTTTTTATAAGCGTCTTGCAGACAGAAGCGAGGCGCTTATTTTTTTCTATGGATGCTTCTCTCTTTTTATTGCTGAAGTTGCCAGCAGATCGGCCTTTTCATTCCCCTCGATGCCGGCATGCCCTTTTACCTTGATAAATTTCAAGTCCCTGAATTTTGTTAATATCTGTTTAATCGATTTTATAATCTCTTGATTTTTTCGGGCTTTCCATCCTTGAACAAGGACGCCATAAGCATAGCTGCTGTCTGTGAAGACCCGGACCGGAAGATCCGCATTTTTTACGGCACTCAGACCTGTTCGGATGGCTTCGAGCTCTGCCACGTTATTGGTGGTTGTACCGATGTATTTCGATATCTCTTTTTCGTGTTCCTCAAAACGCAAATATACGCCGATTCCGGACGGGCCGGGATTTCCGGAAGATGCGCCGTCGGTATAGATGCAGATGGTATCCTTGTGGTCTGGCCTGACCGAGGATCCGGGTTTGGAATCGAGTTTTGTTTCTGGAGGTTTCAAAGATTTTTTTTTCAATTCCCGCTTGTGACTGGCGGTGATCTCTGAATGTAATGCATCCACCGGCTTGACATTTTTTTGAAGAATCCAGTACTCGTAATCTTGGTCAAGCTGGTATTTTATAAGGACTTTTCCGTCTTTAACCACAGGCCGTTGTTTCTGGTCTATGGCCATCCAGACTTTATTTTTTTTGAAACACATGCGTTTCCAGTCTATTTTGTCATGGGTCATGGGACACGGATCATCTGCCAAGAGGAATCTGGGGTGAGGGTGGCCGGCCCGGGTTCTCAACCCCTGACAACCGGCACCCGATTCCTCACGGTCAGGAATAAAGATGAAATTTTTGGCTTGCTTCTGTAAACGTTTTCAGATCCTCCAACCAGGATTTTTCGATTCGTTCGATATCGTCTAAATTCTCGACACGCCGGCGTATCGTCTGATCGCCGATGATAAGGTCGATGGGCTGTCTTTTAAATTCATACTCATAGGGTGGCCGCTTCCATTGAAATCGGTCGCCGTGATGGGAAATGACAGCTTGAAGCAGTCTGAGGGTCGTGATATATGGCGTGAATTTATATGGATTTGTTACGTGGATCTGAAATCCGTTGCACGCTGAGCCTTTCCATTTGTTGGACGTGGGTTCAAATACAACCGGCCTGAGCATGATTCCCGGCAATTTATTTTTATCCAATGTTGACAGCAACAGCTCCGGATTTATAAACGGGGCGCCGAAAATTTCAAACGGGAGGGTCGTTCCCCTGCCTTCGGAAACATTGGTTCCTTCCCACAATACCTGCCCGGGGTAAACCATGGCAGATACCGGTGATGGAAGGTTGGGGGACGGTGAAATCCACGGCAGGCCGGTGTCCTGGAAAAACATCTTCCGCTTCCAGCCTTGCATGGGGATCACTTCAAGGTCGGCGCCGATATGATAATCATGATTGATTAAAAGAGATAGTTCGCCGATGGTCAATCCATGACGCATGGGAATCGGGTATCTGCCGACGAACGAAGCGCATTCGATGGTTAAAAGGTTTCCTTCCGTTATGCAGCCGGTTACAGGATTTGGCCGGTCGAGTATGACGACTTTTTTCCCGTACTTTTCTGCGGCTTCGAGACAGTAAGACACAGTGTAAATAAAGGTGTAAACTCGTGTGCCCACATCCTGCAGGTCGATGATCAGGATGTCGATGGGATCCAACATAGTTTTTTCCGGGATTCGCGTCCGACCGTAAAGACTGAAAACAGGAATTTTAGATGATGGGTGAACCATATCATTGGATTCGATCATGTTGTCCTGTTTTTCTGCAAAAAGTCCATGCTGAGGCGAGTATAACGCTTTTAGTCGACCCGGAAATTTCCGCCGGATCAGTTCGCTGGCATGGGAAAAATTTCTGTCCACAGAAGCAGGATTGCACAGCAGTCCAATTCGATTCCCGAGTATCCACCGGGGTGGGGAATTCATAAAATTTTCAAGACCTGTTTGAATACGCAACATATTTTAGCTTTGGTTTCATCCTTTCTGGAGATTGAAACTCCAATGGCGTGAACGCCGGTTCCGGCATGGCTTTATTTTTACCTATCATAAATAATTGATGTCAAGGGGTATCTTTTTAAAAAAAGAACTTCTAAAATATATTGATTTCGTTTTGGAATCTGCTATAAATCTAAACGAACGAAAGTTATAAGGTAATATATAACAGCGTTACAATGCGGTGGTTTTGATGAGAAAGATAAGATTTGCAAGTATATACCTCTTTACCCTGGCGATACTATTCTTTGTCGTCGGCGCATACACTGAGTGGCATACCATCTCCCTAATGAGATTCAAACTCCTGGGATATCCAAAATATCTTCATCTTATATTTTTTCTGGCAGGATTTTTAGCTCTTTGTGCCATTTATTTTGCAGAAAAGATGGAAGTAGATGCCCTTTCCTCCATGAACACGGCCCTGCAAAAAGAGGTCTCCCGTCGAAATCGAACGGAAAAAGCACTGAGAAAAAGTGAGGAAAAGAGCAAAGAGATTTATTCGAAAGCCAAGCGTGCGGAACAGATTTATCGTTCTCTTCTTCACTCGTCGGCAGATGCCATCGCCACTTATGATCTGAAAGGTAGAACCGTGTATATCAGTCCCGCATTCACGAAAACATTTGGATGGACCCTGGAGGAGATGGAAGGGAAGCGCATTCCGTTTGTTCCACCATCCGAAAACGAAGCTACCATGGGCATTATCAAAGATCTTGTGGAAAACGGAACTCCATGCCATGGTTTTGAGACAAAGCGCTTCACAAAAGACGGTCGTTTGTTGGATGTAAGTATCAGTGCTTCGCGCTATAATGATCATAAAGGAAACCCCATCGGTTCACTGGTAATCCTCCGGGATATTTCGGAGAAGAAAAGACTCGAAGCTCAGATGCAGTACATCGAACGGATGGAAGCCATTGGAACACTGGCCGGAGGTATTGCCCATGATTTTAACAATTTGATGATGGGCATGCTGGGGAATATTTCTTTGGTTTTATATGATATCGGAACAGAGAGTCCACATTACGAAAAGTTGAAAAATATTGAAAAACTGATTCAGAGCGGTTCTAAACTGACCGGTCAGCTTCTCGGATACGCAAGAAAAGGTAAATACGAAGTTCGACCCATAAATCTAAACCAACTCGTAAAAGAGAGTTCTGTGACATTTGGCAGAACCCGAAAAGAGATCGTGATTCATCGGGAGTTTTCCGAAGATCTATCCTCCGTAATGGCAGATGAGGCTCAGATGCAGCAGATTCTCATGAATCTTTTTATTAATGCTGCCGACGCCATGCCCGGGGGTGGGGATCTTTTTCTGAAAACCATGAATGTCACCCACGAAGACATTGGAGATAAAGCTTATATACCTAAATCCGGCGACTATGTTTTGTTGAAAGTCAAAGACACCGGTACGGGCATGGATCAGAAAACCATGGATCGTATTTTTGAACCGTTTTTCACCACCAAGGAACTGGGCCGGGGCTCCGGACTTGGGCTGGCATCCGTATATGGAATTATAAAAGGACATGGAGGATATATCGATGTTGAGTCTAGGAAAGGGCAGGGCGCAATCTTCAATATTTTTCTTCCGGCCTCCGAAAGATCAATTCAGAAAACTTCGGAGATCTCCGAGCGAATTATGGGGGGGAATGAAACCATCCTGCTTGTGGATGATGAAGCACTGATCATCGATGTTGGTGTTCAGCTGCTTGAAAAACTTGGGTACACGGTACTCGAAGCACAAAGCGGCAGAGACGCCGTCAGGATATTCATGGAACGCAACCATACGATAGACATGCTTATTCTGGACATGGTTATGCCCGATATGGGGGGGGGTGAAGTCTATGACCGGATTAAAAGGATCGATCCCAAAGTCAAGGTTCTTCTTGCGAGTGGCTACAGTATTGACGGGCAAGCAACGGAAATCTTAGAACGGGGCTGTGAAGGCTTCATTCAAAAACCCTTTAACATGGAAGATCTTTCAAAAAAAATAAGAGAGGTTTTGAACAGACCGCGCAAATCGACCCATGGTAACACCTGAAGGAAGATTCCATTTGTTGTGGAAACGGATAAGACAGCTCCGTAACTTCCCGAAAACGAAATGATTATTGACTTTCCTCCCTGGTTATGATTCATTTTTATTGGTGTTGGACAAAGTGGTTTACACTTTCTTTTTATACTTTTCTGGAGCGTAACACCCATGAAACCGATTGTAAAAAAATTCGGAATTATCGGAATATGCCTGGTTTTATTTTCCACGGCAGTATTGGCTGAAACAAAGTATATTAATGACAAAATGAAAATAACACTGCGGACAGGACCGGCAAAAGATCGAAAAATAACCGCCCTGCTGGGAATCGGTCAAAAAGTTGAGGTCCTAAAACCCGGCGAGGAATGGACGCAGGTTCGTCTGAACAATGGCAAGGAAGGATGGGTTGTCAGCCGGTTCCTTACGAGCAAAATACCCAGCAGCATCGCATTGGAAACATTAAAGAACAAACACCAGGCACTTTTGGCTCAAGATGCATTGCTTTTAGAAGAAAACAAGGCGTTAAAAGTGGATAACAAAGCCTTCAGCAACGAACTTGCTGTCACAAAAAAAAGACTTCAAACCCTGAATTCATCCTATGAGACGCTGAAAACAGCGTCTACTGAATTTCTCGATCTTCAATCAAAATATAAAAAAATGAGTGCAAAACTGGCGGAACAAACCCAAAAAGCAGATAAATATGAAGAGGATTTGACAAAACTTCTCTGGAATAAAAACATTAAATGGTTTTTAAGCGGAGCGGGTGTTCTTATTTTGGGCTTCATCATCGGTTTTAGTGCAAAACGGCAACGACGTCGTTCAACACTGCTTTAAAATTAAATGCGTTGGACGGAAATTTTTGCCCGGTTAAATTTTAGGGATTAACAGTGCAAACCCATATCCTGCGGTTTATGTGCGTAAAGCAAAGATCCCGCTTCAACGGGACTTGGGTAAGCGTGCGAATATTAAAAAGGATAAAATTCCTACAATCGAAGATCTCCTGCCAGGTGCCGGTGCCACACGGAGAGACCGTTTAACCCGGTTTTCAGGGGATCTTCAACCCGATCAAATGGAGGTCATGGATGAATAAATTGGGGCTTGTTGAGGCGCTTAAAGAAACATCAGGGTTAACAAAAAACGAAGCTGTGGCGGTTGTTGACGCATTCTTTAACGAAATGTCGAAGGCTTTGGCCAAGGGTGCCAGGGTAGAAATTCGCGGCCTGTGCTCGTTTTATGTCAAACAGTACAAGGCATATACCGGCAGGAATCCCAAAACGGGTGAACCGGTTAATATCCAGGCCAAGCGCCTTCCGTTTTTCAAGTGCGGAAAAGAGCTAAAAGAGAGAGTGGACAATTAAGAAATAGTGATACAAAGGGGGTAGCGGGAATGAAGAATCTGAAAAAAGATCTGCAGGTTGTAAGCAAAGAACTCACGGCACTCATAACAAAGACAGAAGCCCTGATAAAGGCGGTTGACAAGATTGGGACACCAAAGACCGAACAGAAACCAAAAGCAAAAAAAGTTTCAGCACCAAAGAAAGCCGGAACAAAAACAGCTTTTGAAACCGTGTTGGGGATTATTTACCGCTATCGAAAAGGAGTTGACGTCGCCCGGATACAGGAGATAACCGGATACGACGCAAAAAAGATCGCAAATATCGTATATAAGGGTAAAAAGAGAGGACAAATCAAGTCCATAGATAAAGGCGTTTATTTGAAGGCTTGATGTTACCGATGGTCCAATACCCGAATAGAGTCGATACGCCGTTCGGCCTTATCCGCGAATCGGTATTGATTGTCGTGTATCGATGGTCGATTTTATATCTCATTGTTGTTAGGCGTATGAACCCATAACCAACCTATTTTCAACCAACGAATGCGCCCGCCACCCATAACATCCAAAAGAGCGTTTTTGCTCCATTGGGACCATGCGACTACGGGTATTCATGATTTCGTTCCCGCCACAGAGAGGTCTTAAGGCAATGGGCATAAGACCCGTTCTGCATTCGCCGTTGATGTTTTTCTTTAAATCCTGTTGAAGACGGAACTCGATACGTTTCGTAATAGACTGTTTGCCCGTTGATCCAAATATAGATGACAAAGAAGAAACGATCCATAGGTCTTGTCTTAAAACGATTTTTTAAGTGGATGCTGCCACTTGCCGTTCTCATGGCCGGAGGCATGCTTTTATATTGTTGGTACCTTTCATTCCAGATCGACCAACGATTTTCAGGTCGGCGATGGCGCATCCCGTCGAAAGTATTTTCCAATACCACTCTCCTGTATCCTGGGCAACAGATAAATCGTACACTTTTCAACGAAAAACTTCGCCGTTTGGGGTACCGGCAATTTGCCCGGAATCCGCTGAACAAAGGTGAGCTGTATACGTCGGCATCGGTGGTGAAGCTTTTTCTCCATGATTTAGCCATGCCTTCCAGACACAGGGAAGGCGTTCCGGTTCGCATTCGTTTTACAGGAAACCGTATAGAATCGATCACCCATTTAAACACGGGTGAGCCGATGCCGATTTTGGAACTCGAGCCGGAGGAGGTGATGCTGTTCTTTGGCCCGGATCGTGAACAGCGGCGGCTCGTCTCCATCGAACAGATCCCCAGACATGTCATTGACGCTGTTCTGGCCATAGAGGACAGCCGATTTTACAGACATAAGGGCCTGGATCCAAGGGGCATTTTAAGGGCAATGTATACCAACTTGCGTTATGCTTCCATACGTCAAGGTGGATCGACCATTACCCAGCAATTGGCTAAAAACTATTTTCTGACCCCGAAAAGAACCGTTATCCGCAAGTTAAAAGAACTTTTTATGTCTCTTACCATAGAAACGATGTATGAGAAAAATGAAATACTCGAAATTTATTTGAATGAAATCTATCTGGGACAGAAAGCGTCGGTAGCCGTATCCGGGATCGGTGAAGCATCCTTTTTCTATTTCGGGAAATCCGTGACGGACCTTTCTCTGAATGAAGCTGCAACCATCGCCGGACTTATCAGAGGACCCAACTATTATTCTCCGTATTTCCATAAAGAACGATGTCGGAAAAGGAGAAACATGGTGCTGAATGCCATGCACGAGAAAGGATGGATTTCAAATAACGAACTTAAGACCGTGTTGCCGCTGCCGATAAAAACGGTCGGTTATGAGTCCTATGGTAAAATGGCGCTGTATTTTATGGATTATCTATCCGATCAGCTCAACCTGCTCTATTCTCCCCAAGATCTGTCGAGCCTTGGACTTTCCATTTATACGACATTGGATACACAGGTTCAAAAGGCGGCGGAAAAAGCATTGAATCGGGGTCTGGAGCGACTTGAAAAATTGAACCCTGCACTGGGTCGCAAAGACCCTAAAAAAAGACTGCAAGGGGCTCTCGTCGTCATGCAACCCAAAACAGGGTACATTCTGGCCATGGTGGGTGGGCGCGATTACAGTTTGACCCAGTTCAATCGCATTACGCAGGCACGGCGGCAGCCCGGAAGTGCATTCAAACCGTTTGTTTATTTGAGTGGATTGGATGAATTAACCCCGGCCTCCATTCTTTCCAATGAACCGGTAACCTACGAAGTCGATGGAAAGGAATGGCGTCCCCAGAATTATGCTGCGATGACGGAAAAGCGTGTGAGTGTAAGACAAGCATTGGCAGAATCCATAAATCTGGCAACCGTCGATCTGGCCATGAAGGTGGGTCTTGATAAGATTGTCCGCACGGCGAAACAGTTCGGGTTTTCGACGTCTCTAAAACCGTATCCATCCATTGCCCTGGGGTCTTTTGAGGTGATTCCTCTGGAGCTGGCCCGGGCGTATTGCATTTTTGCTGGAGATGGGGTGCTGCCCTACCCGTTGTCCATGAAAGAGGTATTGGATGAGAACGGGAAAATTCTAGAACGAAGGCTTATGAGTATCAAACGGGTTACAACGCCTGCAAAAGCCTTTATTATGAATTCGTTATTGCAAAGTGTCGTGGAGACGGGAACCGCCGGTTCATTGAGGGCCATGGGAATATCTTTTCCGGTTGGAGGAAAGACCGGAACCACAAACGATTATAAAGACGCTTGGTTTGTCGGGTACACACCGGATATATTGGCTTTGATATGGGTGGGGTTTGATAACAACGATTCCATATTCACTTCAGGCGCCGGAGCCGCTTTGCCCATCTGGGCCAATCTCATGAATGCCTTGCCTCAATATATATCCGGGGATTGGTTCAAGATGCCCTCCGGGGTGGTTAAAAGTATTGTATGTTCTGAGAGCGGACAACTTGTTTTGAAAAACAGGTGTCCTTATCCGGTGGAAGAATATTTTCTGGCTGGCCATGTTCCTTCAGACACGTGTCAAATCCATGCAAGTGAAAATCAAATCGGAAGGATAATCGATGAGCTCAAAGGTTTTATCAATACGTTTTAAATCATTTTTGATGTTTTGTATCTTGGGGTTGGGATGGGTCCTTGCAGGGTGTGCGCCGGCTGTTTTGACGCCGTTGCCGGCAGAACACCCGGATGAGCCCCGGCAAACCGAAAAAATGGAGACGACACCTGAAAAACCCAGCCCCCGTGCCGTTGCAGCATTGCAACTCACCGATCAAGGGCGGATGTTTTTGGAACGTGGTCAGCCGGATGATGCCATCGGTATACTCGAGCAGGCGCTCAATCTAAACCCAGCCGGCGGCATGAACTACTATTATTTGTCCGAGGCTTGGCTCATGAAAGGGAACATTGCGCAGGCGGCTGAGTTTAATCGTATTGCGGAAATCTATTTTAAGGATGACAACGAATGGCTGGATCGTTTAATGCATCAGAGGGAAAGGATAAAAAAACAAAAGCCCTTATAGTAGGGCTTGGCACGGGAATCTTACATTGACAGGCCACCGGCATTAAGATATGATATGCCATACTTTTCATTATAATTAAAGGGGAGATCCTATGCTTAAAAAAAACAGGAAGGCAACGGCCGAGCCCCCGGCACCCCCCAAGCCGGTGTCTGTTGACTCAAAGACAGTCATTGGAGATCAAATTTCCATCGAAGGCGCCATTCGCGGCAAGGAGGATTTGCTCATCGAGGGTTCGGTGAAGGGAAGCATTGAGGTAAAAGCCCATCATTTGACGGTGGGCGTCAAGGGGCAGGTGGAAGCCGAAATTTTGGCTGCCAACGTTACCGTAAGCGGGAAGCTTGCGGGTAACGTTAACGCTACAGGCAGAGTTGAGATAACCAGAGAAGCTGATTTTAACGGCGAGATCAAGACGAGGTCGATTTCGGTGGAGGACGGGGCCTACCTGAAGGCTGTCATAGAGATGGATCGTGAACCGTTGAAGAGCGTTTCCCCGTCTGGAAAGCCGGAAGAGAAAAAATCCTCCGACCCGATCAAAGAACCCCTGATCCTGGCCGGTAAAGGCAGCAAGGGAATTTGATCGTTGACCGCTTTCACTGCAGATCGGAAGAACACGGATCTGAATCATGACTCCGGGGCCGTGGCCTACACCAGCAATGCCCTGAAACTTTTTATGGAACATCTCGATCAGCGGCCAGAGCGAAAATTGCTGGATGTGGGGCCGGCATGCCAGGAGAATATCAGGTTTTTCGCAAGCCGGGTAAAGAAACTGTATGTTTGTGATATGTTTATTCGGCTTGACCGGTGCATTCGCAAGGGCAGCCCCGCTGACCAAATCTGGGAGAAAATCGACTACCCCCCCCAAAGTTTCGATGGAATTTTGCTGTGGGAGTTGGCCGACCGCCTGGACGATCCCGATGTCAAGCGCCTGGTGACGTTGTGCCATACCCTGTTAAGGCCCGGGGGAATGGCCATGGTTGTGGTTTTGGGTGATCAGTCGGGATCATCTGCGGCGAACGCCTTTGTTGTCGGGCAAAATTTTCGGGTTTACCTTCGGCTTCAGCCGCATCTTCACCTGCCTTTACGCAGTCGTCAAAACCGGGACGTGTTGTCCATGATGGC
>Ga0316194_10002627_pt1 | contig 12550 bp, 16 predicted proteins | sample CroRivsedime1_MG_FD_204936 | JGI IMG/M metagenome (GOLD analysis project Ga0316194, IMG submission 204936) | Coastal sediment microbial communities from Maine, United States - Cross River sediment 1 | ecosystem: Environmental > Aquatic > Marine > Coastal > Sediment | place: USA: Maine...
TTAGAGAGTTTCTCTCTGTGCCTGATTTCTATATTTACTTGTGGTAGTTGTACATGAGGATTAAAGTAATCAGAGAGTGGTAAACGATTCTTTGCCATGTGGAATGTTTTGTCACCGAGTTTATCTAGCGTTTTTTCTATAAAGTTATAGGAGTTAGGTGTCATGTCAGAGTTATCAAGAGTCAACAGTCTGGTCGATAGTATCTTTAGCCGTGTCGACCATTCAATAAAGCAGTCTAATAAAAACTTTCTCTGGAAGAAATATGCTTTAGCGAACGCTAGGAAGGTATTTCATGATGGCGGCATCGATATCGACTACCTGGTCGAATATTTGATAAACGAAGAGAAGAAGGAATCACCGGGTAAAATACATTTGGCCTCTCTAGAGCATAGAGGTTTGCTGATGAAGGCTTTGTACAACACGATTGTAGAGAGGGTGAATGAAGGTTATATTTCTGAAAGTCTCATATTAAAGATCATCGATGATAGATGGGGGGGTGATTTTTTTGAAAGAATAACTTCCTCTGAAAATCGATATCATGAGTCGTATGGAAGGTATCCGCCGGGTTTTGTTCTGATCAGCCCGAGCAAACATTGCAACCTGGCATGTACCGGTTGTTATGCATCATCCACATCAAGAACAAAGGAACACCTGGATTACGATACTGTAAAAAGGATAATTCAGGAATCACATGATCAGTGGGGCGCGCGCTCTGTAGCAATCTCTGGTGGCGAACCCCTCATGTATCGCTCTGATGGTAAATCTATATTAGATATGGCTCGTGAATTACCATTCATGTATTTCAAGATATATACAAACGGTACGCTAATTACAAAAGATGTCGCTGAAGAAATGGCCTCTGTCGCTAATATAACACCTGCTATATCTATCGAAGGAACTGAGTTTGATACTGATAACAGAAGAGGTGATGGCGTGTACGAGAAGGTGATGGCCGCTATGGAGCTGCTTCGTGATGCTGGCGTGCCTATCGGTGTTTCTATAACAGCAACCAAGTTCAATATAGATACTTTGCTGGATGATGCTTTTTATGATTATTTATTTGATGAGTTGAAAGTAACCTATGGCTGGATTTTTGAGTATATGCCAATTGGCAGGGGCGTAGAGACAGAGATGATGCCAAGTCCCAAAGAGCGGAGAGACCTCTTTGAATTGCTCGATCTGCAGAATAAACGAGGTCGGTTTATGTGCGACTTCTGGAGTACCAGTCCTTCGGCCGAAGGCTGTATTGCGGCAGGCAGGTCATACGGCTACCTATATATAAACTGGAATGGAGATGTGGTCCCCTGTGTTTTCAATCCGTATTCAGACACAAATATCCATAATGTTTTTGAAGACGGCGGCAGTCTGACCGATGCCGTAGAGAACAGTCGCCTATTTCAGTCATTGAGGAAATGGCAGGATGGTTATGGATTCAGACAAGGGAATAATGTAAAGAATTACATGGCTCCCTGTCCGATAAGAGACCATTATAAAGATTACAAACAGATACTGGTCGAGGTGAAGGCTTCACCAATCGATGAAGCTGCTGCTGTTGCCCTGTCAGATCCTGACTACTATAAAAAAATGGTCAAGTATGGCGAAGAAGTAGAAAAGCAATTAAAGCCTGTTTGGAACCAACGTTTTTGTGGCAGGTGCTGATCACTATCTGCTCTCTGCTAGTTCAGTAAACATCCGTATATAGCCATCTGTTTTATCGATGAAAAACTCCATCTGGTCTTTAGACATGCTGTGTGAGATCTTTACTGTCAGCTTGCTAAATATGCGCTGGTTGTAATCTAGTTTTTCTCGTAATCCTGGCGTATTAGTCGTCTCAAATTCGGACATGAAATTGTGTAATCGCTGTGTTTTCTCTTCAATAGATAGATTGTTATTTAATATTTGAGTAATTCCTTCTTGCCAGTCCAGTCGGCGCTGTAACCTGAGTTCCGCCGTGTCTACCTGCTTATTCGCAGAAAGCACTATTTCATGCTCCTGCTCATCTGTTAGTTTGCCTATCCATGTCTCATAGGTTTCCAGTAAACGTTCGCTGTAATACTCTTTGCGTTCTTCTTCATCCATGTCTATATATTTCCCACGAAAAATTTCGTTTTTGTATCGTATGCTGTTAAACAGTTCATCTCTCTGGCTCTCGTCGAGGTGAGGTAGCAGGTTAGAAACCTCATCATTAAGTTTTATCGATAGTGAACTCCAAAATAAATCCATTTCTTTAATTCGTTGCGTTACCTGTTCTTCAGTCAAGGTAGGGCCTGCGATTTGTTGTATGGTCTTCAGCCAGTTAGCATACTGTATGAGCTGTGTTTCACGATGCCATTTGAGGAATGCTTCGGTCCGCAGTTCTAGTTTTTCTTCTAATACATCATCTAGGGAGACCATTCCTTCGATGATGTACTCTGGTATAAGGTAATCGAGATTGTTATAGAGTGTTTTGAACGAACAAGCTGTGATGAATGTCGGTAATAAAAGAGATATTAATAATATTAATTTTCGCTTAGTCATGACTTAAGGTCTGCATAACTATGAGTGTCAATAAATATGTATTAAATAATGTATGTTCTAGGGAAGTGAGAGAATCCACTTAACCCTGGTCATGTAGTGCGCAGCTGCCTTTTAAACCTTCGGGGATGTTATCCGGGCATTGGCCGCATTTCTCGTTACCGGGCACAGCAAAATCGATCTTACGTGGATAGGGCAGATCGAGGTTATTCATGATCTCAACGAACTCTTCCTTGCTCTTGCCGCCGCCTAACCTCGGGTTGCGAGCTTTTTCCTGCGCGACTGTGGTGATGAAACGTGATTCGTAATCATGCCCCGGATAGACCAGTGTCTCATCCGGTAAGGAGAAAATTTTGTTATGGATGCTGTTATACAAAGTTTCGGCATCGCCGGACTGAAAGTCGGTTCGACCGCAGGATTCGATCAATAGAGCATCACCCGTGAACAGAAATTTTTGTACAGGAGTATCGATAAGATAGGCATGGTGATGGTCGGTGTGGCCCGGCGTGTATAAAGGGTTGAGTTCGATATGGCCAAGCTTGAATGGTTCACCTTCTCTTATGCCGATATCGATACAGGCGGACTGTACCATCGCAGGGTAGGCGATTTTGCACTGTGTCTGGTTCTTGAGCCGTAGTGCGCCGGTCAGATGGTCGGCATGTACATGTGTCTCCAGTGTAGCGCTCAGTTTCAGATCCAGGTCTTTGAGCAACTGCAAGTCTCGTTCTACGGTTTCCCGCACCGGGTCGATCAGCAGCGCCTCACGGGTCACCGGGTCGGCAATCAGGTAGGTAAAGGTCGATGAGTCAGATTCGAATAGCTGATGAAATACCATCGCGTCTGATCTGGTATGTTTTGTGAATTTCATAGTGAACCTGCTGTAACTGTCTGGTTTTCAGATGTATGGCGAATAGCTGCTTTCTTCGATAGTTTATTATCAGAGTTATACCCTATTATATAGGGCGGTGACAAACTAAAGTCAGACAACATCGAAAATCGGAGAAGGACAGAGTGGCTGAATTCCTCCTTCTTCACCAGATAGATGAATATTAATAATTGAATTTTTTAGGGTGTCTATAATCTATTATTAAATATGTAACTCAATATGCCTGAGCCTTATTTTCCGCTCGGCAGACTGCTGCTCAGGCAATATGGTCTACACTCCACTGTAATCGTGAAGCAAACGGTATTGTCAGGCCAGCTTCCGTAAAAGTAATCAAGGCTAATAAAATAGTGTATATAACATGCAACGAATAACCGTTATCAATGTGAAAGGAGGTTGCGGCAAAACCACAATTGCTACCAATCTGGCGAGCGCATTTGCGGGGCTTGGGCGCAACACTACTTTGATGGACTATGACCCGCAGGGTTCCAGCACCTACTGGCTGAAGCAGAGAAGAGCAGACGCAAGTGGCATAAATGGCATTGAGGCCTATCACACCAATAAAGCCGTTACACAAAGCTGGCGATTACAGCTGCCATCAGATACCGAGTATGTCATTGTTGACGCACCCGCCGGTTTGAAGGGGCTCGACATGGTCGACCGAGTTAATGGCGCACATACTGTTCTCATTCCGGTGTTGCCATCCGCTATTGATACACACGCCACTGCTGATTTCATTCGCGACCTGTACCTGATCGCCAAAGTTAAAACGAAAAATATCCGTCTGTGCATCGTCTGTAACCGAGTCAAAGCGAATACGCTCTCGTTGCGTGCGCTGGAAAAATTTCTGCATGCAATGGACATACCTGTCATCGCAAGGCTCAGGGAAACACAGAACTACAACAAAGCTTCTGAATGTGGTCTCGGTATACACGAGCTGGGTTCAAAAGCCAGTGAAAAAGATATTGAAGACTGGCGTCAAATCGTAAACTGGCTGATTACTGATAAGCAAACGCGGGACAAAAATAGTCTCTGGAATTAAAGGAGGCGGAGTGTTTTATTCGAATCTATATCGAGCAGGCTGGCTTGGTTGAAAGCTTGATATCTTTACAAAATGGCGTTTATACTTGCTGTGCTCAATAATAATCAACAATAGTTATCTATCACTATATAGAGGTCATATGAATAAAATACTTATCAGTTGCCTGTTATGGCTGGGTCTAAGCATGAATGTACAGGCCGAGGAGATGTTCGAACTTTCTGATCAATGCAAGGAAGATGTCATGAACATGATCAAATGTAAGGTGGCCGATGACGTCTCCGCCGATGACGCCATTGATTCGATGAAGCTACGCGCCAATTTCCTCAATTTCAAACTGGTCGGGCATATGCCGCTGTCTGAACAGGTAGCTGCCATGGGTGGTAAATCCGACCGCATGGAGATATTCCAGTTCTGTGATGCGATGATCGCTGCGCAGATGGTCAAGCACAGTATGGCATTCGCCGGTTACCTGCCATGCCGTATTTCCCTGGTAGTTGATGATAAAGGCCAGGCGTGGCTGATCACTCTGAATATGGACAGCACCATGGGTGATGCCAGCCTGCCGAAAGAGCTGCAAAGCCTGGGCATGAAGGTACGCAACAACATCTATTCTATCATCACAGCCGGGGTGGAAGGCGACCTGTAAATGGGAAGCGGGCAACACTGTACTGCCCGCTCTCTGTGAAAAAAATCAGGAAACAAAAAGGGCCGGTGTAAACCGGCCCTTTTTCGTTGCTAATTCAGGATGATCAGACCTTGGCAACCCAGGATTTACACCAGCCTGCTGCGGCTACATCTTTACCCGGGAATATTGGGCATGGACCGGAAGCAGCGGTGCCTCCCTGATAAAGGTTGCAGTTGGCGCAAGTTTGTCCGTCTGTCGCGCTTTTAGCTGTATACCCCAGTGCTTTGGCTGTGGGGTCATCGGCAGAAACCATCGCTGCATGAGCAGCAGGCTGGTAACCTGTGATGGCCAGTACGGGGATAGTGGCAAGCCCTTTCAGGATTGCACGGCGACTTTTATCATGTGTTTTATTTTTCATATCATTCTCCGAATAAGAATTAAATATATTGAAGTTGCTTATTAATAGCAGGGCAGAATATTTACAAGGATAAATTAAGTTCCGCTATAAATATCAACCAAAACCTGCATCTGCTAGATAACGACCAATTTAATCTAAAATAAGCATGTTTGACGTGATTTAGGTCATGTAATCTCAAGAAATTCCTTTAATAGTAGACAGAACCCTTTGTTATGTAAGAGGGTGGAATGTGTAAGGTATTACTATTATCATCTACTTATGATGCCTTCAAATGAACTGACTCAAAGAGGTCAAAAATGCATGATGCCAGCTCTCAGACAGATACCATAGAGCAAGCTGTTGGAGGCTGGCGCCTGAAGCTGGGTGTCGCGATATTCCTGTTCAGCATTATCCTGCCCGTTGCCGGTGTTCCCTTAGTAAGCTCTTTCGATCTATCGACGACGATGACGGCCACGCTCTCGGGAGCTTTACTGGTGACTGCAGAAATACTCGGGGTTCTTGCTATTGCAGTAATGGGTAAAACTGGCTTCGCCTTTATCAAAAATAGTGTTTTTGGTTTTTTAAAGCAGTATGGCCCACCGGACCGGGTGAGCCGAATTCGCTATACGGTAGGGCTGGTAATGTTTAGTATCCCCTTATTCTTCGCATTGATGTCGGGGTATATCGCTGATCATATCCCTGGTTTTATTCAGAACCCGTTGCCCTATGCTATCGCTGGTGACATCACTCTTATACTCAGCCTGTTCGTACTGGGAGGTGATTTCTGGGACAAGGTGCAGGCGTTGTTTTTATATGACGCTAAAGTCATGGTGGATAAAGAGTCAGATTAGAATTGTATGCACTAGACCACAGGTGAGGACAAAGTATCTGAGGGCTGCTTATTTCTTCAACATCTCGACACCAAGGCCATCTAAACGGGTGGCCTGACTCTCACCGTTATTTCCTGCTGAACTGTTGGATTCATCACCCAGGTATAAAAGGGTGCCGTTGACAACCTGAAAGATAGAATAGGTGGTCGATGCAGGATCACTATAGTGGTACTCGGTCACCGGGCTGCCATCATTGGCAATACCAGCTTCACCGATGAAATAAACAGCGCTGTAAGAACCGGAAGCGGACAAAGTGTTTGTGTTGCAGTTTGATGTTGCATAGCTTTCAGAGGTGAAATCGACCTGCCCCTGCTGATTAAATACAGCCGTTATTTTATAAGCTTCACCGCCGGAAATACTGCCAGTACCACCGCTTCCTGAGGCCTGGGTGACGGTTGATGAGCCTGAGAGTGAAGTGGCAACACAGCCTGTTTCCCAGGTGCCGATGAGTTCTGGCGCTTTAACATTAACAACTGCTTCGGGGCCTGAAGTAGTGTCAGAGCCTGCGCTGCCACAGGCTTGCAGCAGAACTGTTGTTGCAAGAGCTAAAGTTTTATTTATATTCTTCAAGTGCGACATAGGAGAGGAGTGTATATAGTTAATGTTTTATATCCGAAGAGTATAGTTTAATGTGTATACTAATCATCAATATCACAGCCCGGTTATAATAAAAATTACTGTTGACTGGTAGCTCCTCTAACTTATTGGATTTAAAAGGAAGTAGAATGCACCTTATAATTTATACAAGCGAATACATCGGCAGGGTAGAAGATATCGATGATGTGCTTGACGACATCGTCAGACGATCAAAAATTAATAACAGTGAGCATGATATAACAGGTTTGCTGTTCTACCACGGCGGACGATTTATACAGGTGCTGGAAGGTAGCATAGATTCACTGGAAGGATTGATGTCGATACTGCAACAGGACGACCGCCATGAAAATATTGAGCGCATAGTTGATCAGGATGTCAAGAAACGAGCTTTTCAGGAGTGGAGTATGGGCTCGTTGAATCTCTCGGAAGATACAACTTTCGATCCTGACGAATTGATCCGTATTCATGATGCCTATAAGAAGCACTTGCTTGTTGATTCCAAACTCCTGGTCGAGTTTTATAAAGCGATGCTTGCGCTAGGTAATATGCGCCAGTAATAAATAATCTGTCGCACTTTTTTGACTTTGATCATTGTGTATTTAATAACTGGTCGTATGATGTAGCTGATGCGTCGTTATTTAGCCATGCCACTTTAATCCAGGTAATCCAGAGGTATAGAAATGAGTCTTAGAGATATATATGAAAAGAATATGCAGGCACGGCTTGATGAATGGAAAGCCAGGCTTGAAGTATTTAAAGAAAAAGCCGATCAGGAAGAAACAAATCTGCAGCTTGAGTACTACACCTTGCTCGATGAAATAAAGCTGGAGATGGAAACTGCCCATAATAAACTTGAACAACTAAAACAGGCAGGTGATGAAACATGGGAAGAATTGAAGGACGAAGTTGAAACAACATGGGGCATGCTGGACGAGTTGATCAGGTCAATAACATTGCCTTAATTGAAGCTGCCCTTGATATTTATCTGTACACCGTCGAGCGAATTAAGATAGTCTTTATTTTCAAGTTTGTTGTTATCCGTAAATACCTTGCCACTTAGATTGATATCAGGGTCGGTATTATTCTTATGTGGTGTCCCAAATAAGCTATTGTTTCCTTCTGTGGGCTCACTGCCTGCACTCAAGAAGTTTTCGTTCTCTACCTGAGAATCAACAGGCAAGTCGATTGACAGCTTCATTGGTTGCCTTTTTTTCAATGTACTGGCTTTTGTTTCCGCAATTTCTTCATGTACTGTTTTTTCAGGGGCTATCTTCATTTCAGTAGCTTTGCCAACAGGTTCGTTCAGACTTTGTGTATCACAGGCAGATAGATAAAAGCTGATTAAACAGATACTGAGGATTCCGGGATATTTCATTGTTAAAGATGGCTCTGTAATTAGTGGTAACAGTAAGATAAGTAGTCATTGCTGTCGACTGTATCGTATAGACGTAACTACCCGGTATAAGTTCATGTGCGTAGAAAATAAATTAACGGGAGGGCTTCCGATCTCTGGCCCCCTTGCTGGACTTAAATATTGCATCGGTTTTTTTTATAACAAGCTCAACTATTATAGAAAGCTGGTCTATGCTTGGCAGTAATATGCTGAATGCATATACCTTGACTGGAATAAAAATAATAAACCACTGAGGCAAATGTGAAAAAAATATTCGATAACTTCTGGCAATGCTTTGCCACCGAAGATAAGCAGACCATGGCATTGCGTACGCTCAAACTCGAAGCAGACGCCAGCCGTCATGAGATCACCCGCAGCTACCGCGAGCTTATATCACGGCATCATCCCGACAAGGGTGGTGACAGGGATACATTCATCAATATCCGACAGGCTTATGAATTACTCAGATAATTGAAGAACAGGGCGTCTGTTATTTCAGAGTTGCTGGTATTTGTGCCTGTGTCCTGTTTATTGTGAAGTGTGCCAACCAGTGAGTCTGATTGATATTAGTGTGGGCAATGCAGTTACTTAACGTGCTCCGTTAACTTGATGTGGAGCACTCTCCCTATCGCATCGACGATATCAGGGCTGTCCCATTCACGTGCTCCGCGTACTTTTTCTATAATACGGCCGTGTTCATCCACAAGAACAGTCAGCGGGATCGTATTGGCGCCAAGCATGGTTTCCAAAATCAGTTTGCTGTCGTGGTAATTTTCAAAAGTGATTCCTGTCTGTTCTACGAAAGCCATGGCCCTGTTCTGATAGTCGTCTGTCGAGATTCCGATGACGTTGAACTCTCTGCCGTTGTACTGCTTTGCCAGCCGTTCCAGCGAGCCCATCTCGGCTCGGCACGGGCCGCACCAGCTGGCCCAGACATTGATGATTAATGGTTTGCCCTTAAACTCAGACAGCATTTTATTTTCCCCGTTTAGTCCATTCAATGAAGCTTCGCGTAAGTAGTCACCCCTGCTGACCTCACCTGGCATGCTATTAGATGTGGTTATGACGGGTTGTGCCATATTTTTTATATCATCATCGCCGTGTTGTGTAGATATAGTTGAGGTCGGTTTATCAGTAATATATTGCTGTATAAAATAGATGAGGGAGAAATCACGTCCAAGGGTTTTGCTGTGAAAGTTTTTCATAGGCATCTCCGACGAGAAGGCTACCAGGTCACCTTTCTTCAGCGCGGTGATGCCTGGCCCTGCTGCCCAGACTTTTCCCTTGCCGGTATCAACCTCTGCGTAAGTGAAACCAGCTGAAGTAATAACATCCGTTACTCTGCCAGATATTTTTTTTGGCTTATTATGTTCTACTTCATCAGTGCTTCTCTGTGTTGCAGAGACCATATTTATCACGCCAGTATTTAGTAGAGTCAAAGAAAAACAGATGAGCAGTATTTTTCTCAATGGTTACCCCCAGTGTTAAATCTGTTTGTATTTATTGTACAAGTTTTAAAGAGCCATAGGTGGTTAAGGGAAACGTTATCTTAATCTTTAACCGCTTTTATGTTACGAGATCCTTTGTATTATGATGGCATATTGACGTCAGTTTGTGTTCAGAAACTGACACTTTCTTTCATTATCTGCCGCAAATAAACTGGCCGTCCTTAGAAATAAATAGAGGGTAGCATTAACCGCAAGCATCAAAGTAGCTATCTGAATGGCTTTCAGGCGTTTCTAGAGTTCTGCTGGCTATGTGATTTAAATTTTTTATATTAGTTCTCATGTGGCATGTATTTTGCTTCTAGTACTGTGACTATCTAAAAATACTGACGGAGATGGTGTCACATGGATAACAAAATCAAAGTACTAATCGTTGATGATTCGTTAACTGTACGATCGATGATCACGAAACATCTTAATGACAGTTATGAATGTGTCATGGCAAGTGATGGGGAAGAAGGCTGGGCCGCCCTGTTAGAAGACGAATCGATCACCCTGGTTTTCGCTGATATGCATATGCCTGTGCTGAACGGTATGCTGTTACTCAAGCGTATGCGTGAGTCTGATATCGAACGCATCGCAAGCATTCCTGTCATTATCATTACTGGTCATGAAGATTGTGATGCTGCAAAGCGAGCTTCTTACAATGTAGGGGCCACAGACTTCATCAGTAAGCCCTTCGTCAGGTCAGAGATACTCTGTTGTGCGGGGTCCTACACCAGGCAGGGCAGAGTTATAACCGCTGTAGAAAATAAAATGGCACAAGATGTTCTAAGCGGTCTTCACGATAATCCCATCTTGCAAAAATTCGGTAACAAGACGATAGCTTATTCCGACCGCCATGATATCCATGCCTCTATCATGTATATCCAGATCGCGAATTTCGAGGAAATGATCGAGAGACATGGAAGTAAGCTGATGAATAAAGTGGCGGGGGAGATGCAGGAATTACTTGAAAATTCTTTACGCGAAGAAGAGATCGTATCCGTCGTTGGAAACGGGAAATTTGCAGTCGTACTTCCCGGTACCAAGATATTCAAAGCCAATATTGTCGCCAGTCGACTTCGCCAGGCAGCGGATCAGCTATCTTTCCAGTTCGCTGATAGTGTTGAACAATTCAAGCTGGCTATCGGTATGACTTCGACTGAGTCACGCGATGCGGTGACCAGCTACCTCACGTTTGGTGAGTACTGTATCCAGGCACAGCATGCATTGAACATGTCACTGGAGAGCAGGAATAGTCGCATTGTGCGTTTTGACGAAACCCATGAAAAGAATACGCATAGCGGACCAGTGTATGAAAAAGTCAGGTATAAACGTGATTTAGCAAACACACAAAAAGAAAGCGTGAGTATATTGGGATCAGTTGATATCAGCGATACATTTTCGGATATTATTTCCGGTGACTACAGCAAGATTCCTGCATCAGAACTGTCTGGAATGATACAACCTCTGGAGAAGTTCCTCGAGCATGCAAAAACAGTTTGTAAAACCGGCGATATGAAGAAAGTGGGGTGAACGGCAGTAGTTTATTCCCGACTTAGTAAGTGCTAATGTATCTTGCAGGGTTAACAAAAGGAGCAGGTATATGGCTGACACTATTAAGGGTGCTGACGGTAAGGTACGCTGCAACTGGTGCGCTGCCACACCGGAATATATTGACTATCATGATACCGAATGGGGTTTTCCGGTCAGTGATGATATCCGCCTGTTTGAAAAGTTATGCCTCGAAGGTTTTCAATCCGGATTAAGCTGGCGCACTATCCTCGCCAAGCGTGAGAACTTTCGCTCAGCATTTCACGGTTTCGATTTCGATAGAATAGCGCGTTTCACGCAGCGCGATATCAACCGTCTTCTCAAGGACGAAGGCATCGTTCGCCATCGCGGTAAGATCGAGGCGGTCATCAATAACGCAAAACGGGCCATGGAACTCGTCAAACACGAGGGTTCGCTGGCAGCCTTTTTCTGGTCTTATGAACCAGACGTGAAGCAACTCGCGAAACCACAGACCGTGTCGACATCGGTGGAATCGATCGCATTGTCAAAAGATCTGAAAAAGATGGGCTGGAAGTTTGTTGGCCCGACAACGGCGTATGCTTTTATGCAGGCCATGGGGCTGATCAATGATCATGCTGCGGGCTGCATTATCAGAAGTGAAGTAGAGCGTGCACGCGAGAGTTTCAGGCGTCCAGGCAGTGCTAAGTGATAGTCAAAAAGGTTAGAGCCCTTTGTCCCATTATTCTTATCGTAAATTTTGTTTCTCCATCCCCTCCAGTTCTACATTGAGCGCCTTCGCGGAGATCGTGATCTCCAGCAGGGAGAGTATCAATGAGATGATCATGAGGATCAGGCTGAGACCGAAACTGAGATAGCCAAATAGACTGGCTGCAAAGAATTGCGATATCATCGACAGGGTACAGAAGATCAGGCTGACTACGCCGGTCGCCTGTGTCCAGATAATCAGTTTAATACGGTATTTTAGATTGGCCACCTGGCGACTGACCTGCGTATAATTCTTATCGTTCAGTTTGCGTCGTAACTGTCGGATCAGTTTTGTGATCCCCATAAACCGGTTGGTGTATGCCAGCAGTAATAATGAGATAGCCGGGAACAGCAGTGCCGGGGTCGTGACGTCAATTTCCATAGCGGTCATCCGTAAGATGTAAAAAATAAAATATTGATCTCAGTGAGATATTGTTAGAAA
>Ga0316194_10002628_pt1 | contig 12547 bp, 12 predicted proteins | sample CroRivsedime1_MG_FD_204936 | JGI IMG/M metagenome (GOLD analysis project Ga0316194, IMG submission 204936) | Coastal sediment microbial communities from Maine, United States - Cross River sediment 1 | ecosystem: Environmental > Aquatic > Marine > Coastal > Sediment | place: USA: Maine...
TTCTAACGCATCCAAAACTTCATCCAGCGTCATTATCTTTTCGCCTTTGGGAACTACCTGGGAAAAATCCTTATCCGCAATTCCGCCGCAAATGTATTGGGATTGAAGCTCCGCCAGGGTTAAATCACGGATGAGGGTGCGATCACCAATCGGCTCACCGGATACCGTCTGACAAAGGGTCGTGTGAACCCATGGATCATGGGATAAGACCGGGGGACCGTCCTTTGTGAGGACAATATCGATCTCGATCCCATGGTAACGCTGGGCGGGATCTTTGGCCCCGCCCCTGGCGATGCTGCTCATCACGGCCGTCCGGGAATTCTGCGGTCATTGGCCCCCGCCCGCCCGGTGGGCAATAATAAGCGGTGAATGGTGAAGTTCAGGTTTAAATGAACCGGTAGTGCTGATACAGCCGGCCGCCAGAGCTAAAGCAGATATAAGGACAACATAATTGATCAAAACTTTTTTCATAATTAACCAGAGATGGTTGTTCTGTTAATAAGTTTATAGCAGAGATAATGCCAAATAATAGGGATTTGATATCAATTTGATTTACATTAAAAAAGTTCAGACACCAACAATTTCCGACGCTTGGCTATTATTTATCAAAGGTTATCAAAGCCCTTCTCAAGCAGACGCTTCTTCTCATCGGGATTCGGGGTTCGGTACTTTTGTTGGATTGCACGAGCCTTTTTAAAAAACTGTTGTCCATCCTTCGGTACTTCGGACTCCTCAGGTACTTCTAACCCCTTCTGTATTTCGGATTCTCTCGGAATGTCGAGTTCGGATTCCGTCTCGGATTATTCACTACTTTTGGCACATCGACGATACGCCCAAGCAGAATTTTACCCTTGGAAAAGTCAAGATTCCAAATTGGAACAAAAGTGAGGTTCCAGAGGGAAACAGCCCTTGGCTTGTAAGATCAGGTCTTCAATGGGGGCCACTTTACGGCGGAGGAAGAACAGAACTGTGGTCATGGGACGGAAAATATTGTAAGTTTGTCAGGTTAAAAGACACCTTCAATTTTTAATGCAACGAAACGAAGTACCCGACCACCATCTGCGTTGTTTGGCCATCGGGACGTTCTTCGCGCGGCGGGTGATTTAAACTAATGCTATAGATTTTGTCAAACCATGAACCTCGGCAAGAAAAGACAGGGCTTAGGAAAGCATAAAATGACTCCAAAGGACGGAAAAATAAAATGGATGACATCTCTCACGAGCCTGACCGTAACCGCCGATCCTTCCTGTTTACAGCATTGTTCGGTGGATTCTCCCTGCTGGTCTTTTTGTTTATGGCGCTCATGAACTGGATCATAAAACAAACCGAAGAATTAAGAAGAAAACAAAGGCAGGATCGCTACAAAGCATCCCCAATTTATCCGTATAAAAAAGATTGACGATTATTACAAAAGCTATTTTTTTATCTCAGTAGGAATTTGGATCAGAGATACATTTTACCCATTGAGCAGTCAGTTAACCAGCTTCGCTGTCAGTCTAAAACAGTCAAATTAAGTGGACGGAATCATCCGGAATGGGTGGACAGAATGGAACAGAATATTCATTATGAAGGTTGAATCGGGAGAATCGGAAAAGGGTCTGGTTGAGGGTGGATAAAATTTCCATCACTTATATTGGCACAGAGGGGGAGACCTATCGCATTAAAGCCAAGACACCTTTTCCTTATCTGGTGTGACCGCTAATTTTTTGTGGCTCTCTTGCTCGCAAAAACCTATCACCTCAGTGACTTGTGAATCATCTCAGCTTCAATGCTCTTTGCAAGTAGATATCTTATACAGGCGTTATAAGAGATACCTCTTTTTTTTGCGAGCATCTTAATCTTTTTTAGAATTAGAGGATCAAATTTTATAGTCACAGGTGTTAATTTCGGTCTCTTGAATGTATCGTCGGCCTCTTTAAGGTCCTCCCAATAATTACTTATTGTATGCTTTTTCCAGAAATTTAGTTCCTCTTCTTCTGTTTTAAAATCAGGCAGTTTGACTATTTTTCATTTTCCTTTTTTTTTATATAGTTTTCTTGTTTTTTCATCCATATCCATGGCCGGGATAATCCTCGCTATTCCTTTATTTTTCAAGCTATATACAATGAATAGATAACGACCACCAATTGTATAACCAAGCATATCCCGGGTTCCCTTCCTGCCCTTTCTTATCCAAGGTTCATCGTCAAACGCCACATCTTCAACTTCATCTGGCAAGACATTATGCCTGGCAATATGTTCAATATTTCTGTCATCCCATTCAAATTCTCTAACTTCCATGTAACATATTTACTATAATGGTATTGCTAAAGTCAATACCCTTCATTTAATTTGCGATAATTTTGACAAATTAATGCCTGATATTGTCAATTCCGACCTTATAAAGTCTTAGACGCAAAGCATTCGTGTTCCTTTCGAGCTATGTCTTTATCGATAAAGGCCAGACAGTAAATAAAGATTTCACCGTTTTCAACTCATAGGCCGGATCCATTTGCCGGCCCTCACTCAGAATAGTCGCCGTCACGACGCTCATGTGAAGTACTGTCCTCTATTTACCCAGGGGTGTAAATATAATCTCCTGGCTGGGTTTCAGCCGGCGGAAATTATCCGGATTATTAACCTGAGCCACTCTGAGATAGTAGGCTGATGAACCATAGACTTCTTGGGTCAACAGAGGCAGGGTATCCCCGCTTCTCACCATGCGGCTGTGGGTCAGATCCGGAGATGTCTGATTCTCCTGAGCCAAACGCTTTTCGGTCTCCGTGTCGGAAATCAGGCTAACATCGAGTTCGGCCCTGAGCGGAGTGCCGTCATGCTCAAAATTGGTATAGTTGATATCGACACTCTCCAAGCGGCAGGAAAAGGTCAGATCACCCCATGCCACGGTCAGATAATTGGGTTCATGGATTTCGCCGTTCATCTCAAAAGTCAAATCGAGAAACTCCTTGATCCGTTCCGAAACCTTTTTCTGAGGAGCGAGCTGAAGAATGCTCATTTCGCTTACACCGCTGCCGTCTAACACAAGCTTCAGCTTCAAGTCTGACGGTCTGTTGCGTGAATAGGTTGCTTCCTGGTCTGAACTGTTTAAACCCTGTCCCCGGCCGTATTGGATTTCGTATTTACGGCTGAAGGACTCGGGATTGAACATGGCCTCAAATTCCCCGATCAGGTCTGCGGTCGACCGTCCGCGGCCTTTGTAGGCTTTGATTTTAAGCTTCTCCAGCTTAAAAACATTCAGGTCCATCCTGTCTCTCCTTGCCTTATCGTTCCTTGGACTTCTTTAGAATCCTGAGAACCTGTCTGACACAGGCATTAACAAGTGCCTTTTTTTCTTCGTTGGCCATGGTCAAGCTCGTGGTCCTTGGGGAACTGTCCTGGTCCCTTTCCGCCACCGCTCTTATAATCAGTTCTTTGATCTCAACCGGCATCTTCATATCCTCATAATCTGCATCCGGGTGTTGGCCAGCTCCAGGGTGTCGATAACAAGCGCTTTCTCCGCGGCATCCAGATCCGAGGTGGCCCATTTAACGGGATACGCCTTGATAAAAAGCCAGCCGGCAACAGGTATCTGTTCGGCATTAAACAGCGTGACGAGTACATTCGAAGGATAGAACTTAAACAGCGACATCAACAGGTTGAATTCCAGATTCAACGGTGAACCGACCACCATCCCCCTTTCAAGAACCAGATTTTTGTAGTCGATTTTTTCGGGCAGGCGGTGGGTATACAGGTTTTGGCCACCTTCGCTCAGTGGTGTCGTTTTGACCTCCGCCGACAGCCCGGATACTTTTTGAAAACGTATATCCAGAGGATTGGGGATGACACCGCCTGCAAAAAAGAACACCCCGAAGCGAAATCCAAGAATGAGGTCCACCTGTCAGGCTCCTTCGTCAAAATTAATAGGGTTATTGCCGGTTGTTAACTGACTTCTGCAGGTAATATTATGCCTACTCGACTGATAACGTCAGTGGTATTCAACGGAAATACCCGCAGCCATCACTTCAAGACTCTCGATCGCCACCTCATTGGTGTCGGCACTGAACGTGGGTGCTTCCAGCTTGGTCGGAAATGCGTTGGTCACCTTCCAGCTGATCACAGCGTCGCCGTTTTCATCACACAGGCGAATGAAGATGTCCTTCTTTTCAACCTGGTTGATCTGAATAGTGCTGATCCAACCGTATAAGGTCTCAACACTGGCACCACGAACGATGCCTTTTTTGAGAGTAACAGTTGCCGACGGAGCCTGGGCAAGCATGTTCATCACCCGGGGACCGGGGCTGCCGCTTTCAATGGGGCTTTCTTTGTAAGTGGTGGTTTCATAGCTGACGTTGAGCCCCGAAACTTCTGAAAAGGCGACGGTATCGCTGCCGATCTCAACCTTGTAGTTATAGACGGGAAGCGGGTATGCGTTTTTGATATCATCCTTGGATAATGCCATAGCTATCTCTCCGGTTCTGAAATTGGGTTTTACGGTTACTCGCCCCAGCATTCAGCTCTTAAGATACTCTGAGACGAGTTGGATTTGCCGATACACAGCCGCAGGCTGCTTTTAGGCCTCCTGCAATTTGTGTGTAAATCGAATGATTATGAATTCCGCCGGCCTCACCGCAGCAACGCCTATTTCTACGATCAGGCGCCCTTCCAGCACATCCTGGGAGGTCATGGTTTTGCCAAGCCCCACATTCACAAAATATGCGGCTTCGGGCGTCGGTCCGGCCAAAGCGCCTCGTTCCCAGAGACCATAAAGATAGGCCTCGATCATGCCCTTGACCTTCAGCCAGGTAGTGGCGTCATTGGGCTCAAACACCGCAAAAGAGGTCGCTTTCTTTGTGGATTCCTTGATCATGTTGAACAGCCGTCGGACAGAAACATAACGCCACTCGTTATCATTTCCCGCCAGGGTTCGGGCGCCCCAGATCAGGGTACCCTTGCCGGTGAACTCACGAATGGCATTGATTGATTTGCCAGCCGTCGGATCGACATTGAGACCGGCCTGCTCATCATGGGTGATTTTGGAAACCGGACCGATGACGGACGACAGGCTGACATTTGCCGGGGCTTTCCAGACACCTCTTTCTCGATCAACCCGTGCGTATACCCCTGCCACGGCCGCGCTGGGCGGAAGCACCACCCTTTCAACGGCCATGGCTGTTTTGATCAGATTGTAAACTGCAGTCTCGGTGGATTTGATCTCTTTGAGGATACTGGACGTCTCTGCCGCCGCCTGACGCTCGAGGTCAACACTGCTGTTGGAGGTGTGCGGCACATCGCCGCTTCCATCACCGTTGGGGGTGATCTCGAAGCCCCGGGGGACATTTTCAGCTTTCCAGGCTTCCCAGGCAGAGCTGACACCCGCACCGTCCTTGCCGGAAACGTTTCTGAGGGTCAGCAGGTCATTCTCAATGACGAATTCCAACGCATCAGCTGCAGTTCCCGCGATAATCTTAACCTGGGGCGCTTCGCTTGTCCCGCTATATCTAACGATTATGCCGTTCTCACCGAAGGTTTTCTCCCAGTTTGGCAATGATGGGGTCTCGGCTGCCGCCGTTTTGATCTGAATATCGTCCTCGGTGTAATGGTAACTTAAGGATGTTTGAAGATAAGGATAATAAGCAGCGGCATACATCAGATTACTGGTGCCGATCTGATTGCGGAATTCAGCCACCTTGTTTTTGCCACCTAGCACATCGAGGATGGCAAATCGGTCCCCTAACTTTTTGCACTGAGCAATTGCCTTTTGACAAATCGCGTAATAATCCCCGGAATTAAGGTTGACGGCGTCGGTGAGCAATATGAGGGTCGGTTCATCCTCTTTCTCCAGTGATGCCAAACCAGCCTCGAAATGGGCCTTTTCCGGCGTCGCATTGTAGTCGCCGATTGAAATGATGTAGCAACTGCCCCCGCCATTTTTGAAATAGAGGCTCATGCAGTAGTACATCAGAAATTCCGGCTTTGCGATTGAATTGTTGCTGTGACTCACCTTATCGATCACACTCACTTGCCTGTCTGTATCAAAATGCGTGCTGACCAGAAAGCTGCTGGGCTTGACCTTGCCGAACAGATCTTCGTACTCTAAAAGTGTATTAATCCGGGCGACTGTGGGACCGTTCTGCGTATCATCTCCAGGCGCTTTGGCGGTATACCCGATAAAGGCTGGAATAGCGGTCGATACTTCTGCCACCGACGGGGGCAACGTAGATATCTCTTCTACGTATACGCCGGGAGTCTTGTAGGTAGCCATGATCTTTCAAACTCCTTTCTTTGGAAATGATTGAGTTATATACTTGAGAACGTGAAATAATGCAGCCTGCCGGGGCAGGTCTGCATCTGCGTTAACCTCTATATTGGAATAATTGCGCAACGACGGATTGGGCAAGGCGCCGAACAGGCGATTGTCATCCAGGTGAAGTTCCAAGTATTTTGTGGCGGCCTGTCGGCAGGGCACCAAATCGTCTGAAATAAAGCGGTTTCTTTCCAGCTTAGGATATCGAGCGGCCATCTCCCTTGCCAACTCGTCCAAAGGGTTTGGATCCTGTTTTAGATCGCGCCAATTGGCTTCGCTGAACACAGGTGCAGAAACTGCAGCGGCGGGATCCGCATTGACGATTCGAAACCCATCGGCGGTACCCTTCAAATCCGTTACGAGATAGTACTTCCACCTTGCCTGCAGGGTTGTGAAGGCGATCTGAAATTCTACGGGTCCCTCGTCTATCTGCAAGAGACTGTCGTTGTTGTAAATCTCCACGTCCGCCCAGACACCTCTCTCAAGCTTCGGCGCAACCGGATATTTGATCGCGAAAGTCTCGCCTTGCGGTGCAGACTAACTGTCAACAGTAAGGATTTTATCCGCCGAATTGTATTTTATGGGTTTCACCTTTGCCGACCCCTCAAACTCTAAATCGACCAGATCCAGTCCCTTTAGCGGGCGACCTGCCAGGACAAAATTCTCCTCCGCAGCAGGTTGGTCAACGGCAAGGCGTTCTGTTTGCAGGGCTGTCCTGGAATCGAGGCGTAGTTGCCTGGCGTCTACGGCCCCCAGGTCGGCATTCGTGTACACCGGAGCCAACCGATCATTGAAGTCCAAAAGATTGGTGAAAAATACAAAATCCGGGTTCTGAAGTCGCAAGTGAAAAGTAAATTTTATCTCATCCGGCAGTGCGATCAAAGGTTTTTGATTTTCGACCACCACTGTCAGCAGGCGGAGCCCGTCCGGAAGAGATTTGACCACACAACGATGCTTGCCGACAATCCTCGCAGTTTGCTTATCAGGCTGGATGATAAAATCCGGGCATCTGCCATCCGTGTAATAGTCGTGCGTCACCCGCAGTGTGAAAATCGGCAAAAACTTCATGGCGACATCCTGAGATCTTTTTCCTTGATGCCGGGCATCACAGCTGCATCAATATCCCTGAATACGATCATCTTTACCTTGTATAAAACGGAAGGATGGCATGTGGTTCGCAACGCGTTCCACATCTCGTTTTGTTCTGAGAAAGGCAAGGTGATCAACTCCATATTCAGCTGCTCGATTCGATCACTCATTTCCGGCGCATTGTGCTGGTCCAAGACGCGATGGGTCTGAAAGTGCTGGATGATCTGTGAAAGATAATTCAGACCCTGCTCGTATTGTTTGAATCGTGCAACAAACAATACATACAGGTTCATGCGGATTTCCGGCTTAGCTTTGCGGTGGGTCCCATCGGTCGACACCACCGTGAAGGGATCCGCAGGGCGTAGGGTGTTATCTTCTTCAACATTGATCAGCAGGGTTGAGACGGCACCCAACTTAAAGGTAATCGAATCCATCTTGTCGCCATCTACGAAAACAACTTTATCTTCCCCGGTATCACCGCCGCGGGCCAGAACTGATTGGGCATTCAGATACGCGTTGAGGTGGTCCCTAAGAAAAATAAGAACTTCACCGATCATGATTTTTCACTTTCAGATAGCAGATGTTTTTTATCTTCTTGCTGATGGTCTTTCCCAGTCTTGCCGGATGGCAGCATAGGTTGCCTCAAATTGAGCGATGGATTTTTCAAAAATTATTAAAAAGTTTTTTTGTGTGAACAGGGCTCAGAACGATTCGTATATATAGCTCCGAAAGGTCGTTTTCAGAATAACTCTGCCCAAAATCGAATTTAAAATGTTGATTATTTTCACGAAAATAAATGATGATGTTAGCGACTTTGAAGCTGTTGGCATAGTGCCGAGTTATTTTGGCAGAATCGTTGGCTCGCTATATTTATCCACTTATCAGTTGTCGGCCGCGCCGATTAATCCAGCTTGGGCTGTCGAGGCACCGGTGAAAGCCCCCTGCACGTGGCCGAACAATTCATTTTCCATCAAGTCGGTTGGAATGGCCCCGCAATTGAAAGGAATAAAGGGCTTGTTTGCTCGGGGGCCAAGATAATGGATCGCACGCGCACACATTTCTTTGTCCGTACCTGTTTCTCCCGAGATCAGCACGCTCGCATCGCACTTGGCCACTATGGGAATCTTTTTTGTTTCCTCAAGAAAGATTGGGCTTTCCCCGACCAATTGTTTCAATCCAAGCTTTTTTTTGAGCTTATGTGTTAGTTTCTGTGCTTGCTGATTGTGCTCCAGCAGACGCCACAGACGCGGGAGGATGTCGATCGCTTTGAGTGGCGGGGTGATGAAGTCTGCAGCGCCGAGTTTCAGCAATGAAAACATCTCATCGGGTTTACACGCCTCGGGGACCACAATAATCGGCAATTCCAAGCGTTCTTTGCTTATGGATTGAAACAATGCCCTGCCCTGCTCCAAGTGGCTCGGGGATAAGACCATGAAAATCAGGTCTGAATTGCTCCGCGAAATACTGCTGCATAGCTCACCATCGCATAGAGCAGATTTGATTTCTTTCGGGGACTCATGTTTGAGCTGGACTCCTAATTTCGGAAACGATTCAAGAATCTTTCCCAGTGCACTGCCAACGTCGCTCGAGGGGTTCAAATCGAGAAGAAAGATTTTGACCTCTTTCATCAGTTCACCCTCCTTCTTTGTCAGACGCGTTGTTATTGTTTTGCGCAGGTACAGATTGCTTTCTTATTTAGGGCCAGAAAAGATCAAATGGAGGTCCATGACGGAAAAAGGGAATAATCTATACAGGTTGTATCGAGGTCTGCAAAATATTTAAAGCCGAATTAGGTCTACATGTAGCGATGAGATTTTCCCCGATAATCGAGAGAATCGCTCTGAAACAGCAAAACCCCATTCATTTGCCGAGAATGGGGTTTCCAGCTACCCTAAATCATTTTTGTTCCTCCTCTAAGGGCTGGGAGAAAGAATATTTGGCATCAGGTTCTGTGTTTTTCAATAATTCGATATGTCTCTAAAACAATATCAATTGAAAAGTCAAGAAATAAATCAGCGATCACCAGCAAAGCGGGTGTATTGAGGAAGGACACTGAAAAGGGCCACACTCCGCTGGTGATCGCTGATTCATATTAATTATGACGCTGCACATAAATCGACGTTGACAATGTTTCCCGCCTCCGATAATTGGAGCTTGATCGTTCTATCCCGGATAAGCCGGAAAAGTTAAAAATGAACTAAAATTTAAATTGGGCTAATATTGATATGGCCGCAAAAAGGCGCAAAAAACACAAAACTCAAATTTCAAGGCTCGTAAATTCAATGTGTTACAATGAGCAAAAACCGAAATTCCGACTTTTTACGAATCCATAAAAATTAAAGAGATTAGAATAATCGGTGTAATCTGCGATATCTGTGGAATAGAGGTACCCCATAGCAGAGCTCACCGGGTATCGGGCTATAGGAATATTGTCAATTATATGAGCAGTCGGGGAGTCACCTGCGATTCAGACCGTCATTCCTGCGAAGGCAGGAATCCAGAAAATTTGGTACCGAGTAAACTGGATGCCCGCCTTCGCGGGCATGACGAATAAAACACCCCGACCCCTCAATTATATACCGCAGCCCCGCTGGGCGGGATTTCCGCTTTGCTACAACAAGCTGCAGGGAATTAGACCCTAAAAAAATAGTCTGTGTCTGTTCGTGTGGGTCTGTGGCTAATTTAAGGAGTGTAGTATGAAAACAGATCAAAACCGCATCTACCTCGAAGACATCGGCGAGATTGTGATGTCGCGGGGCGGCAAAGATATTTGGCTTGTTAAAGACATCACCCAGCACGAGGATTTTAAAAACCGCTGCCTGCCCGAAAGGATATACGTGGTTGATTTTCCCGGTCGGGGTGTTGGCGAAGAATTTTTGCTCTGTCGTCAGGCCTGCGGTCCGGAAAAATTTTTGATGATCAAGGAAATCGGCCATGACATGATTCGCCTGTTCGAGCGCATGTTCGAGGGACGGCTGGCCCAGTTTGTCATCCTGTGGGGTGGACGTCCGTTGGATCTTTTGGATGCTAACCCGCCGCTCCAACGCCCCGAGCTGCTCGATACCACCTACATAAAGCTGACCCGGGTGGAAGACAAGGCTAAATTTCGCGGGTGGGATATTGTCGAGACTTCATTTGTGGGGGAATGGTGGCAGGACGATACCTGGATCGTCATGGAAGAATGCATTGCTTCCGGGCAGACCCTGACCTATTTTGTCGAAGAGGCCCTGGGTCATCACAAGCCCAAAAAAATATTTCTTTTCCCGGTGTGCGCCAGCCTGGAAGGATTGGAGGGCATCTGCCGGTTGTGCAATGATAGCGGCGTCGAACTTGTGCCCGTCTACAACGGGGCAATAATTGAGGTGGCCGAACAGGGTGTCACCATGCCGTTCACAGACCTGGGCCTGCAACCGCGCACCATCGTTACCCATCATTTTTACCATGACCTCAAAGACCGTTACCAGGGGACACCGCTTTGCTGGGTGGGGGATATCGGCGACTCCATTTACAAACCTGAGGATCATCTGATAGAGACCTTCAGTGACATGCTGGCGGTCGGCATGGACTTTGACAGAGAGGATTTCTCCCTCTGGAGTCCGATTATGCGCTCCGAGCATTTCCTTGCCCGCTTTGAGGCCGAGGATCCGCATACCTTTAAGGAATTGAAGCGTTACTTGAGGCCGTAGACGACTGGGAAGGTGGAACGGTGAGAGGATGAAAAGGTGAGAGAAAAATAGGGGTCTTTATTCTTGATATGGCCGCCAAAAGGCGCAAAAAGCACAAAAACAAGATTTCAGGATTTGTAATTTCAATGTGTTACAATAAACAAAAATCGAAATTCTGACTTTTTACGAGTCCATCAAGATTTACCCCTATCCTTTCCTTTTACTCAAGAACTTAGTCGTTGACATAAAGATCCGTTTGCATTACATTTTGTAATACGGAGGCGAAAAAATGATTACCCTTAGATTAGATCCGGAACTTGAAAATAGCATTCAGCGTACAGCCGAGTTTCTTGGTATTTCCAAATCTGAACTCATTCGTAAAAGCGTCGCTGATTACCTAAGCAAGCTTTCTAAACCGAACCCATGGGAACTGGGCAAGGAATATTTCGGAAAATATGCAAGTGGGCAAACCAATCTGTCCGCGGACCGTAAACTTCTTTTAAAAAAGAGAATCATGGCCAAGCGGAAATGAAAAAAATCCTGATTGACTCCGGCCCGCTCATCGCTTTATTCGACGCTTCCGACAAGCACCATGCAAGGGCAATCAATTTCATCAAAAATAATAATTCGATCTTGATCACCACCATCGCTTCAATAACGGAAACCTTACATTTGTTGAATTTCAATCGGAATGCTCAAATCGACTTTCTGGAATGGATCAATCAGGGGGCAGTGGAAATATATTCCATTGAAAATGCTGATTTTGGCAGAATCAAAGAATTGACCATCAAATACAGCGATTTGCCGATGGATTTTGCCGACGCCTGTCTTGTGCTGTTGGCTGAAAAACTGGATATCAACCAGATTGCAACCATTGACCGAGACTTCACCATTTATAAAATTAAGGGCAGAAAGCGTTTCAATGTTGTGTTGTCATAATAAGGGTCGCCCTTGAAACTTAATCCAGCAATGAAAGCTCACCGGAGGAGCGCTAACGGGGTATCGGGCTAGCGGAATAATGTCTATTATGTCGCAGCAAGCTGCGGGGAATTAGACCAAAAAAAATTTGTCTGTGTGGGTCTGTGTGGGTCTGTGGCTAATCTTTTGCTTTTTTATCGCATTCGGCAGGAAATTTGAAATCCAACTCAATATTCTGATCTTCCAGCTCCAGCCGACTGACCACCGGCGGCGTTTGCGCAATGATTTTTCCGCCGCGGATGACAAACAGACGGGCCGGTTTCAATCGCAGGGCTTCGTGCGTATCCGCCGCCTGGAGAATAACGATATCCGCCCGGCAGCCCGGCTCCAGACCATAGCCATCCAACCCCATCACTTTAGCGCCATTATAGGTCACCGCTTCAAAGATCTGCCGCATCTGATCAACCCCCGTCATCTGGGCCACGTGTAGACCCATGTGGGCAACCTCCAGCATGTCGTGGGATCCGAAGCTGTACCAGGGATCCAGCAGGGCATCCTGCCCGAAGGCCACATTGATGCCGGCTTCCATCAA
>Ga0316194_10002631_pt1 | contig 12539 bp, 8 predicted proteins | sample CroRivsedime1_MG_FD_204936 | JGI IMG/M metagenome (GOLD analysis project Ga0316194, IMG submission 204936) | Coastal sediment microbial communities from Maine, United States - Cross River sediment 1 | ecosystem: Environmental > Aquatic > Marine > Coastal > Sediment | place: USA: Maine...
AAAATATGGATATATTATAATATTTTGTTAAATTTCAATAAGATATGGTTTTTTTAAAAAGAAGGAACACCGCCATCAAACCCGCTTTCAGTACTGTTGAACCATCAATGAAGTTCATAATATTTAATCTTTTTGGCGCAAAATTAAATAACCCCTTTGTTTTTATGACAATTTTTAAATATGAGGTGAGGTTCAATATTTTGAACCCTGAATGGGCTTGCGGTTGAAATCCAATATAACTAACTAATATTTAAATATAAATCGAGGTTCACGTTTTTGAACCTCCGGATAAAACCTATCCAAATATATTTGAAATTTGTTTCAACTAGATATTCTTTGCCATGATGTTTATGCAACATCGGGGTGAATGCTACCACGGAATTCGGGAAAAACTTTAAAAATGGACGATATTGCAAATGTAAAAAAGAACCCCATGTATCGATATCTGATTGTTTTAACGATCAGCTCTGCCGTGGGACTGCAGGCCTGGCAGACACTGTTTAACAACTTTGCCGTGGATGTCGCCGGTCTGAACGGCCACCACGTCGGAATGATTCAATCCATCAGAGAGATTCCGGGATTTCTGGCCTTACTGGTCGTTTTTGTGATTATGTACATCAGAGAATATCGCCTGTCCGCCCTGTCGATTCTTATTCTTGGTCTCGGGGTGGCAATGACCGGATTTTTTCCTTCTTATGTTGGACTCATTTTGACGACCCTGATCATGAGTTTCGGATTTCATTATTACGAAACGACCAACATGTCCTTAACGCTTCAATACTTCGATGAAGCAATATCTCCTTGGGTATTCGGCAAGCAGCGCAGTTATGCTGCGGCATCCAACATCGCTGTTGGCATTTTAATCTATTTATTCGTTTTTTTATTAGATTTTACCAAAATTTATTTGTTGTTTGGAAGCCTTATCATCGCGGCGGCGGTCTGGGGATTGATTCAAGATCCTTCGGACATGACGATCATCCCGCAGCGAAAAAAAATGATTATACGGAAAAAATACGGGCTCTTTTACTTTCTGACGTTTATGGCCGGGGCACGGCGCCAGATTTTTATGGCGTTTGCTGTTTTATTAATGGTGCAAAAATTTAAATATTCCGTTCAGGAAGTCACGATTCTTTTTGTCGTTAACAACATTATCAATTATTATCTGAGCCCTTTGATCGGCAGAGGTATTATCCGCTTTGGTGAAAGAAAGGTATTATCACTCGAGTATTTAAGCCTGATTTTTATTTTTGTGGCTTATGCCGTCACCGGATCCAAATTGATTGTCGCTTTTCTCTATATTCTGGATCATATCTTTTTCAACTTCTCCATTGCTATCCGTACCTATTTTCAGAAGGTGGGAGATCCCAAAGATATTGCGCCGAGTATGGCCGTCGGATTTACCATCAATCACATTGCGGCCGTTTTTCTGCCCGCCCTCGGTGGTTTGCTGTGGATGATTGATTATCGCATTCCCTTTATCAGCGGGGCAATCATGAGCCTGATCTCTTTGATTGCTGTGCAGATGATCAGAACACCCATGAAAATTGATGCATGAACACCTATTTCCACACGCCATCAATTTCAGCGCCGCATTTGGTGCATCTGCCGTTTTTGAGTTGCAGATTTCCGACCTGGAAGCCCCAGCGTTCGATCACTGTTTCGCCGCAGCTGTCACAAAAGGTATTTTCAGCGGCATTGCCGGGGACATTGCCGGTGTATACATATTTCAAACCGGCCTTTAATCCGATTTCCCGGGCCATCGTGAGAGTTTGAACCGGTGTCGAGGGGCGGTCGGTCAATTTGTATGTGGGATGGAAGCGGCTGATGTGCCAGGGAGTTTCCGGTCCCAGATCCTGGACGATAAATGCAGCCAAATCATTCAGCTCTGAGGGATCATCGTTTAAACCCGGAACGATCAGGGTGGTCACCTCGATAAAAATGCCAAGGGATTTCATCAAGTTTAAGGTTGCTTGAACGTGTTTGAGATCGGCACCGCAAAGCTCTTTGTAATACGTATCGGTAAATGCCTTCAAGTCCACATTGGCGGCATCCAGATATGGGGCGATCATCTCCAATGCTTCAGCAGTCATATAGCCGTTGGTGACAAATACGTTACGTATCCCCTTTTCATGAGCCAGTTTGGCGGTCTCATAGGCAAATTCAAAAAATACCGTGGGCTCAGTATAGGTGTATGCGATGCTCCTGCACCCGCCTCGTTGGGCCGCATCCACCACTTCCCTGGGTGTGCAGCTGGTCCCCAATACCGTGCCTTTGCGATCGGAGGGCATCTGTGCAATGTCGGCATTCTGGCAAAAGCGGCATCGAAAGTTGCAGCCGACGGTGGCAATGGAATAAGAAAGTGTTCCGGGAAGGAAATGAAACAGAGGTTTTTTTTCAATGGGATCAATGTGCCGGGCTATGAGCCTACCGTATACCAGGGTTTCAAGAACGCCGGCCTCGTTTGCGCGCACATTGCATATCCCTCGGCGGCCGTCTTTGATTGCACAACGATGGCTACAAAGGTTGCACCTTACCTTGTTTTCCTCAAGCCGTTCATAAAGGTATGCTTCCAATTTTTTGCCCTCCAGCTTGAATCCGGGATTGTATGAGATCTTCAGATGTACAGCAAAATCGAAAAAGGAGTCTTATATCTATTTATAAAGCAGACAGAGCAAAGTGGTTCCATAATTCGTCACTCGTCATTTGTCATTCGTCAATCGTTGTTCGTCATACCTCGTTCAACCAACAATCCCGTCGCTGCCCCGGTGGTACTCTTGGCCTGATAACGCACGGTCAACGGTCGAGTCCTAAGTCGAGGCACCAAGATCACCACCATTCCGGCAAATGCACCGAATGGACAGCGTTGAATAATTTTTGATTGCTCCAGATTTTGTACGAATTTTCCCGAATTTGCGGGCAACTGGCAAACGGTTCGCCAGGATACCGGTACCTGGCCCATGATACGTCGAATCATTTGTTTGAGCTCCCAGACGCTGAAAAACTGGGCATGATTAAAAATGGTCGGTGAGAAAATCCCCTTAACTCGCCGCTGGATTCCTTTAAGGGCGTACCGGTTCAATACTCCGATGAAGACACGGTCTTTGGTGACCCGGAAGGCCTCTTTCAGCGCTTTTTTAGGGTCATCAACGAATTCCAGGGTGGTAAAAAGACAGGCGTAATTAAACGAATTGTCGTCAAAAGGTAGATCTTCAGCGTAACCCCGGTAAAGGTCCGCACGGTGACCAATTTTTCCTAATGCCATGTCCAGCATATAGGTCGACGGATCCAAGCCGGTAACCCGCAGCCCCATTTCAAGAAACGCTGTCAGACATGCCCCCGCACCGCAACCAATATCCAGCACGGATTCGCCGTGCATGGGTTGGAGCATATCCCGCATCAATTGCGTTTCCAGCCCAAAAGCGAGTTTATTTTGCGGCTTGTTAAACCACTGCTCGTAATTAACGGCTTCACTAAAATCAAACACATGGCCCATGTCTGATAACTTAAGGAATAAATCAGAATTTATCAAGGAGAAAACAACCGACTGGAAACATGGTTGCCGGGTATCGGAAATGGTTCATTGACTTATTGAACTTTGAATCAATTAAGGTTATAGCAATGAGCTGAAAGTGTATCCAACCAAATAAGGAGAAAAGCGATGCATCCACTAATCGAAAAACTGATAAAGGAAGGCCCGGTTGTCACCGACGGTTCCTGGGGTACCCAGCTTCAAAATCGCGGCCTGAAACGCGGTGAGTGTCCGGATTCATGGAATCTTAGCCAACCGGAGCGGGTTGAAGAAGTTGCCGGGCAGTATGTCGAGGCCGGAAGTCAGATCATTCTAACCAATACATTCGGCGGCAACCGCTTATCATTGGAACGATTCAATATGGGCGATAAGGCTGTTGCAATAAATACCGCCGGCGTCGAGATTTCGAAAAAAGCCGCCGGGAATCGAGCCGCCGTATTTGCATCCATTGGTCCCACAGGCAAGATGCTTCTGACCAAAGAGACGACTGAAGAAGAACTGCAAAACGCTTTTGAAGAACAGGCCGATGCGCAGGCGCGGGCAGGGGCCGATGGAATCATCGTTGAGACCATGATCGACATCACCGAAGCCGGAATTGCTGCCAAGGCCGCTAAACGAACCGGGCTTCCAGTGATTGCCAGTATGGTTTTTGATTCCGGTGTCGACCACGATACCACCCTGATGGGAGTGACCCCGGAAGCAGCAGTGGACGAGTTTACGAAAATCGGTGTGGATGGCGTTGGGGCAAACTGCGGTCAGGGAATCGAGGGCTATATACCAATTTGCATGCGTATGCGTGAGATCACCGACCTGCCGATCTGGATTAAGCCCAATGCCGGACTGCCGGAAATTATTGATGAAGAGACGATATTTTACACCACTGCCGATGAATTCGTGAATTTTGTCCCGGATCTGATTAAGGCCGGTGCCGATTTTATCGGAGGTTGTTGCGGATCGGACCAAAGCTTTGTGAGTGCAATCCGGAAAATCATAGCCGCATCGTAGGTGTATGTCGGCCTGCCGGAGACGACTAAGCCTTTATCGGGATTTATCTGACAACATGTTGTCCGGATCTTGAGGTTTCAGGCGTCGGTGTTCAGGTTTCAGGATTTATCGACTCACCTTACTCATATGAAACTACCCCAAAATGGTACGGTTTCTTAATGATTAGACGGGTCGCTTGGATGACCCGGATTAAACAGCGAACCGCAGAATATCGAATAACGAATATCGAATTTCGAAGGATGGAATCGCTCTCCGAGGCGTAGGCGTTAGAATCCCTACGAGCCGGAGGCTTCGCGAAATCTTTTTTAAAATAGACAGAATACATTCATTCGGCGTTCGATGTTGGACGTTCGATGTTCGATGTTCATCAGTTTCTTTTTCGATTAAACTGGCCGCTTTTCAGGCCAGCGGCGGCGCTGATCCGCCTTGTATGCGCTACAAAATAGCCAGCGTCATGCGAGCCGGATCTCGAACCAAGTGCCATGCCTCAATGTTCGCACATCATCCCAATCTCATTCACTTTCCCTTCAGAACTCACAATCCAAAAGAGTCGTTTTACTCGTTGACGGCGTGTTCTATGCATCAAAAAGCTGGATTCCGATGTATTAATAAGTCAAGATAAAATGAACGGTATCCATAAGCTGATTTAATTTCACTTTTTTCTTGCATTGGGTTGGTTCATATGCCATAAGCATTTATATAAGGAAGTCATTCGTGTGTATGCTGGGAATGGCAGAATAAATTTGTTTTGTGGATGGATTCTGGAATAATCGTCCCGCTGTCGGAGGCCGGAATACCTTATTCCATCATTCTGTTTCCGGCCCCTTTAAAGAGGGTATCATTAGTTTTCCAACCGGGACGAACACCCTGATTTTATAAAATAACCCACTGGATATTTGTTATAAAGATTCCAGCCTTTGAAGGGAGGACCTGAAGCATGTCAAAATTAAATGAATTGGAAAATTTGCTGACAGACGGAAAAATTACGCGCCGTACTTTCATTGCCCGGGTTTCTGCTATGGGTCTCATGGCGGCCGTGTCTCCGGCGCTGCTGAACTCCAAAGCTGTGGCAGCGACACCCCAAAAAGGTGGTAAACTGATCATGGGTTCGGCCGGCGGTTCGACGACGGATTCCCTGGAGCCCGGAACCTTGTCGCATACGATGCCGCAATGCATCAGTGAAACTATCCGCAGCGAGTTGGTTGAAGTCAACAACAAGGGCGAGGCCGTACCCGAACTGGCCGAACGCTGGGAAGCTTCTCCCGATGCAGTCAAATGGACATTCAAGCTGCGCAAGGATGTCGAATTCCACAACGGTAAAACCTTGGACGCCGAAGACGTGATCCATTCTTTTAATGAACACCGCGGACCGGACACCAAATCAGCTGCGAAAGGCATTGCAGAGCCGATCACTGACATAAAGGCGGACGGTAAAAACATCGTGGTTTTCACACTCAAAGAAGGTAACGCCGACTTTCCTTTCATTGCCAGTGACTATCACATCCCGATCGTGCCCAAGGGTACCAAAGGCAAAGAATATGAAAAAGGCATCGGCACCGGTCCTTTCGTCCTGCAGGCCTGGGAGCCGGGCGTCAGGTTCTTGGGAAAGCGCAATCCCAATTATTTTAAATCAGGTCGGCCTTACTTTGATGAGGTGGAAATCCTCGGAATCACCGATGTCAATGCCCGAACCAATGCGTTAAAGACCGGCCAGATCCATGTGATGAACCGCTGTGAGCCCAAAACATTTCATTTGCTGGAACGGGCTCCTGGAGTGCAGGCATTGAAGCTGGAGGGGGCCCGGCATTACACCATCCCCATGCTGACCACCATCAAGCCCTATGACAACAACGATGTCAGGCTGGCGCTCAAGTACGTGATTGACCGCGAACAGATGGTCAAGCAGATTCTGCGCGGTTACGGTTATCCGGGCAACGATCATCCGATTCCAAGGATCAACCCGTATTATGCTTCCGAATTGCCCCAGCGAGAGTTCGATCCGGAGAAGGCCAAGTTTCATTTGAAGAAAGCCGGGATGCTGGATCATGAATTCAAACTGCATGCCGCGGATGCCGCCTTTCCGGGCGCCGTCGATGCTTCCGTGCTGATCCAGGAATCGGCCGCCAAGGCCGGTATCAAGATCAAAGTCGTGCGGGAACCGGACGACGGATACTGGGAGAGTGTCTGGATCAAGAAGGAATGGTGCCAGTGCTACTGGAGCGGGCGAGCAACCGCGGATTGGATGTTCTCGACAGCTTACACAGAGGATGCCAACTGGAACGACACGCTGTGGAAACACGATAAATTCAACCAGCTCGTCAAAACGGCCCGGGCCGAACTCGACCAGAAAAAGCGGCGTGAAATGTACGTCGAATGCCAGCGAATTGTGCGTGATGAAGGTGCTACTCCCACTCCAGTATTTGCCATGCAGCTTTCAGCTGCCAGCGACAAAATGGGTTTTGAGAATCCGGCGGCCAACTGGGAATTTGACGGTTTGAGACTGGCCGAACGCTGGTGGTTCAAAGCGTAATTCACTCGCACGCTTTCAACAGGGGACAAATGGATACCCCTTATTACTTTTGTCTATTAAAGGAAGGCGGAGTGAGGGGACAACACCAACTCGAAAGTAAAGGAAATCCCATTTTTAATCAATAATGCCAACCAGATAAATTATATTTGATTATGTGAAATCAATCGTTTTAACTTAAACTCGAAGGTGGAAAAAAATGGGCTCAATATTTGGAATTGTGGTCAAACGTCTTGGGTTGGGCGTTCTGACAATAATCGTCATCTCTGTTCTGATTTTCTTGGGGGTAGAAGCGCTGCCGGGAGATGTGGCGACGGCTATCCTGGGCCAGGAGGCCACCCCTGAAACCGTGGCGGCCTTTCGCAAGGAGCTGAAACTGGATCTGCCGCCCCACGTGCGCTATTTCGCCTGGCTGGGGGATTTTTTGCGGGGTGATATGGGCACCTCCCTGGCCAACAAACGTCCGATTTCCGAACTTATTTTCTGGCGTTTTAGAAACACAATTTTCTTGGCGGCCTCGGCCGCAGTCGTGGCGGTGCCGATTGCCGTCATCCTGGGAATACTGGCGGCCCTTTATCGCAACAGTTTGTTTGACCGGACAATTTCCATGGTCACACTCAGCACCATTTCTTTTCCCGAATTTTTTGTGGCCTACATTTTAATCGCTCTGCTCTCGGTACAAATCGTTATTTTCCCAAGTATTTCCAATATCAACGACCAGATGTCGTTCTGGCAAAAGATACATTCGATTATTCTTCCCTGCCTGACGCTGACGCTGGTTGTGGTGGCCCATATGATGCGTCAGACAAGGGCTGCGATCATCAATATTCTGGCCAGCCCGTTTATCGAGATGGCCAGGCTGAAAGGCATCAAACGCATGCGCGTCATCGTTCTGCATGCATTTCCCAATGCGCTGTCACCGGTTATCAATGTGATCGCACTGAATCTGGCTTATCTAGTGGTCGGCGTGGTGATCGTTGAAGTGGTATTTGTCTATCCGGGTCTGGGACAGCTACTGGTGGACTCGGTATCGAAGCGGGATATCCCGGTTGTTCAGGCCAGCGGCCTTATTTTTGCGGCAGTTTATGTGAGTCTTAATCTTTTGGCCGATATCATGTCGATTATCACCAATCCCAGGCTGCGAAATCCAAGATAAGGAGAAGCATAAGATGGTGTTTTTCAAATTACTCAGACAATCACCCTGGAGCGCCCGAATCGGTCTGGCAATGGTACTCCTCAATGTGTTTGCCGCCATATTTGCGCCGTATCTTACCCCTTACTCTGAAACCGAAATCGTGGGTGACGTCTGGCTGACGATGAGCGCAGACCATTGGCTGGGAACCGACCACCTGGGGCGGGATTTGTTCACCCGCTTGATATACGGCGCGCGCAACACCATTGCGATTGCATTTGTCACCACCATGCTTTCCTTTGTGGTGGGTACTATTCTGGGGTTTTTTGCCGCCACGCTGGGCGGCTGGACGGACCTGGCATTAAGCCGCATGGTCGACATCCTGATGGCTTTCCCGACCCTTATTTTTGCCTTAATCGCGCTGTCGGTGGTCGGCACGTCCGTCGCATCCTTAATTATAATCATCGCGCTGCTTGACTCCACGCGGGTCTATCGCCTGTCCCGGGCCGTGGCCATGGACATTGCCGTCATGGAGTATGTGGAAGCGGCCCGGCTGCGCGGGGAGAGAATCTGGTGGCTCATGCGCCAGGAAGTTCTGCCCAATGCCATGCCGCCGCTGGTGGCGGAATTCGGCCTGCGGTTTTGTTTCGTATTTTTGTTCATCGCCGCTTTAAGCTTCCTGGGCCTGGGTATCCAGCCCCCCACGGCGGACTGGGGCGGGATGGTACGGGAAAATGCGGGGGCGATCACCTTCGGCATTTTTATCCCCCTATGGCCGGCGGGGGCCATCGCCTTCTTGACCGTCGGCGTCAATTTAATTGTCGACTGGTTTCTGCACATCGCCAGCGGACTAAAGGACTTGTAAAGGACGAGCGACGAATGACGAATTAAGGAATTCTATCGATCTTATTAATAAAAATAATTGATTACAAAAGAGAATCGATGAAACGATTTAAAAATCTAAATTTATACTTCGTATTTTGTAAATCGCTGAGCGAAGCGACATCCATAATTCGTCAATCGACATTCTTCATTATTCATTCAAATAGGGGTCACCATGACTGAAATACTCAACATGCACAATCTGAAGATCGAAGGATACAGTGACGAGAAATGGACGCCGATCGTCAAAGGCATTGATCTGACCTTGGATAAGGGCGAAGTCCTCGGTCTGATTGGAGAATCCGGCGCGGGCAAATCCACCATCGGACTGGCCTCAATGGCTTACACCCGGCAGGGTTGCCGCATCACCGGCGACTCGATTATTTTTGACGGTAAGGAGTTGTTCGGTGCACCGGAAGAGTTTCTGAGAGAAATCAGAGGTGTGCGCATCGCCTATGTCGCCCAAAGCGCCGCGGCCTCATTTAATCCGGCCCATCGGCTCGTCAAGCAGTATGCCGAAGCGCCGGTTCAGCATGGCCTGATGCCATTTCATGAAGCAGAAAAAAAAGCCGTAGACATTTACCGGCGTCTGCTGCTGCCGGACCCGGAAAAAATCGGTTACCGTTACCCCCATCAAGTCTCCGGTGGACAGCTGCAGCGCGCCATGGTGGCCATGGCCATGGCTTGTACGCCGGATCTTATCATTTTTGACGAACCTACCACGGCCCTGGATGTGACCACCCAGATCGAGGTCCTGGCAGCCATCAAGAAAATTACCAGGGAATTCAATACGGCGGCCCTTTACATTACCCACGACCTGGCGGTGGTGGCGCAACTGGCCGACCGTATTATGGTGCTCAGACACGGTGAGCTGGTCGAAGAAAACAATGCCAGGGAGATGCTTGCCAATCCCAAAGAGGACTACACCAGAGCGTTGCTTTCCGTGCGCACCCTCACCGAGCACAAGGATCTTTCCGCCTCGGAAAAGGATGTTATCCTGGAAGTTGAAAACGTGTCGGCCAGTTACACCGGCAAGGAAGCGGAAAAGGTGCTTGAAGACATTGACCTTAAAATCAGACGCGGCCGGACCGTGGCCCTGGTGGGTGAATCCGGCAGCGGCAAAAGCACTCTGGCCCGGGTGGTAACCGGTTTACTGCCGCCGCTTCAGGGAAGAGTTGTCTTCGAGGGCAAGGAATTGCCGCCGAAGTTAAAATCGCGCGATCGCGAAAGTCTCCGGCAAGTGCAAATGATTTATCAGATGCCGGATACGGCGCTCAATCCCAGGCACAAGGTCAGAAAAGTCATCGGGCGTCCACTCGCTTTCTATTTTCACATGAGAGGCAAAGAAAGAGAAGACCGGGTGTTGGAGCTGTTGGACATGATTGAACTGCCGGCCCGCTATATCGAGCGGTATCCGGGGGAACTGTCGGGAGGGGAGAAACAACGCATCTGTATTGCCCGGGCCCTGGCAGCCAAAGCCAATCTGATTATCTGCGATGAAGTGACCTCGGCGCTGGATCAGCTGGTGGCCGAGGGGATATTGGAACTACTTCAGGAGCTACAAAATGAACTGAGCGTATCCTATCTTTTTATTACCCACGATCTGGCAACGGTTAAGGCCATATCCGATGAAATTGTCGTCATGCTGCGGGGTAGAATCGTCGAACAGGGCGTGAAGAAAGATGTTCTTGCGCCGCCACACCATGATTATACGGACCTTTTGCTTTCCTCAGTACCGGAAATGGATCCGGATTGGCTCGACAGCGTCCTAAAAGAACGGAAACGCAAAGGTGTCAAATCGGCGGACTTTGTGCAATTGTAACAGGAGTGGTATTCAGGGGAACGTCAAAGTCAACTTAAATGCCGTGGCCTTAGAGCGATATCCAACACCATCGTTGGCTGCCTCTCATGCTGTACCACGATGAAATGACGCAGCTGTATCCTAATTCCTTCCTAAATAGTCAATATTCAATCGGCAATATTCAATCATTTTAAGCCCCTAACCAGAAGCAGGAAAACCCTTATGCCATCAGAAACCGCCAGCGGAGCGCGCATCAGCCCGATTGCAATAAAACCGCAGATGAAAATCAAAGCCCTGGATAGGCAGGAGATCGAAAAAATCCATGCGGCCACTCTGGTCGTTTTGCAAAAGACCGGCGTACGGTTTCCCTGCGAAAAAGCTTTGGATATTTTTGCGCAAGCCGGTGCCGAGGTTGATTTCAAAACAGAGATCGTAAAAATCCAGCCGGATCTCTTGATGAAAGCCCTTGCCGCAGCTCCGGCCGAATTTGTCATGGGGTCGCGGGGAAATCAGGAGCTGGATGTGAATCTTGATGGTACCAAAATATATTGCGGAACAGCGGGCACCGGTACCGTTACAGTGGATTTGGAGACCCGTCAGCGCAGGCCCTCTGTGAAAGAGGATATTGCGATGATGGCCCTCATCTCTGATTATTTACCCTCCATAAGCTTTTACTGGCCCATGGTGGCCGCTCGGGATTGCCCGACGGAGATCATCGCACTGCATGAATTGGAGGCTGCTTTCACCTATACCGAAAAGCATGTTCATATCGTTAGCTGTGTGGATGGAAAATCCGCCCAATATGCCGTTGAAATGGCCAGGGTTATTGCCGGAAGCAAAGAAAGAATAAAAGCCGGACCGTCGCTGTCGATAATTGCCAGTCCCATATCTCCGCTGAGTCACGATATCGGCGTTCTTGAAGCCGCACTGGTATTTGCCGGGGCCGGATTGCCGGTCGGGTTTGCGGCGATGCCGGTGTTAGGTACAACGGCACCGGCGTCCATTGCCGGGGCATTGATCCAGGGAAATGCGGAAATCTTGAGTTCCATCTCTTTACTTCAGCTCGCATTCCCGGGCACCCCTGCATTCTATCCGCTGTTTACCGCCATGATGAACCCATTTACAGGAGGTATATCCGTATCAAGTCAAACGAAATATCTATTTTATGCGGCCACTGTTCAACTGGGGCACTATTACAATCTGCCCGTAATGACCGGCTATGGCGGCAGCGACGCAGCGGACCCTAAAGGATGGAACGTCGGGAAAGACGATGCCATCGATGCCTTTTTTAGTTGTGCCGCAGGCCCGGACATGGCTCCAGGCCTTGGTTTGCTGGAAGGTTATACCCTGCTTAACCCGGAAAAGCTATTACTCGACGATGAAATTTTTCAATCCGTCAAATTTATGGCTGAAGGAATACTTGAGGAAAGAGACACGTTGGTCATCGATGAAATTATGCAAGTCGGACCCGGAGGACATTTTCTGGATCGGGATTACACCATCAGGAATGTTCGCAGACTCTGGCAAGCGGGAATTTCACATCAATGGTCAGCAGAAAAACAGGATTTTTGTGATCCTCAGGAAGCAGCCTTAGAAAAAACCAAGTGGATACTAAAAAATCACAAACCCAAACCCCTTGACGAAAAAGCGGCCAATGAGCTAA
>Ga0316194_10002634_pt1 | contig 12537 bp, 4 predicted proteins | sample CroRivsedime1_MG_FD_204936 | JGI IMG/M metagenome (GOLD analysis project Ga0316194, IMG submission 204936) | Coastal sediment microbial communities from Maine, United States - Cross River sediment 1 | ecosystem: Environmental > Aquatic > Marine > Coastal > Sediment | place: USA: Maine...
TTACCGGCGCTTGCCAGGGTGATCAGCCGGATCATTTTCTGCAATGCCAGGCCGCGATCCACTTTGATATTTTGCGAATCAAGCTGCATATCGTCATACATGTCGGCGCCGATCAATCGGAAAATAATGGATTGATCCCCCACCAGCGCCTGGTCATGGGATTCGGCGTAGCTGATGGTTTTTTCATCATGGCGCCGATTGGTAAGCTCATGCCATAGATGGTCGATGGGCCAGTGTTCATCGGCAACGTCCTTGGTGAGCTTGATCCAGAAATCCGGGACCCCCATGGCAAAGCGAAAATCAAATCCGAAACCGCCGTTTTCAGCCGCTACCGCCAACCCCGGCATGCCGCTGACATCTTCGGCGATGGTGAGCGCATCCGGCCGCACGGCATGGATGACTTCGTTGGCCAGCGCCAGATATGTCAAGGCCTCCTCGTCCACGCTGGCATCAAAATAATCGTCGTAAGAGGTAAACGCCTTGTCAAAACCGTGGTGCCGGTAGAGCATGCTGGTGATGCCGTCGAAGCGAAAGCCGTCCAGTTGATATTCGTCGAGCCAGAAGCGGCAGTTGGAAAGCAGAAAATGCAGGACCTGATACTTACCGTAATCAAAACAGCGCGAATCCCATAGTTCATGACGCCCGCGGGTCCCGTCGTGAAAATACTGATACAGGGTGCCGTCAAACCGGCTGAGGCCTTCAACCTCATTTGAAACCGCATGGGAGTGAATCAGATCGATAATGACGGCCAGTCCGGCCTTGTGGGCTTCATCGATTAACGCTTTTAGATCTTGCGGTGTGCCGAAGCGGGATGAAGCGGCAAAAAAACTGGACACCTGATAACCGAAGGATCCGTAATAGGGATGTTCCGGGATGGCCATGATCTGCAGGGTATTGTAACCGGAAGCTTTCACCCGGGGAAGAATGTTGGCGGCAAACTCCTGATAGGATCCGATTTTGCCCTCCTGCTGGGCCATGCCGATGTGAACCTCATAAATAAGGGGCGCCTCGGCCGGGCGCTGAAAATTTTTGCACTGCCAGCGATACGGGGAATCCGGCCGCCAGACCTGGGCATTGAAAATCAGCGATTCCGGATCCTGGATCACGCGCCGCGCATAGGCCGGGATGCGATCGCCCATGCCGCCGGGCCAGTGAATGCGCAGGCGGTAAAGATCTCCGTGATCAAAGGTGTCAGCCGCCAGGCGGATTTCCCAGATGCCGTCTTCAAGCGCTTTTAAGGCAAAGGCATCCTTTTGCTGCCAGCCGGTCATATCGCCGATTAGAAAAATCGCCGTTGCGTTGGGAGCCCATTCGCGAAAAACCCAGCGGCGGTCTTCAAAATGCAGACCGAAGTATGTATGCCCCAGAGCAAAATCGGCCAGGCTTGTTTTATCCCGGGTCAGGCGCTGTTTGGTCTCTGCAATTTTTTGCAGACGGTGGTGAATGATTTTTTCGTAGGGTTTTAACCAGGAATCGGCGCTCAGCAAACGTTGCACTGCCGGGTTGATTTGATCGTTTGGAGAGGGATTGCGTTTCATTTTTGCCATTTTTTTGACAGCATTAACAGGATTAACAGGATATTTTGCGACGCTTTCCACCTGCCCGCCATCGGCTGCGCCTTAGGCAATGCCGTGCGGGGACGAAAGTGCCGAAACTCAATCCGAACGCATATTTTCTTCGCCGGAGCCTGGATTCGGGATGTTCAGCGGAACCAGAGGACGATTCAGCATTTTTTCATACAGCTTAATGTACTGGCGCGCCGTATTGGCATGGTTGAAAGCGGCCGCGCTTTCCTGCATGATGCGGCGAACCTGTTGGGCCCTTTTTGTTTTCGGCAGATTATAAAAATCCATGGCCTGCACAATAGCCCACAACAAACCGCTGGAATCGAAATTTTTAAACAAAAAGCCGTTCCCCCTGTTTTGGGCCACATCCAGATGTGAAATTGTATCATGTATGCCCCCGGTATCGTGCGCCACCGGCAGGGTTCCATAGATCGGCGCGATCATCTGGGGCAGACCGCAGGGCTCAAAACTCGATGGCATCAGGATGAAGTCGCATGCCGCATAGGCCTGATGCTCCAGATGAAAATCAAAGTCATATATGGCCACCCGTTCATGGAATCCGTGAAGGGTGACGATATCTCGAAATACATTCTGATAGTTGCCATTGGCCACAAATACGATTTGCAGATTTTGGTTCCAGTAATCGGAGATTATTTTATACAAAATATCCGCCAGCAACTGACATCCTTTCTGGATGGGATCAAGCCGGGATGGCCAGAAAAAGATGGGCGCCTGATCATCCTGAAGTAATCCCAATTTTTTCTGGAGATAGCGCTTGTTTTCCTTTTTGCCGGAGATGTGGTCCTTGATGCCATAGGTTCGCTTCAATTCTTTATCAAGGGCCGGATTAAAGGAAGGATCCGGGGCATTGAGAATGCCCGCCGCGCATGCCGACCGCACCTTATTGGCCAGTTCCTGACGCAGAGGGGGGTAGACGAAACCATGTCGGCCGTCGACGATTTCTGCTAAAAAATTCGGGCTGACCACATTGACAAAATGAGCGGCAAAGACACCGCTGGTCAGTAAATCTATCGGATTCGTCTCCCGGGCAGTTTCGTAGCGATCGGCCATGAATTCAAAATATAAATGCTGCCACAATGCTGCCGCGTCGATTCCGCGGTCTTCAATGAATGCGAGGGTTGTTTTTACGGTATGCACATTATGAACGGTGAATAAACAGGGGATGCCCATTTGGCGGGCCATGGCCGGAATTAAACCGGTCATCCAGTCGTTGCAGTGGATCAGATCGGGCTGAACAAGGGGGATGATATTGTTAATGACCTCGCGCTGAAACGCCAGCGCCAGTTTGATATTTTCGGTGCCATAGTCGGAATAGACTCGATTTACATAGTAAAACGCACGGTCTTCTGCCAGATGAATGCGATCATCGGGCATTCTTCTCCGAATCTTTTGGAATTCTTTCTTTAAGACCGGTGCCAGACCGTCGCTGAAAATAGCCCGATAATCCGGGATGGCCACGTGCACGTCGGCGCCCTGCTCAAATAAGGCGGTAACCAGGGCCGCCGACACATCGGCCAGCCCGCCGGCTTTAGCCGTAAAATAGGAGGCCAGCCCGCCCATGCGGTCCGGCAGGTAGGTTACTTCCGGGGTCACCACAAGCACCCTTGGGTTACAAGAAACGGTGTTCATGTTAAGGATTCCTAAAAATTCTCTAATTTAATCTAATTTTCGTTTTGAAAAATCCGCATTCCGCATTCCAAAATCCGCAATCGTTTTTACGCCCATGTTAATAGTCGGGGCGTCGATTTGACGCGCTCATCACCCCGGGGCGTGACGCGGACGGTAAATCCGAATCGACCCGAACTCTGGCAGGTTAAGGTACTGCCGTACAGGTAATGGCTGTTGCCGCGGTCTTCCAGGACGGTCATTTGTTCTACACGGCTGTCCGCCAGATCTTCTAAAGATTTCATTTGACCGTAGTAAAGCTCAACATCGACCTCATCGGGATGAAGCTCGGCCAGATTTACCTCCGCAGTGACCTCGAATTTTTCGCCCACCCGATAGGGACGCCGATTTTTTCTCACCGGAGGCTGGATCTCGATATTATTCCACAGAGAACGCAGCCGTTTGATTTGGCTGGCCAGATTCCTGGCTTCTTCCGCCTGATTGGCAAGCAGGGTATCATAGCGTTTGGCAGCCGGGAGATAGTAACGGTTGTTATAATCGGCCACCATGCGAAGGCTGCAAAACATTTCCATCGCCATTTTCATGGAGGCCTTCATTTTTTGCAACCAGCTTGCGGGCAGGTCGCCGTTTTTTCGATTATAAAAACAGGGGATTACCTCATTTTCCAGCACATTGTAAAGCGCTTGACTTTCCACGGCATCCTGATAGTCGTGATCCGTATATTCCTCGCCGTTTCCGATGCGCCAACCTCTTTCCTCGGTGTATCCTTCACACCACCATCCATCAAGTATACTCACATTCAGCACCCCGTTGATAGCCGCTTTCATACCGGATGTCCCGCAGGCCTCAAGGGGTCGCCGGGGCGTATTGAGCCATACATCCGCGCCCTGAAACAGGTGGCGCGCCAGATGCATGTCGTAATCTTCAAGAAAAATGATGCGATCACGAAGTTCCGTTTCGCTCGCAAACATGAAAAGCCTTTTAATGAGCTCTTTGCCCTCGTTGTCTTTCGGATGTGCTTTGCCGGCAAAGATAAATTGAACCGGGTATTTCTTAGAGTTAACGATCGCCTTCAGACGCTCGGGATCCTTGAATAGCAGATAGGCGCGCTTATAGGTTGCAAAGCGCCGGGCAAAAGCGATGGTCAGCACGTCCGGGTCCAGCACCGATTCAAGCGTTTCAATCACATTGCTGGGCGCATTGCGCCGGGTATATTGTTTGATTAAGTGTTCGCGGCAGGTGCGCACCAGACGAGAGCGGTTCATTTCATGGCTGCGCCACAGTTCTTCGTCGTAAATGTCCTCAATCCGATTGATATTTTCCGGTTTGCGGGAACTCATGTACCAGTCGGGCCCGAGATAGCGGTTAAAAAGATTGGCAAATTCCGAGGAAATGAACGAAGAAATATGAATACCATTGGTGATATGGGAGATGGGGACTTCTTTCACCGGTCGTTCAGGCCAGACATGGGACCACATCCGTCGGGCCACAGATCCATGCAGATCACTGACGCCGTTGCAATGGGATGCTGCGTGCAGCCCCAGAATGAACATCGACAGCGGTGCTTCGGGACCGGAACCCACCGGCTGTCCCCAGGATAAAATTTCTTTTTCAGTGGTTTGCAGCCTTTCTTCAAGGGGTTTTAAATACGGTTGGACATGCTCTGCCGGGAATTCATCATGCCCTGCTGCCACCGGTGTATGGGTGGTAAAGACCGTGGTGCGGGGGACGATTTCAAGAGCGGTTTTAAGGTCAACGTTATGGCGCGATATGGTTTGAGCCAGCCGCTCCAGGCTGGCAAAAGCAGAATGTCCCTCGTTCATATGCAACACCTTGACGTTGATTTGCATGGCTTCCAGGGCGCGCATCCCGCCGATTCCCAATAACATCTCCTGGGCCAGGCGAATTTTCTGATCACCGGCGTAGAGCCTTGAGGTGATTTCGCGATTCGCCGGTTTGTTCTCAAGAATATTGGTATCCAGCAGATACAATGGAATTCGGCCGACCATGATTTTCCAGACCATGGCTTGAATAGGGCCTTCAGGCCGCGCAACCGAAACCCGCAGTTCATTGCCCGAATTATCCTGCACCCGCTCAACCGGAAGTTCATAAAGATCCGTTTCCGGATAGGCTTCCTGTTGCCATCCATCGGGGTTCAGATACTGGCGAAAATAACCGGATTGATACATAAGCCCCACCCCGGTTAATGGAAGGCCCAGATTGGACGCTGCCTTCAAATGATCACCGGCCAGAATACCTAAGCCGCCGGCAAACAAGGGCAGGCTCTCATGAATCCCGAACTCCATGGAGAAGTAGGCAACGGTATCCTGGGGGCCAAAATCAGAATCGCCGTGATCTGCTCCACCCATTACCCGGATTTTAAATTGCTCTTGAACCTCTTTCAGGTGAGCCCGATAGCCTTTATCCTTTGCCAGCTTTTCACAGCGGCTTTGTGAAATTTTTGATAGGAAGGCAATGGGATTGCGGCCGGATTCAGTCCAGAGCGCCGGATCCATGCGACGGAACAGTTCGATGGCATTTTTATCCCAACACCACCACATGTTGCGCGACAGGACTTCGAGAAACTGAAGATTTTCCGGTATATTCGGAAACACCTGAAATGTCTCAAAATTTTTCATATGATAAACATCCTTGGCTTTATTTTTTATCTATTCAAGTCGGTGATCATCAAATTTTACACCACCGCTGTGCTGCAATTAATGAAGAATATAGCTTAAAGCGTTAAAAATCAACATGCCCTTCATGCATGATTCTTATTGTCACGCTAAATCCAATTGAGTTCATGAATTATGAAAATTCATAGCACCATAATTCTTAAATACCAAATCTCAAATTACAATTAGCAAACACATCACCATTACCGAAATTCGAAATTCCAAACAATGTTTGACCATTGAAAAATTGAGATTTTTAATCTGGTGCCTGGAACTTGGAATTTTGTTATTTTAGTTTTAACCAGACCCGCAACAGTTCACTTGCCCCCCAGGCCTGGGCATCGCATCCGCGCGCGGTATGGGGATAATCGCCATCTAAAATTTCCGGTACATGGCCCAGGCAGCCGTGTTCGATAAGCGGCGCGCTGCCGGTCAGCCAGGACAGGGCCGTGTCCGTGCTTTCTTTTCCATAGGTCATGGCCCATGCTTCAGCGAAAGACGGAAACAACCAGGTCCAGGCCGTACCGTTATGATAGGCTGGCTTGCGCCGGGTGTCTTCGTCACCCTCATAGCGTCCCTGGTAAGGATGGTGAGGATCGTTGATCAATTTTCCATGATGATGAATTTCAATCCTGTGTCGAACCGGTCGGTCGGCCAGGCTGCGGATGGCACCCGGTACCAGAAGTTCCTGGCAGGCTGCCAGGATATGTTTGCATTTTTGCGCTTCTTTGATTGCGCTCAGCGTGATCGCCAGCAGCTGATTGGGGCGCAGGGCGTCGTCAGCCGTTGCATCTTTGGCAGGCTGGCCGGCGGCGGCGTGAAGACAGTCCGCCAGGTAGCCTAAATCCGGCTGCCAGAAGTACTTTAGGATCGAGTCTTGAACCTGTTGGGCCAGGCGCTGCCAGGCGTTAATGGTTTCAGCAGAATCGATTTTGGACAAAAAGCAAAGGGCGGCATGCCAGAGGGCCTGGATTTCAATGGGATAGCCCTGTCGGGGGGTGCCGGCCGGATGATTGGTGTCCATCCAGCTAAAGTGTGTCGGGCTGAAAATCAACCCGGATTCCGGGTCCATGTGAACGCCATTGGGGGTGCCGGCTATTATGGATTGACCGATTGATAAAAAGATCTGCCGCATCGAACGGCCCCCGCAATCTGAATCAATGAATTGCTCATCACCTTCTGCTCGAACCAAATCCGCACAGGCCGTGATCAACCACAGCGGTGCGTCGGATGTATCCCGGTTGGCGGCGTTTTCGGCCTGAATCATGTTCGGCAGAGTGCCCTGTTTTTCAAAACGGGCAAACTGAATGATGATATCCCGGGCGTCTGCCATATTTCCGGCTGCCACCAGTCCGCGCACAAATATCAAGGCATCCCGTCCCCAATCCAGAAACCAGGGATAGCCGGCGATGACGGTTTTTAAATCACCGCGCTTGACCACATAATGGTCGAGGGATGTTTTCAATATTGTGGTGAACGTTTCTGCCCCTGTTTCTTCTTCTTCCAAAGCGGCAAGGGCCATTGAATGTGGCATGTGGGATTCTCGCGGCGGCATTTCATTTTCGAAGCCAATATCGGCCCAAAGGGTTACGGTTTGATTGCCCTCGATAGCGGCGGACAGATATCCGGGGCTGAACAGATCTGAATCCGGATCCTGGCCCCGCCGGGCATCTTTCGGGCGGTTGACCATATAAAGCCACTCCGGCTCTGCTACAAACGAGCCGGTGGAAATTTGCACCCTCAGGTGATGGTCGGCGTCGGGGGCAAAAAGAAAGCCATTTGAAAAAGCGGTCACCGCATCAGGCCACTGATTTTCAGGACCCTGATACGCTTTGGTGGCGGCGTGAAAATTGCGGTTTTCAATATCCGGCCGCAAAATGATCTTTACGGGTTTGGAATCCGCCAGCCGTTCCGGCAGCTGATCGGCCGGATGGCGAAAAAGGCTCAAAGCCACTGCATTTTGCTCCTTAAGCATTTCGACCCGGGCGGTTATCAGGACATATTCTCCCTGGCCGGTGGGAATATGATACTGCCAGATTCCGCTGGAATCTGTCGCCAGGCGGAACATTTCCAGGCAGTCCGTATTCAACGCTTGCGAATAGCCCTGGAATACCACCCAGGCCCGGCAGCGGCTGAACATCACCCGGCGGTCTTCAGGATAGTGCGGATTCAAGTTGGCCGCCAGCAATCCATCATAACGGCTGGTAAGGTTTCCCCAGGAGATCGGGCTGTGCAGCATTGCCCCGCGGCCATTGGTTCCCAGAAAGATAAAATCTTCATGCAGCATTTCGGAATGTTTAATCATCTGCTTTACCCGAATATTTGCGGGTCGAGTCAGCAACATCAACCGGGCGACTTCATGCCGACAGCCCTTTGAATCAGTGCTAGCATAGACCGATAGCACCAGCGTAACGGTTTTAAGGGTTTCGGGAGTTGCCAATGGCAGAAACAGGGCAAAATGGTCTGCATTTCCCTCCGCACCCGCGAGGCTGACCTCCGTTGCGACGGTTCGGTCGCCATCCATAATGCGCGCTCGAAAGGAACTCTCGGAGCGAATGAGCAAAAAATGATCCGGGGGAATCATGACTTCCCGCCGCAGGTCTTGTGGCCACTGCCATACAATAACGCGCGGTTGACGGCCATCGGGGTAATGCCGCCTGCAAAAATCCGACGGATTTTCCTGCAACTGCCGGGCGGCCTGTTCGAGGTCAAAATTTTCGAGATGTTTGATTCCCTTTAAATATGCGACGACCTCAAGGGTTTTGGCATACAGTTGCTGTTGTTCAATTCGCTCAGGCAGCAGGAAAGGTTGCTTGGGAAAATTTTCAACTTGCTGAAGATCTTCGTCGCTGGCTGAAAGACACAACACCCGGCCGGCTTCCAGCAGCAGTGTATTTAGGCCATTGGATTCGGTAACCTCTATTTTATCTCCGCTTAGCAGGTCGTAAAAAGCAGATGATTTCAGCCCTGTTGATGCGTGATCCCATGCCGCGGTTGTCCGATTTTCAGGATCCAGGTTGACAATGATCAGCAACCCTTTTTCGGACTCGAGAGGCTGCCGTTTCAAGACGATAAAATTACCGTCATTTTTGTGGTGCATGCTTAGCATGACGTCTTCGTGAAACGCCGGATGGTTCTTGAGCAGATCATTGAGCCGCCGAATTTCTGCAACCTGGTTGGATTCAGCGCCCCAGTTTAATGAGGGCGCATCGTGCACATTGATTTTCTCGGCAGCAAACCATTCCACCCCGTTGGCAAAGCCGAAGGCGCCGTTGTGGGAACTCAGGGCGCACAGGGCGGTGCGCATCCGGGCATACGTCTCGGATTGCTGTGCCAGCCTGAGATTGTCATGTGTTTCTGCAAAGTTCACCATGATGCCGTCAGCCGCTGAAATATCGATGGCTTCCGGCAGGTAATGTTCGATCTGACCGCGATCGTAATTTTGAAACAGCTCAGAATAGGCCCAATTTAAGTTGGCGCTGTTTAAAAGATCGCGCGTCACTGATATTTTGCCGCCCAGGCCTTCCAGCAAAAAGACGACGTCGGGAAATTGCTGCCTTACTTTGGCAACAATGTATTTCCAGGCTGCCAGCGGGATCATGTAGCCGGCATCACAGCGGAAACCGTCCACACCCCGCCGACACCACGTGATAAAGACATCCGCCATGTATTGCCACAGGCCCGGCTGGGAATAATCCAATTTGGTCAGATCTTCCCAGGCAACGCCCCAGGCGCTGGGAACCTCGATACGGCCTTCGGGGCTTCTGACCAGCCAGTGCGGATGCGTTTCATGCAGACGGGCAGCCCATCCGGTGTGATTGATGGCAATGTCGATCAGGGTTTTGGCATTACGTTGATGGACAGCGTCTACCAGTTCGATAAATTGCTCCAGCGGGGTGGCATGCGGATCAAATTCAGCCAGAGCAGGGTCAACGGCGGTAAAGCTCAAAGCGGCGTAAGGACTGCCGAATCTTCCCATGCGCCCGTAAGTTGTTGGTGTGGGGTGAATTGGCAGCAGCAAAAGAATGCGGCATCCCAGCTCGCCGATAATGAAGTCGAGTTCTCCAATCAGGTTTCGAAAGGTTCCTGAGGGCGGAATCACGGCATAGCCGTCTTGGTCGAGTTTTCGGACGCACTTTTCATCAGATGCGGCCAGCCGCTGGGTTCCGGCTTTATTGGCGCCGAATTGCCGCACAAACGCATTATAAATGATGTTAGCGCAGCAGGCATCGGCCGATTCAACATTGACGGCGGTGTTTGGCCCCGGTGGCCATGTGGGCTGTGCATCACCTTCTTTTAAGAAAAAACTTTTGGCTTCAAAGTGACCCACTTCATACAGCGGCAGGGTGGCTTCAAAACGCCGGTCGTCTATCCGCTGCATGGGAATGTCGAACCAGGCTCTTCCCAGGGAAGTTTCATTTTTTTCCACTTCCCTGACAATTTCATTTCTGATGATTTCTGCATGCCCGATATTGGTGCGCACCCAGGCGGTGCCGGACTGGGATTGGGGCAGCGTCAGGGTGAAGGTCAGCAAATCCCCGCAGAAGCGAATCATCCGGCTTCCCGGTCGGGGGTCTTGGACTATCTGGGCATCCTGGGTCATAATTCTTTCCTAAATTGAGCGTTTTAAATTTTAAAAATGGATCATTTTTTTTACTTTTCAGAATAAGATCTTAAAATAATAAAATATAATACAGATTATGAATTTGCAAAAATTTTAGTCACCATTTGTTCAAAGAAATGGTGAGAAGTGGTTTCAAAACCTCAGCGGTGGGTCAACCGATTGTAAAATTGAAATTTCTCTTGAAAAAATATAAATATAAGTATAAGAAATTTTTATAGATTTATCAATCTGTCATTTTTTTGTAAACCGGTTTGTAAAACGGTTCGAAAATCAAATTTAATCGTTAACCTGTTAGAAACCAGCTTAGGACGAGTAACTATGAGATATCGTTTCGTGTTTATTTTGGGTGTCACTGTCGCCATCCAACTTTTTCTTTTGTTTCCAGTACATTTCCTGAAAAATGTCAGTGTTGCCAATGCGGATCAGCTAAAATTGTTTGAGGCGGTAATGTGTGAAGAAATTTATTCCGAGACCCCGCGAAACCCGACATCGGTGTTCTCCGCCGGCAAAGAAAAAGCAGTGAGTTTTTCGGTATTTGATCCGGTACCGCAAAAGACTGTCATTTACCATAACTGGTATCATCGCGATGTGCCGAGCGCAAAGATACGGCTGCAACTTAAGCCACCACGCTGGTCAACTTTCAGCAGTATTCAGCTGCGCAAAACCGATATTGGTCCCTGGCGGGTAGAAATCACCGATGACAAAGGTAATATTTTTGGGGTGTTACGATTTAGCGTGACGGATTAACAGACCATGGAAAAACTGTATATTTTTTTATCCTCTATTCGCTGGCAGGATATAATTGATATCAGCCTGAACAGTTATATCCTTTTCCGATTTTACGTGCTTTTTAGAGGAACCAATGTTTTTCGGGTTCTCATCGGCATGACCGTCCTGTGGTTTTTACAGCGAATTGCCATCTCGTTAGGTTTGATCGTCACCAGCTGGGTGGTCCAGGGCATTGTGGCTGTCGGTGCCATCATTATTATCGTTGTCTTCCGAAATGAGATCCGCCGGGTCCTGCAGGCTAAAAATTTAAAATCCATCCTCTGGGGACTGTCTTTAAAATCTGCCGTCACCCCGACGGAAATTATTGTCGAAAGTGTGTTTGGTATGGCCAAAACCAAATGCGGTGCACTGATTGTGTTTCCGGGAAAAGAGGATCTGAGCGATGCGGTGCAGGGAGGCACACCATGGAAAGGGTTTATCACCAAAGAGATGATCACCAGTATATTCTGGCCGGACAATCCGGTGCATGATGGCGCGGCCATCGTTCAGGGAGATCAGATTAGCGTTGTGGGCGCGATTCTTCCTTTATCTCACCGGGATGATTTGCCGTCTTATTACGGTACCCGGCATCGCGCTGCCCTGGGACTGGCGGAGGCAACAGATGCCCTGGTTATTGTTGTGTCGGAAGAAAGAGGTGATGTGCTTGTTGCCAAGGGCAACCGCCTGCGAGAGATTCGGCGAAAACAGACGCTGGAACAAAATTTACAGGAACATTTAGGGACCGCGACCGTCAAGAAAGGGTTTGCCAGAAAGGAAGGGCTTGAAATTGCACTAGCGGCACTGTTGTCCATGGTCTTCATCACCGGCATCTGGTTCAGTGTTTCCAGGGGGCAGGATACGCTGGTTTCCCTTGACATCCCCGTGGATTATACCAATCGACCGGACGGTACTGAAATTGTCGATACCTCGGTAAAATCCGTTAGTCTGGTGTTAAGTGGATCCGGTGCTTTAGTGAAATCGGTTACACCGGATCAAGTCAATGTGCGATTGGATATCAGTAATGCGGTTATCGGCCAAAACTCTTTTGCCATTACGCCTGATAACATTTCGCTGCCGCCCGGAATCGTGTTACGTGAAGTGACACCGCCGCTTATCGATGTCATTATGGATGAAACCATAAGAAAACAATTACCGGTACAAATCGATTGGGCCGGAAAATTATCCCCGGATTTGATCCTGTTAGATTTTACGATGAATCCGGAAACGATTGAGATTATGGGCGGCAAGCGTATCCTTG
>Ga0316194_10002635_pt1 | contig 12537 bp, 19 predicted proteins | sample CroRivsedime1_MG_FD_204936 | JGI IMG/M metagenome (GOLD analysis project Ga0316194, IMG submission 204936) | Coastal sediment microbial communities from Maine, United States - Cross River sediment 1 | ecosystem: Environmental > Aquatic > Marine > Coastal > Sediment | place: USA: Maine...
TTGATGGAGGCCAGACTGTTCTTACGCTTCGATCTCTAATCTTAAGCAATCGCTGGGAGCATTTCTGGACATTCTTCGTTAACCGCCATTTTCCCGAGTTTGGAACGTAATATCAGGCGTACACCCCCTCCTGTTTGGGTTAGAGTATAATTACAGGTTTAATATTTACAATATCGGTTCCAAATTTAACCTTTGAAGGTGCTTGAAAAATTTAGCGAATGGGCATGCAGTTTCCGGAACTTACAGATATGCGCTTAATTGGGGGGGCATTAGAAGTCAACCATCGATTTTGATTTTTTGCTAATATTTTGACCGAAGGCTATCCACCCGTCGGTTACTGTTTTAGGAATTTTGATATATTGAGATACTCCATAAACTGACCTCTCATCAATTCCTGTGATGGCTATATCAAACCTGTCGATTCGATAGGGATGAATCGCTAAGGCAACAATGTCCATATCCATCATTTTGAAATTATGCTGTTTTTTTGACATTATATCTCCATTTAGTCTATCTTGCGCGAAATCCTCAATCTCCATCGCCTACGTAGCGGAGGGTATTTTCATGACACTTTTGACGATAGATCAGGACAAATGCAAAAAGGATGGCTTTTGCTCTATGGACTGTCCGGTAGGAATTATCCAGCTGAACAAGGAGGGAGATGGTTTCCCTGTGGTGGCGACTGAGATGGAGTCCTATTGTTTGAAATGCGGCCACTGCGTGACCATATGCCCTCATGGAGCCTTGGACAACAGTTGGGTACCTCAGGACGCCTGTCCGGAGATCGGCAAGAAGTTGACCGTAGGCACGGAACAAGCCATCCAATTCCTGCGAAACCGTCGGTCCATCCGGCATTACAAGAACCGCCCTGTTGAAAAAGGCACCATTGAATCGCTTATCAAGGTGGCCCGCTACGCTCCCACGGCCGGGAATTCCCAACTGGTCCAATGGACCGTGTTTACCGACCCGGCACAGTTGAAAAAAATCGCCGAGCAAACCGTGGACTGTCTGCGGGATATCGTGGCCACGCAACCTAAAGAAACTTACCCGGCCTACTTCCCCATGATCTTAGCCGGTTGGGATATGGGTTTCGACGCCATACTCAGAGGTGCGCCCTCGCTGATCGTGGCATCCGCTCCCCAGGAAAACCCCAGCGGGCTGGTGGACGTTAGCCTGGCGTTATCCTATCTGGAACTTCTTGCCGTACCCATGGGGCTGGGCACCTGTTGGGCCGGATTGGTTCGGCGTGCTCTGGCGATATGGAAGCCGATCCAGGAAACCATCGGCCTGCCCGAAGGGCATGTTCACTACTATTCTATGATGCTGGGGTATCCCAAATTCAAGTATCACCGCCTGCCCGAACGTAAAGAACCTGTTATCAACTGGCGATAGGTCGGTTGGCTTTATCGATTTAAGCTTCGCTTTTGTCCGAGGCAATTTTGATTCGAAGGAGACCTATTTGGGCAATTCCCAGTCAATTAAGCATGAAAACCGTGTTGGATTGTCAAGAGACGATGCAATCCTGATCCATCTGAAACACTTCCATCATAATCGCATGATCGACCATATTGACGCCATGAGCTAAAGCATCCAACAAATCCTTGTCCTCCCATCCCATCGCTTTGAGCTTTTCAATTTCTTCGGCTTTGACCGAACTATGCTCCTTGACGGCTTTGACTACAAATGCCAGCATGGCGGAATCTTTCTCCTCTAACAACGACTTTGATGGATCAGCCTCAATTTGCTTGATATCGTCATCCTCAAGGCCTTGCTTTTTCAAAATGAGTTTGTTGAAGTCCATGCAAAATTGGTAGCTCAGGTTATGGGCAACCAGATAGCGGATATGGGACAGGAGCGCAAAACTGAGGGTTGGATGATTGGTATAATAGTGTATTCTTTGGAGCTGTTGATCGAAAATGGCTGGGCTGGCACTCATCATCTCCAAAGGCTTGGGGATAACGCCCAAATTTTCAATAAACATGTCATACGCTTCTTTCATTTTGCCTTCTGCCTGCTTAGGTGAAACTGTATTAATTAGTGCCATAAAAACCTCCTTGAGAACAGTCTAATAAAGTTAATGGATCTTTATGGATACTACCAAACTCGATAGCATCATAATATCACTCAGATAAAAACGATAAATACCAAATATTATTAATTTTAAATGACACGAATCATTTTCCATTTACCTTGCCAAAATCGCCATAAGGTAACAGAGAAAAGAGATATCACATATAAGGTCAAGTTAAGCCAGCAGGCATTTAGGCCCCATCCAGTAAATTCAACAATGATCGTCATTGGCAAAACCATCACAAACAGTGTGGCTAAGCCGATGCTCCACATAATGAAACGTGTATCACCAGCTCCCTTCAGCACTCCGACAAAAGTAAAATACATGGCATCAAATGAAATGAATAGGGCCATTATCCGCATGACAACGATTCCCTTATTCAATAAATCCTGGTAGGAGGTGCCGCCTTTGCCTGAGATAAGGAAAAGATCAAGCATCCAGTGAGGCACGAAAACGAACAGCAGGCCCAATAATAGTGTATAGGATAACAGGATAAAGATAGTCTGTTTGGTGTATTGCAACGAAGCATCCACATCGTTCCTTCCCAACGATTGTCCCACCAAGGTGGATAGTCCCATTGAAAAACCAATTGCCGGCATGAAGGCAATTGACTGTATTGAAAAGGCAATGTTGCTGATGGCTAGCTCGACCTTGCCCAATCTTCCAATCAAAAAAATGAAGAATGTAAAAGCCAACACGTCCATCGTGAATTGCAGCGCAGCAGGTATCCCCTTTTTCAGGATTCGCAAAAATAACTCAAGGTTAAATGATCGGCGGGAAAAAATACCGAAGAAACGTTCATTGTTGTAGTTAAAAATCAGCCCGACATATAAAATCGCAATCAGTACCCAGGAACACACTGTTGCAAGACCAGCACCACGGATACCCATCTCTGGAAATACCCAAATTCCGTTAATCAAAGCGTAGTCCAACGGAATATTGAATGCCATGCCAACCATACTGATTAACATTACTGGCCGTGTCTTTCCTCTTCCTGTGAAAAAACAAGCCAAGCCATTGCCAAGTACGTTGATACCACCACCTATACAAAGGATACGAAAATAGGCGCTCTCAAGCTGTTGAACCTTTTCCGGATGTCCTACCAATTGAAAAATGGGATCTGCAAGAAACGAGAGGACAATCAGAATAAGTGTAGCGATTGCTGAAAAGTATATACCCTGCCACACGCATGGACCAATGCTAAGAAATGAGGCCGCCCCTGTATACTGGGCTATGAAAACGTTCAGGTAATTGGCGACGCCCGTAAAAAAGGTCAGTAATAGAAACGCGGAAATCCCTGCAGGCATTGCCGCCGCAATGGCGTCAATCGAATAATTGGCCAAGAACACCCTGTCCGTGAACTCCATAACGGTGGTCGCTGCCATGGAAAGGACCAGAGGTAGGCTTATTGAGATTATCTTTCTGTAGTTATAGTAATTATTGGCCAAAATGTGGAAACGTTCAATTTTAGGTTGAATTCAGCGGTTCACTATAGATGTAAATGGCGATAGCGCAAGCCATTTATACCGAGTTACTTCGTTTGCAGTAAATAGCCTGATAAACTGCAAAATATTAATGAATCAATGGCTCGATGGTTCTTATGCGAACTTGAAGAATCAACCGAGGGGTCCGCTTGCGTAACAATTACGGAATTTGCTTTTGTTAAAATAACGATCCGTTGGCCTCCATGACCTAATGCGAAAGGAATATCAATGTCTTTAGCCAATCTCCTTATCCACCACAGGTAGCCGTATCCGTAATTTTTGTCCCACCGTGAATAATAGGTGCCAACCATGCCCGAATGTTCCGCAGTTGATTGCTTGACCCAATCCGGCGGGACAACCTGTATCTGACCGATTTTTCCATTGTTTAAATAAAGCAAACCGAAATTTGCCATTTCACGTGCCTTCAGGGACATTGCCCATCCACCGATGTAATATCCTTGGGGGCCCTGCTCCCAGATTACCTGATCAATCGAAAGTGGTGAAAACAGGACCTGCTTTGTGTAAGCCAACGTGCTCATGCCAGTTGCTCGGGTAATAATGGCCGACAATAGATGGGTGTTGAAACTCAGGTAGTTGAATTTCTCACCGGGGTTCGCATCCATGGGCAGGTGGAGAATATATCCGATCCAATCGGATGATTCGTATAAAAATTGATAGGTTTTGGCATTTTCCGTAACGGCAAAGCCCGAAGTCATCGTCACCAAATGTTCGATTGCAAGGCTCGCTATCCGCGGATCTAATTCATCAAGCGGATATTCAGGGAAAAAATCCATCACCTTCTGATCGATACCCTTGATATATCCGTCACGAATGGCGATCCCTAAAACGGCGGACAAAATGCTTTTCGAAGCGGATCTCAAATCAATAGCTTGATCCGGTGCACCGCCGTGCATGTATTTTTCAATAACCACCTTTCCATCCTGGATAACAACCAGGCTTTTAAGGAAAGGCATGTTCTCGGCTTCACATAATATTCCCGATAGCCGGTCTACATTGGATTCATTACTGAATGAAATGCACCTATTTTTGTGGTCGCCAACACAAGCGGCCATCATCAACAGAACGGCAAGTCCAATACAACAGACAATTCTATTGGTGCTTCTCATTTCGCTGACAAATGCAAACTGAGCCATTCGGTAATCGTTGACAGAACATTTTCGGATAGTTGATTGGTATGCTGCAGCAAATCTGCGTACCCACTGATGTTGCCGTTGGGATCTTCGAGAAACAGATGATTATGATCTTTGAAGATAATCAAGGTAACATTATCGTTGCCACTTGACCGCATCACCTTCTCCAGCAGTTGGGAATGCTCCACCGGCACATGCGCATCTTTGTCCCCATGAAGAATGAGGGCCGGGCAGGATACTTTTTTTGCTGTGGGCAAGGGCATGTATGCTAAATAGGACCGGAACCACGGACCGCCTTCTCCCCGGGCGAGGGCGTCGTCCAACCCGCGCATCGACTTCTCCAGGACTCGCTTTTTTTGGGCGTCAGTCAAGTCGGAACGTTCATCAATCATGAGGCGGCGCTGATATTCTTCGATTTTGTAGCCGTTGGACGCTGTCGGAGCCATCATCACCACCGCCCGAATAGACGGATCTGACGCGGCAATCATGGGCCCAATGTTGGCACCCTCACTTAGCCCCAAAAGCCCAATCCTCTCAGCATCGACCTCGTTCCGATTCTTCAGGTAGCGGATCCCTGCTTTTATATCATCAGCCCTCTCTGGTATCGTTGCATTTGCAATATCCCCACCCTCCGAGCAGCCAACTCCTCGATCATCCATCCGCAATACGGCTATCCCTCTGCTTGACAAAGCATCTGCGATTTGTCTGAAAGGACGGTATCGACCGATTGGATCCTTTATTGAGCCTACCATATCTCGATTCTGCGGATGCGAGCCGGTTATTAGAACAACTGCGGGAAAAGGGCGAGGAAAGTTGATTGGAAGCGTTAGCGTGCCAGCCAACTGGTATCCATTTTTTGTTACCACACGAACTTCCTCTACTGTATATGGCGCGGCAGGATCTGGGCTATAGTAAGACGGTGGCTTGCAGGGAAGCTGGGAACATCCAGCGAAAATAGACATGGTTAGAAATAGGCTCAGAATACGACTCATTGCCAAGTCCTTACTATATTCCTGATTTTAAACATATTTTAGCATTGCAGATTATATTGTACGCTTTTTGGGAAATGGCAAGATTACCCCGTTTTGAAGTGGTTTTGGACCTTGCAGCATCGGTGGATCCGCTCCAAGGAAAGCATCAGCGGTTCCTACGGTTAAACCGAATCAGGAATACCATCAGAAAATGGTCGGAGTCCTTAATCAGTAAGCAGGAAATGACTCAGGGTTGGGTTCATGTCCAGTGCCATATAGCTCCTGCAACAGATTGAATCCGACATAAGGGCCATAACTCGCAGGGATGTAGTCTGATTCCGCTGGAATCGCAATCCAAAAGTCGAGGGTCGCTGGTGAAAAGATAATGGATTGCCGGTTGTGGACGACAGGGTTCCAGCGCCAGGAGATTCTGGACGTTCTGACAAGCTCGATGGCTTTTTTGATGTCCAGATCTCCCCAATTTTTTTCCAGGAACTGATTTCCAAAATCCAATCTTTTCGTGGAAGGAGATGTAATGTTCTTAGAAGGGATAATGCAAGCATGATTGGCCATGGCCAAATATCCTTCTTGCATATTTATTCTTGCCATTTCCCCATTTGCTATCTCAAAAATGGTTGCACTTTTTTTACTTGAAACAAAAAGGAGTTGCGAAGGATAATTCTTTTGTTCTCTTAAAAACCGATGGACATCATCAATTGAGTTGGAATATTGCAGGGCAGCTCTTGATAAGAAAGTAATGGGCATTATATCCCACTCGATTTGTCTAACGTGGATATTATTTTCTGATATGGTGATCCCTTTCTCATTCATACCGGTTTCACCGGAGACCCATCCGGGGTTCAGTATCGCAGCGAAGCCATATCCTTTCTGAGGTTTTATGATATAGAGGATCATCTTTTTCCATAAAGGCTTTTTGGTGCCGATATCAATCTGCCTTGCTGTGATAATATTTGAGTCAGCCTGATGGAATGAAAACGCAAAGCACTCAGTGTGTTTGGAAATGGTCGTGAGGGTATTTAAAAAGAGGATTTTGTCATACTCAATCCCTGAGCCGTCGGCGATTCCCTTCATTTCAAGAACATACTCTTGAGGAATGTATCGCTCAAGGCTTCTTGATAAAAGGAGCCATTTGCCATCCGGGGTATTTTTCAGTTTGCCATAGGCTTCCCAGTAGTATTGGTTCACATCCTTGATTTCATCTTTGCACAATTTCCCGTGGGCAAAGCCGATTTCATAGGGGGTTCCCGTCAAATAAACAACCGTCATCCCGTGCTTGATGTATTTTTTGCTTTGATGGAAATGACCTGTTGCCTCGATGGGCCGGTTGAGCAACTCCTGGACATTTACGTTCTGTCCCCCGCACCCGGAGGCAACCAGGACAAACGCAGCGAACAAAATCGATAGAAATTCGTTATCTGACCTTGAATATTTCATCGGTGCGCCTCAAGGTGTAATGGTGAATTAAAAGGAATCCCGTCACCGTATTGGATACCGCAGACAGCTTGCCAGTATCAAGACCGAGCTTGAAAAAGTCTAGACCGGATAAGAAAAAGTCCGTGGAAAAATTTGGTCTATTTAAGGTTTGGGTTCCCATTTTCGAAAAATATTACTGACAAAATTTCCCCATACCATAATTATTTGAAAAATAATGTGATTGACATACGTCATGCTTCCGCTCAATCAAGCCTCATATACCATTATCAAACCGTTATTCGGTTCCATTTAAAATTATATATACATGCCTATTTTGAATAATCCCTGTAAACCTTCAATAATAAAACAATTATTGGCAATAAATGGTAGAACAGATCAAAAATGTCAATTGGCTTGGTCAGCGTGCCGTTTTTTAGCATGATCAATTTTTCCAATACATGCGGCATCGGACGAAATGGAGCAAGGAGTATCAAGACAGCGACAGCGATGAGAATTGAGTAGGGTATTTTATCAAGCAGAACCATATCAGCACCTTTTTTATTCCAGCTATCCTTGTTTCATTCATCAAAACCCTTGCACCCTGTCTCTTTGGCATGTTTCCGTGACCTTGGATATGCCCGGCAATGTTCGGGCTTAACGTCATGGATACGGCAAATGCACTTGTCCTGATTTGGAAGCTTCCTGAGCCACGGACAGCGTTTAACGTCATCATGGGTTACAGGACTGATCCAGATGTCATATATGAAGCTGTTTCCAACCTGAATCGGTGATACCCATTTCAAAATGTCGTACCTTCCTGCATTCTGCCACATGGCAATGTCCTTATCGGTGGCACATGTGGAAAATGCATCGTACAGGTTCAGGCAACAATTACCGCATTGTTTGCACTTAAAAGCTTTGGGTGGCATGTCCGTACCTCATTGCCCTGAATAGATTTGGTTCAGACGTCCTTTCAAAACATGCCATTAATTCCCCTGATATCGGTTTAGAGTGTAAATTGTCAAAAAAAAGAAAGGCCGCCGCCGAACTGCTGACTGAAGCAGGGATGAAGTGCCTGCTCACGGCCCGAAACAAGGAGAAGCTTGATCGTCTGGCCGAACGGCTGGTGGTTTGTGGATTGTGGCTGGGCACTGCGCACGGTAACTTAGGTGCTTTGTTCAGTATCCACACCCTAAGCCTTGGTACACCAGCTGAAACCTGCAAGTCGATTATGGTGTGCCAAAAAGAATACCCGGGCCTTCGGCCGATCACGTCAGCGTAAATCCGGCAGGAAAGAATTGTTTAGATAAGCTGGTTTAACCTGGCGCTGGTATGTTTCCGAGAGCATTGACCGTGCATCATTTTGGCAGAAAGGTGCTGAAGAACAGAACCTTCAATGCCCCTAATACACCTTGATTACGACGAAAAAATGAAAATTATAAGTTTAGAGAGTCTAATTAAGGAGAATGAATAATGAAGAGCAACATACCATGGAGTAGCCCCTGCATGAGAAGGTTTGGCACCTCCATTAGGAAACAAATCCAAGAGGTTGCCAGTCAAGTGGTTCTGAGCACCTTCAGGGCGCACCTACATGCGAAACAGAATGTGATAACCAAAGACACGTTCATGGTGCCGGGTCTTACGGGCCGGGCTTAATGTTTACAGGCTGGAATTATGAAAATCGGTAAAGGGAACTGTTATGTCAAAAACATTCTGTGAGAGATTGGTGATGATAATTACTGTGGTCTCTCTTGCCGTGTTTCTCATGAATACACCCGTATTTTCAATGAACGAATCGGCACTCATTGAACAGCTTGACGGACTGAATGCCCATCAAGCACTGGCACTCGCTAACCAGTGGCACTGGGAAAAGCAACCGGTGAGAACCCATATCACAGCAAAAGAGATTGTTTTTCAGTTCGAAAGCGGCCGGGTCAAAAAAATTCCACTGCCTGCTGATGAAATGATGGTAGCCGTAGCCCCATTTATCAATCGCACACACAAATGAGGCATCCATTTCATGTCCTCCTGTCAGGGGGAGTTGACTCAGACGAAACTTAACGTCAAGGCAGTCGATAAATCCGGCACTGTGATTATGGACAAGCCGGTATCTACGTTGAGAAATGGGTTCATGGAGCTCTGGTTGCCGAGAAACCGTACAATCAATTTGACAATCAGTGGCCTAAATCGTTCGGCCTCCGATGTCATTACGACCAGCGATGGCAGCGCCACTTGCATAACCACGATGCAGCTTCAATAATTTCGCTGACTTCCGGTGTAACCAACTTGGTATCGACGTCTCTTAACGTCCAAGACACGATGGCAGCTGCCTGATTGGATGAACCACCTCGTGCAACTTTAGAGATGCATGAAACTACCGTCAGGTGGCGACATCGAATGAGAAGCCGGGCTTTGCCCGGCTTTTTCATTTTTGACCCCGCAATTGTCGCAATGTTTATTCAGATGATCAACGTCCCACAACTCCGAATGAAAAGGCCACGTTTGGGTCCACAACCGAAAGATTCCAAAAAATACCGGTATGGGGCCGATAATTTCTGTATGTGCTGTAATGGCGGTGGTAATTATGCACCACAACCGGTCTGCATTGAGGACAGCTGTAATGTTTTGAATAATGGGTGTGGCCGACGAATTTTTTGAAGTTCTTACTGTGTTCAAACTTGTGATTCTTGGCCTGCTTGTAATGAGTGTAAGCCTTGGCTTTTACATTGTTCTGCCGACCACCCCTCCGGTCTTGTGCCATCGAAACGCCTGCACTAAAGAAGGCAAACACCGCTGCAATCACAATAATCTTAATAGCTTTCGATTTCATAGTAACCTCCTCTCATTTGAGATTTGCCCACTTAGACGAAACGCCTCTGGAAATGGTTTACGGAAAATCGACCGCACACCAGTCAGAGGAGGAAGGCATCCGGTCACCGGCTGGCAAAGGTCGACTATGTGGATGCAGTGGGTAGCTGCTCAGGAGGGATTTAAACGGCACCAAATAACAGAGCACAAGGATTACGAAGGGAAGGTTAAGCTGAAACACCGCAAGGTGCGCTTTATCCAAATCTCGGCGAGTCCTTGTGCTCAGGTTTTCCGGTACCATCCGAATCGTGATTGGCTGAGCCACCAGTGGTCGATACCGGATATCAACAAGACTTTAAGGGTCTCCAAAACAACAAAGGGTGACCCATTGAGGAGGATGAGTCACCCAGCTTCAAAAAGGCAGATGAGATGGAATCATCTGCATGTCAGAAGGTCCAATACCGACCCCTAAATTATTATACTGAGATTTCGACCTGTTAAGTTACAAAACCAATGAGATGCGAGTCATCAGACATTTTTTTGGTACTCACTGGAATAAAAGTCAGAAGGCTGGTTTAAATTATAGCATCTGCCTTGCGCCGCAGTATTGTGCGCCTTTCCGGTATATGAACAGCGTAATTGGATGAACGCCGATCAGCACCGCTTCGTCGGTTTACGGTAATCGACTGGCCGCAAACATCGCAGAGCTGATAATAACTCTCATCATTCAATAGCTGAAATTTGTCTAAATCTAAGTTCTTCCAATCGCCAAGCAGATCGAACAACGGTCTAAAGCAGTTCAGGCATAAGACGAAACATGTCGGTTTTTCGAAGCATACAATCTTTACACCATAAATATATCCATTAATCATCGCTTAATCCCTAATCCCCACTTTCACCAAGACACCAAAGGCCCTTGCCTAAAGTTAATTTAAATGGCGAATTATCTCCGGCACCAGTTCCAAGTTCTCGTTAGACTACATGAGGCATTGTTGTTTATTCATCTCAAGGCTACGGGCATGCTTTTGTGCTTCAAGATTGTCACAGTATTGTTCGAAATGGAAAAACATACAGTGGACTCCGTAAGACGACTTGTCATAGAACCTGCAATATTTTTGCAGATCTTTTTCTGTGGCATTGCAGACTGACATCACATTTGTATCACAAAAATTTAATTTTGGACTCGGCATGAAGACCACCCCCTTCCAGTTCATTTGTTTTCTGCCCTGTTGGTACATGGGTATATATCAAGAAACATACCAACATAAATTATGCAGACACAATAATTGTAATAACAAATGGTTAATGCAGATAAAGGAGATTAATATGGAGACGATTGTGGATTAGAAGTATGGAAATCAATCAACACATTTATTAAGCTTATTACATAGAGATGTCACGGCAGATATCCCCATTTCCCTGTGGATAGTCTCGTTAGACAATGCTTCCTGGCGGCGCGGAAGCGTCGTAGAGAAGAGATCTTTTGAAACGAATACCTGAGTATAGGTGGAAGAAAAAGAGGGGCTGTAAAAGTGCAGTAAGAGAGTCGGATTGTAGTAGATGATAATATATGAATAATCTTGATTGGAGCATCATTGACTATTGATAGGATAATTTTACATGACTTTACTTGTTATTCAGTTATCCCATATTGCGTAGATGACATTAGCCTATCCATTCATAATAGAATCTTTAAACTCGGCAACAGATTCATATGGCCTTCTCCAAAAGAGATCTCCAGCTAAGTCCTTTCGGTCGACAGATTTGATTCCGCTTGACATCATATACCCCGCCATTTCGCTTTGCCCTTGACAGGCTTTTTGGGCGATGCTCTCTACGAAACCCCAGAGCAAAAGCAGCTCCATTGCCGCAGCGTTTCTCGACCCCCTTTCTTGGGCCTCTTTCAACTCGTTCACTTTCAGTCTGATGTCATCAAGTTGCATACTTTCCTCTCATAACCAGAAGTCCGGTCCGTTATAATTTAAAACCGAGTGCTGAGATCCTCTCTACCTTCTTGTGCAGAGCCATGTTGCAGTTCCAGATAACGATACGAAGTGTCATGGTTGCTTTCGATCATTTTAACGATACAGCCGGATATTTCAACAATGACCTCTTAGTTGAACGATTTAGCTGGAGCAAATATAATAGTATCCCAGCCTCGATCAGCATGAACAAGCCGTCCAAACTAAAAATGCCGCCTTTAGGCTGAAGAATAATCACACTCATGAATGACAAGAGAATGGATGCACCATAATAAATCCTTCCTAACCAGAGGCCCCACGGTGGCATCATCCACAAACCGCAACAAACTGCGAATGCAATAATGCCAACCAATATGCTGACCACAAATTCGATCCACTCAATTGTCGTTGGATCAACTACCGCATCAGCCACAAACCCATTAACCGGTAAAGCGACAGAGAAAATCCCTGCGAATGCTGTGTAAACGCTGATCATAATGATCCCAAACGGTTTCTTCATCTGGCCTCTTCAGTTGTTTCAAGATTATCGTTGTTGGTTGCCATCAGGCCTTGGCTTGTTCCAAAAAAAAAGCCGAGCACCCCTGAAATGGGCAACCCGGCTTGTCATTTAAGAATCCCTTGGCAACCCGGCTGTCT
>Ga0316194_10002637_pt1 | contig 12523 bp, 10 predicted proteins | sample CroRivsedime1_MG_FD_204936 | JGI IMG/M metagenome (GOLD analysis project Ga0316194, IMG submission 204936) | Coastal sediment microbial communities from Maine, United States - Cross River sediment 1 | ecosystem: Environmental > Aquatic > Marine > Coastal > Sediment | place: USA: Maine...
CAAGCCGACTCCCGATCGGAGTGTGCTAAAGTCCGCCCGGCTGGAATGTCGTCATCACGACACAAGGCACAGTGGATGGCTGCACGTCTGGTCGATGTCCGCGTGCCATCCAAGGTGCAGGCCTTTTTTAGCCAACTTGGATTCGATGCGACACGCGATTGGGGCGGTCGCTTACAGATCAGGAGGGATGGGATATGGGACGAGTTGCAATTGTGACCGGTGGAACCCGGGGTATAGGCGAGCAAATTGGTGTTGATTTGAAGCAAAAGGGTTGTACCGTTGCGGCGATCTACCATGGTAACGACGAGGCGGCCAAGGAGTTCACCGAGCGCAACGGGATCGCCACATTCAAGTGGGACGTCAGCGACTTTGAGGCGTGCGAGCGTGGCGTCCGGGAGGTCGAGGCCGAACTCGGTCCTGTGGATATTCTGGTGAACAACGCCGGAATTACCCGGGACGGGGTCATGCACAAGATGACGCCGGACCGGTGGCAGGCAGTTATACAGACCAACCTGAGTTCATGCTACAACATGAGCCATGCGGTAATCAGCGGCATGCGTGACCGGGGGTTCGGGCGCATCGTCAACATAGGCTCGGTAAACGGGCAGGCCGGTCAGTACGGACAAGTGAACTACGCGGCCGCCAAATCGGGCATTCACGGCTTCACCAAGGCTTTGGCCTACGAGTGCGCCGCCAAGGGGATTACCGTGAACGCGGTTGCACCCGGCTATGTGGAAACCGACATGGTGCGGGCGGTTCCCGCGGACGTGTTGGCTAAAATTGTGCGCAAGATTCCGATCGGCCGTCTCGGCAATGCCCACGACATCGCTCGCGGCGTTTCATTCCTGGTAGCGGATGACGCCGATTTTATTACCGGTTCCACTTTGTCGATCAACGGTGGCTACCACATGTATTGAGGTCGGACCCAGTCTGAACCAAGCGATGCCCACCGGATGGTGGGCATCTGCTCAATTCGGGTTTTCCCGATCCAGCAATGTCTCCAGTACCGGCCAGACCGTATCCAGCAATGCGGGTTGCGCAGCAGCCGTGGGATGAATGCCGTCGCCCTGCATCATGCCAGGCTCCAGGGCAACGCCTTCCAGCAGGAAAGGCACCAGCGCCACGTTTCTGGCGTCCGACAGGTTTTGGTAAACGGCGGCAATTTGCTCCGTGTAGACCGGACCAAAGTTCGGCGGGATGCGAATACCCACGAGGAGCACCTGCGCACCTGCATCTCGAGACAGTTGTATTGCCGCATCTAGATTGCGTTCCAGGTGCCCGGGCGGAAGCCCCCTCAACCCATCATTGCCCCCCAGTTCGATGACCACGATCTGAGGGTGATGCAGCGCCAGAGTCTCGGGTAATCGGGCCAGCCCTCCGGCACTGGTGTCGCCGCTGATGCTGGCATTGACCACCCGCTGTGGATAGCCCAGGGCTGTGAGGCGTTCGGCGAGCAGGTTCACCCAGCCTTCCGAGACATCAATGCCATAGCCCGCACTCAGGCTGTCACCCAGTACCAGTACAACGGGCGGTGACTGCTCTGCACTGACCCAGGCGGCCCAGAGCAGCAGGCTGAGCATGATTGTAATCATGTACTGCGCTGCAGCGCTGCGTGGGGCAACTGTCTGGTGGTTTGGGTCCATCCGGTGCCGGATCTTGTTACGGTATGTCATCGTCCGGAGTATAGCTTCGCCGGCGTATATGCCAGTCCATGTTTAAGGAGCCGCTTATCTATTCGTGAACGTGCATCTTGGGACTGAAATGCACAGCTTCCTCGTTGCAGATCTTGGCAATAGGACAAGCAATACCCTCTATCTGCGCCTTGGACGAGTACATTTCAACCTCCAACCTGCTTCGTCCAGAATAAATCAGAGGCGCCTCAAGCGAACGATTGCACCTGATCCCCGACTCGAATTTCGCCCTCGGCTTCCAGATGCACGACGTTCTGACCGAAGAAGACCTGGGCGTCGTTGTTGAGTCTGCGGTACTTGGCCAGCGTTCTCAGCGGCTCTTTGCCATCGCGGCTGCCGCTCATCTGATCAGTGGTGGTAATGGCGCAACGTGAGCAGGGCTTCACAGCGGCGAACGTGGCCGTGCCGATGCGAAATTGGGCCCAGTTATCCTCAGCATAGGGCGGGCAATCCTTAACCACAATGTTGGGACGGAACCGATCCATGCTCAGTGGCCGGTCCATGCGGCTGTTCAAGTCCTCAAGCGAGGCCTCGGAGATCAGCAAAAAAGGATAGCCGTCCGCCAGGCTGGTGTGCGCGCCCTGCCCGGCCCGTCTGACCGGACGACGGTAGTTGGGCCCGGTTACCACCAATCGGCTGGGGGTGTCTAGATACCGGCCAAGCCACTCCGCCGCGTCATCGCCGCAGTCCAGCGTATCCACGTAGTCATTCCAAACCGCAGCAATATAGGGCGGCCCCGTTTGCGGTCGCTGAACCAGCAGGCGCTGCATACCGGGTGCGCTCAGGTATAGGCCGTGTTCCGTGGGCGTTGCTTCGACAGCGGCCATCGCAGGCAGATCGCGCTGAGTGAGAAAGTCACCGTGACCGTCCACCACCATCCAGCGCCGGTCGCCCACCGGCCCGAATCGATCGAAGGCAGAGGACGCCACTTGATGGCCACGGCAGGATTTGAGGGGATACTCGTACAGGGCACTGACGTGCGCGATAACGCTCATGAGTCACCGATCCGACGGCACCTGAAACGGCGTTTAAGGGGCCTCTGATTTATTCTGGACGAAGCAGATTGGAGGGTGAAATGTGCAGATTCAAGGGGCGGATCGCGGGGCAGATCGCGGGCAATAGTTGTTCTATTGCCAAGATCTGCAACGAGGAAGCTGTGCATTTTCAATCTCAAGATGCACATTCACGAATAGATCAGAGAATCCTTAATGTTGGTGAGCGGCCCCGGCCTCGCTGTGCGAGGCCGGGGCCGCCGCCTTCCTAGTAGCGGTACATTTCCGGCTTGTAGGGACCCGCCGGGTCCACTCCGATGTACTGGGCTTGCTCCGGGGTGAGGGTGGTCAGGTGGGCGCCAACCTTCTCAAGGTGGTGCCTCGCCACTTCTTCGTCCAGGTGCTTGGGCAGTACATAGACTTTGCACTCATAGCGCTCTGGATTGTTCCAGATTTCCATCTGTGCCAGGACCTGATTGGTGAACGAGTTCGACATCACAAAGCTTGGGTGGCCGGTGGCACAGCCCAGATTCACCAGTCGTCCTTCCGCCAGCAGAATGATGCGCTTGCCATCGGGGAAGGTGATGTGGTCGACCTGCGGCTTGATGTTCTCCCACTCGTGCTGGCGTAGCCCGGCCACGTCGATCTCGTTGTCGAAATGGCCTATGTTGCAGACGATCGCCTCATTCTTCATCTGCGCCATGTGATCTCGGGTAATCACGTGCAGGTTGCCGGTTGCGGTGACGAAGATATCGGCCTGAGACGCCGCTTCGTCCATGGTTACGACACGATAGCCTTCCATTGCGGCCTGGAGGGCGCAGATCGGATCGATTTCGCTCACCCACACCACCGCGCCCAGCCCACGCAATGACTGCGCGCAACCCTTGCCCACGTCCCCATAACCCAGCACCAGGGCGATCTTGCCAGCGATCATGACGTCGGTTGCACGCTTGATCCCGTCCACCAGGGACTCTCGGCAGCCGTACAGGTTGTCGAACTTGGACTTGGTGACCGAATCGTTGACGTTGATGGCGGGAAAGGGCAGTTCTCCGGTCTTCTCCATGTGGTAAAGACGGTGAACGCCGGTGGTGGTCTCTTCGGTCACACCGCGGATGCTTTCCTGAATCTTGCTGTACCAGCCCGGCTTGTCAACCAGACGTTTACGGATGGCCGCATACATGGCCTCCTCTTCCTCACTGCCCGGATTGTCCAGCACCGAGGCATCCTGTTCGGCGCGGCTTCCAAGTGTCACCAGCATGGTGGCATCGCCGCCGTCGTCCAGAATCATGTTTGGCACTCCGCCGTCGTGCCACTCCATGATGCGATGGGTGAACTCCCAGTACTCGTCAAGGCTTTCGCCCTTATAGGCGAACACCGGAACGCCCTCCGCGGCAATCGCGGCGGCTGCGTGATCCTGGGTCGAGAAGATGTTACAGGACGCCCACCTGACCTCGGCGCCAAGCTTGGTCAGCGTCTCGATCAACACGGCGGTCTGTATGGTCATGTGCAGACTGCCCGCGATGCGGGCGCCCTGCAGCGGCTTCTCTGCCTGGTAACGTTCACGAAGCGCCATCAGTCCTGGCATTTCGGTTTCGGCGATGGCGATTTCCTTGCGGCCCCAATCGGTCAGGTTCAGGTCGGCGACCCGGAAATCTTTCAGGTTTTGCTCAAGCACAGCATTCATGCCTGTTGTCTCCATGTTTGCCGAGCGCCGTTCTCTGATCACTTCTTCCGTCCAAGCCTGGCAGGGCGGCCCTGTCGCAGCGCTCCTCAGTCGGATGAAGTTGCCCACGTGGGGGCGTGTTCGATTGGCTTAGAGTCCCGCGGCGTCTCGAAGTGCCGTGGATTTGTCGGTTCGTTCCCATGAAAAGGTATGGTAAGCGTCGCCCTGGTCCGGTTTTACTTCCACGGAAACCCGCCCGAAGTGACCGTATGCAGCCGTTTGCTGGTACATGGGGTGGATCAGATCCAGCATCCCGATCATGGCATAGGGGCGCAGATCGAAGAACTCCCGCACCAGTAGCTCGAGCTTCTCATCCGGGAGCTTGCCGGTGCCGAAAGTGTCGATGCTGATGGAGGTGGGCTCGGCCACGCCGATGGCGTAGGACACCTGAATTTCGCAGCGATCCGCCAGTCCGGCCGCGACCAGGTTCTTTGCCACATAGCGGCCGGCGTAGGCAGCGGATCTGTCCACCTTGGAGGGGTCCTTCCCCGAGAACGCCCCGCCACCGTGACGCGCCATGCCGCCATAGGTGTCGACTATGATCTTGCGCCCGGTCAGCCCGCAATCACCCACCGGTCCACCGATGATGAACTGTCCGGTTGGGTTTATGTGAAATTTGGTGTTGCCGCTGAGCCAGGTCTCCGGCAGTGTCGGTTTGATGATGACCTCCATCACCGCCTCGCGCAGGTCGCTCTGGGAGATGCTCGGATCGTGCTGGGTCGAAAGCACCACTGCGTCTATGCCCACCGGCTTGCCGTCTTCGTAGCGAAACGTGACTTGGCTCTTGGCATCTGGCCGCAGCCACGGCAACGTGCCGTTTTTGCGTTCCAGGGATTGGCGCTGCACCAGTCTGTGGGCGTATGAGATCGGGGCCGGCATAAGGTCGTCGGTTTCATTGGTGGCGTAACCAAACATCAAACCCTGGTCGCCGGCGCCCTGATCCTCCGGCGCCTTGCGATCGACGCCCATGGCGATGTCCGGTGACTGCTTTCCGATCAGATTCATCACTGCGCAGGTGTCACCATCGAAACCCACATCGGAACTGGTGTAGCCGATCTCACAAATCGTGCCGCGCACGATCGCCTCCAGATCCACCCAGGCCGTCGTGCTGATCTCGCCCGCAACGATAACGGCGCCGGTTTTGACCAAGGTCTCGCAGGCGACGCGGGCGGCCGGATCCTGTGTCAGTATTGCGTCCAGCACAGCGTCCGAAATCTGGTCGGCGATCTTGTCTGGGTGGCCCTCGGAAACCGATTCCGAAGTGAAGAGGTAATTTCTGCTCATGTGCTCCCCGGCACGACTCCTGCGGCCTCACCACTCACGGCGTTGGCCTGCACGGTCAATTGATAATGCTGGAAACCCAGCGAGTTGTTACGACAACCCGCAAGTGTAGCTGGATGTCGGCGCGGGTTCACCCCCCAAATTTCCAGCTCTGCGTGATGGCGCATTCCACAAGCAACGACAGTGCCGCACTCCGGGTTCCAGTCAGGGCCCAGTCGTGATGTTTGCCGCCTATCGGGCACCCTGCCTATAATCCGCCCGCTCGACGGTCTTTGCCACGATGCGGTACTGCATGGGCTTGCCGCATGCGGGGCGGAGAGTTCAGAATATTAGAGAATTCGAAAATAATATCCGGTCTAGAATCGGAATCGTTGTGGCTTCGCTGCAAGTTCGTCCCGCCCGCGGGGTGACGCGTTGCGTATCGCGCTCAGCGCTGGTTTTTGCGAGATGGGCCCGCTGAATGGTGAGGGCCATATGTTCGATATAGCGCACCGCCGTCGGTTCGAGCCCGAGGTCGAGCCGCCCGGGCCGATTGCCTGGACGCCCGATTTCGCTGGCCGCGCGGACTCACCATTGAGCCGGATTCAGCAACGCAACCAAGGAGACGCCAATGCTGTCGCGTAGAGATCTGGCCAACGCCGTGCGAGCCCTCAGCATGGATGCCGTACAGAGAGCCAAATCCGGACATCCCGGAGCCCCTATGGGCATGGCGGACATCGCCGAAGTGCTGTGGAACGACTTCCTCAGACACAACCCTGCCAACCCGGCTTGGAGTGATCGCGATCGATTCGTCATGTCCAATGGCCATGGCTCCATGCTGGTCTATTCGCTGCTGCATCTCTCCGGTTACGACTTGGGCATCGATGATCTCAAGCAATTCCGTCAGCTGCATTCGCGCACCCCGGGGCACCCGGAATATGGAATGACCCCGGGTGTTGAAACCACCACCGGCCCGTTGGGCCAGGGGTTGGCCAATGGCGTCGGCATGGCCCTTGCCGAGCGGTTGCTGGCGGAGCGCTTCAACCGGCCAGGGCACACCATCGTGGACCATCATACGTATGTGCTCCTGGGTGACGGTTGTTTGATGGAAGGGATTTCGCACGAGGCCTGCTCCCTGGCCGGCACCCTGGGTCTGGGAAAACTGATCGCTCTATACGACGACAACGGCATTTCTATCGACGGCGATGTCGCGGGTTGGTTCCGCGACGACACCCCCAAGCGTTTCGAAGCCTATGGCTGGCACGTGGTGGCGGACGTTGATGGGCACGATCCGGAGGCGGTGAAGCGGGCGATAGAGGCAGCCCGAGCGGTCACGGACCGGCCGAGCATATTGTGCTGCCGCACGGTGATAGGGCAGGGCGCGCCCAACAAGGCCGGCAGCCACGATTGTCACGGTGCGGCCCTTGGCGAGGACGAGGTCGCAGCCACCCGCATCAATCTCGATTGGCCCTACGCGCCATTCGACGTGCCGGTCGAGGTGCGCGCCGGCTGGGATGCCCGCGATCGTGGGGCGAAACTGGAAGGCGCCTGGCAGGACCGCTTCGATGCCTTCCGCGATGCACACCCCGGGCTCGCCGACGAATTTGAACGCCGCATGAGCGGCGCACTGCCTGCCGAGTTTCATCAGTTGGCCGAGCGTTTTGCCCAGGAGACCCAGGCCAAAGCCGCGGGCATACCGACCCGCAAGGCGTCCCAGAACGCACTCAATGCCTACGGCCCGGTGTTGCCAGAACTGCTGGGTGGATCAGCCGACCTCACACCCTCAAACAACACGACCTGGTCCGGCTCGGTGGTGGTAGGCGAGCCGCATCGGGATGCCAACTATCTGCACTACGGCGTTCGTGAGTTCGGAATGTCCGCCGTCATGAACGGGATCTGCCTGCACGGTGGTTACATCCCCTACGGCGGCACTTTTCTGGTTTTTTCCGATTACGCCCGCAATGCGGTGCGCATGTCCGCTCTTATGGGGGTGGGCACGATCTTCGTGTACACCCACGATTCCATTGGACTGGGTGAAGACGGCCCCACTCATCAGCCAGTCGAACATGCCGCGTCGTTGCGTCTGATACCCAATTTGCATGTTTGGAGGCCCTGCGATGAGACCGAAACGGCGGTTGCCTGGCAGTCTGCGATCGAGCGCCGCGACGGGCCTGCCTGCCTTTTGTTCTCACGCCAGAACCTGCCAGCGCAACCCCGCGATGCGACACAGCTTGCGGACATCGCTCGAGGTGGCTACATCCTCAAGGACTGCGTCGGAGTACCCGAGGCGATCGTCATTGCGACCGGATCCGAAGTCGCCCTGGCCATGTCTGCCGCGGATCAAGCGGCCGGGGAGGGGCGCCGTGTCCGGGTCGTATCCATGCCCTGTGTCGAACGCTACCAAGCCCAGCCAACCGACTACCAGGACCAGGTTCTGCCCCCGGCAGTGACCGCCCGTGTCGTGGTAGAGGCGGGTGTCACCGCACCCTGGTATCGCTACGCGGGTGTCAACGGCAGAGTTTTGGGCATCGACCGCTTTGGCGAATCCGCACCCGGTGGGCAACTCATGGAGGCCTTTGGGTTTACCGCCGCAGGCGTACTCGAGGCGCTGCGCGAGGTGCTGTGAGCGCCTCTGTTGCAGCTATGGACTAAATCTTGGATTTCAGTGGGAGAATTCGATGACCGTAAGAGTGGCAATAAACGGCTACGGCCGAATCGGGCGTAATGTGCTGCGGGCGCTGTATGAGTCGGGACGCAACGGCGAGATTGAGATCGTGGCGATCAACGACCTGGGTGATGCGGAGACCAATGCGCATCTGACCCGGTACGACACCGCCCACGGACGTTTCCCGGGTGAGGTGGTGGTGGATGGCGACAGCCTGGTGGTCAACGGCGATCGCATCCGGGTGCTGGCCGAACGCAATCCCGCCGAGCTGCCCTGGGGCGAGATGGGGGTGGATGTGGTGATGGAATGCACCGGGCTGTTCACCAGCAAGGAGAAGGCCGGTGCTCACCTGGCGGGCGGCGCCAAGAAAGTCATTATCTCGGCACCGGGGGGTAAGGACGTGGACGCCACCATCGTATACGGCGTGAACCACCGGGTTCTCAAAGCCAGCGACACCGTCATCTCGAACGCATCGTGCACCACCAACTGCCTGGCGCCATTGGTGCAGCCATTGCACCAAGCCATCGGTCTCAAGAGTGGCGTGATGACCACCATCCATTCCTATACCAACGATCAGGTGCTGACCGACGTCTATCATTCCGACCTGCGCCGCGCCCGCTCCGCCACCATGTCCATGATCCCCACCAAGACCGGCGCAGCGGCGGCGGTGGGACTGGTGTTGCCCGAGTTGAACGGTAAGCTTGACGGGTTTGCCATCCGGGTCCCGACCATCAATGTCTCGCTGGTGGATCTCAGCTTTCAGGCCGGTGCGGAAACCACGGTCGATGAAGTGAACGGCATCGTGAAAGCGGCATCCGAGGGCGATCTGAAGGGCATACTCAGCTACAGCGATGGCCCTCTGGTGTCCATCGACTTCAACCACAACCCGTCCTCCTCCATCTTCGATGCCACCCTCACCAAGGTCATGCCCGGCGGCCTGGTCAAGGTTTGTTCCTGGTATGACAACGAGTGGGGTTTCTCCAACCGGATGTTGGACACCACCCTGGCGCTGATGAACGCCTGATAGCGACACCGGTGCCCGATGTGCATCGGGCGCCGCGATGCGGTCTTCGCCCAGGGGCGACCTGTTCGAACTTGGACTGCGTTTCAAGGAGGCTTCCATGTCCATCGTGAAAATGACCGACCTCGACCTCGCGGGAAAGCGGGTGTTGATTCGCGAGGATCTCAACGTACCGGTCAAAGACGGCAAAGTGACCAGCGATGCCCGAATTCGGGCGGCACTGCCGACGTTGCGTATGGCACTGGATGCCGGTGCCCGGGTCATCGTCATGTCCCATCTGGGCAGACCCACTGAGGGCCAATACGACGGGGCGTTCTCCATGGCGCCGGTTGCGGACCACCTGGGTCGCCTGCTCGGGCGCGAGGTCCGCCTGGCACCGGACTGGCTGGGAGGCGTGGAGGTGGCCGGCGGCGAACTGGTCATGGCTGAGAACGTTCGTTTCAACCGGGGGGAGAAAGCCGACGACGAGTCGCTGTCGCGCAAAATGGCGGCCCTGTGCGACGTGTACGTTATGGATGCGTTCGGCACCGCTCATCGGGCCCAGGCATCCACTCACGGCGTCGGGCGCTGCGCCGCCGTGGCCTGTGCCGGACCTCTTCTGGCAGCCGAGCTGGACGCTTTAGGCAAGGCTCTGGATAACCCGCGTCGCCCTCTGGTCGCCATCGTGGGGGGCTCCAAGGTGTCCACCAAGCTGACGGTTCTGGAATCGCTGTCCACTGTTGTGGATCAGCTCATCGTCGGCGGCGGCATTGCCAATACATTTCTGGCAGCGGCAGGTTATCCGGTGGGCAAATCCCTGTATGAGCCCGATCTGGTTGGCGAGGCCAAGCGCTTGATGACGGCGGCCAAGGCTAAAGGGGGGGAGATCCCTATCCCCACCGATGTGGTGGTGGGCAAGGCCTTTTCCGAGGATGCGGAGGCCGTGGTCAAGCCCGTTGCCGATGTGCAGGACGACGACATGATCTTCGATGTGGGTCCGGATACGGCCGGACGCTACTCGGCATTGATGGGCAAGGCGGGCACCGTAGTCTGGAACGGACCCGTCGGCGTGTTCGAGTTTGACCAGTTCGGACAGGGTACCGAGATGCTGGCCCGCGCAATCGCCGATTCCAGCGCGTTCTCCATAGCCGGCGGTGGCGATACCCTCGCCGCGGTGGATAAGTACGGCATCGAAGCAGGCATTTCCTATATCTCCACCGGTGGTGGGGCCTTTCTTGAGTTCCTCGAGGGCAAGAAGCTGCCCGCCGTTGCGATGTTGGAAGAACGGGCGCGACGGATGACCCTCTGAGACCATGGACAATCATCCCCGCCAGACCAAGATCGTTGCAACCCTGGGCCCGGCGACCGACCGACCGGGGGTCCTTGAGCAGCTGGTTCGAGCGGGTGTCAATGTCGTTCGTATCAACTTCTCCCATGGCGACGCCGAAGACCACCGGGCGCGGGTCGAGGCCGTTCGTGAAGTGGCTGCGCGCTGCGGGGAACAGGTTGCGATCCTAGGGGACCTGCAAGGACCCAAGATCCGCATCGATCGGTTCCAGGGGGGTTCCGTGGAGCTGAGTGCGGGCGCCCCGTTCGCCTTGGATGGCAGTCTGGACCAAGATGCCGGCAATGCCCGGGAAGTGGGGCTGACCTACAAGGAGTTGCCCAGGGACGTGGTGGTCGATGACGTGCTCCTGCTGGACGATGGCCGTATCGTACTGAAAGTCGTCGGCGTCCGCGGCGAACGCATCGAAACCGAGGTTCAGGCCGGCGGTCGACTGTCAGACAACAAAGGGGTCAATCGTCAAGGCGGTGGCTTGTCTGCGCCGCCGCTAACCGCCAAGGATCTGCGGGATATTCTGTTGGCCGCCGAACTCAAAGTGGACTATCTCGCGGTTTCCTTTCCCAAGAACGAGGACGATATCAACGAGGCGCGGGGTCTGCTGCTCGAAGCTGGGCATGACGCTGGGCTGGTTGCCAAGATCGAACGTACTGAGGCCGTCACCAACATCAACGAGATCATGTGGGCCTCGGACGCGGTGATGGTCGCCCGGGGGGATTTGGGTGTGGAAATCGGCGATGCGGCACTCGCCGGGGTGCAGAAGAACATTCTGCGCCGGGCCGCTGAACTGGACTGTGTGGTGATCACCGCCACGCAGATGATGGAATCCATGGTGGAAAATCCAATCCCGACCCGGGCTGAGCTGTTGGACGTGGCCAATGCCGTGCTGGACGGCACCGATGCGGTGATGCTCTCGGCGGAAAGCGCGGTGGGCCGGTATCCGCTCAAAGTGGTGGAGGCCATGGACCGAATTTGCCGGGGCGCTGAAACCCACCGCATGGAGCATCCCATGGTGATGCTCGAGCCGGAGCAGCATTTCGACCGGGCCGACGAGGCAATCGCCAAGGCGGCCATGTTTGTCGCCAATCATTTTAAGGTTCAGGCCATCGCCGCCCTGACCGAGTCCGGTTCCACCGCCATGTGGATGTCTCGCATCCGCAGCCGCTTGCCGGTGTATGCGTTAACACCCAGCGCCGCAACCGCCCGGCGGGTTGCGTTGTATCGCGGTGTGCACCCGCTGTTGCTGCCTGAGCCCGGACCGGGTGAGGCCAGCGACCGTGCCGCCATGCGAACCCTGTCGCAAAGCGGGGCCGTGGCGGCGGGCGAACTGGTGATCATGACACTGGGCGATCGTGCCGGTATGCCCGGAGGCACCAACACCATGAGAATACTGCGGGTGGCTGAGCCCACCTGAGCGAGCTTAAGGAAGGGCTGAACAATTGATACGAATCGTGTTTCGGTCCACAAGGGCGCAGATGCGAGGCTCCCGGCGCAGCGCCATAGTCATTCTATGGCCAAGCCGGGAAACGCGGCAGCTGTGCCCTTGTGGGCGAAACCCCGGAGGGGCCGGGCCTTTGCGCCCCTGGTACCGCTTTGCACCTCGCTCATTGGCAGCTCACTTATTCTCCTCGGGCCAACTTCGCTCGGTGCGCCTTGTACGAGGGAGCGCAAAGACGCCGGCGCGATCGCAGCAATTGTTCAGACCTTCCTTAAAGGGCGCGGTTCATCCCGGGGGGGAATGGACCTGCGTACTCGCACCTGTCTGGCAGGTCAACCGCAGGCTTGGGGTTAACCTGCCCTTTGGACGAGCCGGGACACGCTTTGAATGATGATTTTATAGGGAGAGTGCA
>Ga0316194_10002645_pt1 | contig 12507 bp, 9 predicted proteins | sample CroRivsedime1_MG_FD_204936 | JGI IMG/M metagenome (GOLD analysis project Ga0316194, IMG submission 204936) | Coastal sediment microbial communities from Maine, United States - Cross River sediment 1 | ecosystem: Environmental > Aquatic > Marine > Coastal > Sediment | place: USA: Maine...
CAAGGGTCATCGGAATCAGGCCAGTTTTCGGATCGTTTTTTGTTGCAGTGATCTCCCCATCCATTCGGCCGAATGTTTTCTCAGGAGCCGGCCGCAATTTTTCACTGTGGACTTCTCCGTCGTGACTCAGAATACCATCCAGGGTTTGAAGGCACAGATTCCAGCCTTCTCCTTTACGCTCCACTTTTTCCAGAAAATGAACGCTTTGCAGGTTGTGATGAAAGTATCCGATGCCGTGGTTTCTGCAGATCTCAGATAGAAAGTTTTCGCCATCATGCCCGAACGGCGTGTGGCCGACATCGTGTCCCAGGGCAATGGCTTCAATTAAATCTTCATTGAGATTCAAAAAACGGCCGATCGTCCTGGCAATTTTTGAAACCAGCTGAACGTGGAGTACACGATGGGTAATGTGATCGTTTTTCACCAGATAGAACACCTGGGTTTTATCGATGTAACGGGCATAGGCCAGGGAGTGCAGGATTCGATCGACATCCACCGAGAACGACTGGCGGTAACCGGAATCCATGCGTTCATCCGGTCTTCGCCGGATACCATCTGCATTGCGAACTGCCAGAGGAGACAGCATTTCATTTTCCTGGCGGTTCAGCAAACTTTTCAGTTCAGCAAGGGTTTTAGCGTCATATTTCTTCATTTTGGATCATGACTTCCATCAACTGGATGTAATCGATGCCTGCTTGCCGAAAACCTTCTTTGCCATATTTCATGTTTGCCTCGAAAACATAATAATGCCCAGCGTGCCTACAGATATCGATTCCAACATCATCCCACCGGCAGTAACGTGCGGTGTGCAGCGCCAGATCGAGAGCCTCCCGGGGAACGGGGTCCAGACATATGCTGCCGCCCAGTGCTAGATTGCTGCGAAATTCGTTTTGCGGAGCAATACGCCAGTAGGCGTGTACGACCCGCTGCCCGATGACGACCACTCTGATATCACGATCCACCGGCAGATATTCCTGAATATAGGCCACATCGGTATGCTCCAGATAATCTTCAAGCTCACTTTGGTTTTTGATAAGATAAACCCCGCGACCCATAGCGGACCCTCTGGGAACCTTGCCGATAAAAGGGACTTTAAAATGATCGGTTATCGCTTTTTTCTGTCGTTTCCCGTAGAACACCCGTGTCCGTGGGTGGGAAATGTTGAGCAGTTCAAACAGCGCGGTTTGTTTGATTTTGTCCTGCACACATTTATAGGTGTGGTAGCTGGGAAAGGTGTTTTTGCCGATGGCATCGAATAAATCGGCGTAAAATGATGACGGGTAGTATATTTTGCTTGCGTTGCGGATTAAATCTGCCTCTTCGAAAGTGTAGTCTGAAAAATTAGATCGAACACCCAGAGTGACCACATTTTTACATTGCCTCAAGCGACTTTCCAGAGCAATAGCTTTAGGAGTATTTGTCATCGTCTGTTTAATTAGTCAAATAAATGTTCAATTCTTGCCAAAATGCGTTTGGTATGAGTGCCCGGCCAGAAAATTCGATTGCATTGCATACATTTGTGAAACTCGTTGTGAATTTCATAAATATAGTCGGGTATCAGGCCGCAAACAGCATCCGGATCGGCATCGACAATCGGGATGTTACAGTGAATACATCTTGAAAACGGCCGGGTGTCCGCCGGACGGAGGCCGATTTCAGCGATGACCTGTTTGAGTTGCACATCCAAATAGTTTGAGGTGATGAAAACCAGCCGGTGGCCACTGAACTGTTTTTTAATTGCCGCTGTTCGTGTGAGCACAATCCGATCTATTGCCAAATGCGCATAAAACAGCTCAGCGCAAGCATCTATCTCGAAAGTGGTATCAAACCCCAGAATGCGCAGCCATTTTGCTAGTTTCCCCAAGGTTCTGTCTGCAGCGAAACATAGAGTCATTATAAATTTTCAGTCATTTAGATCTTAATTCCTGATAAGCTTGTTGAATTTTTTTAAACCGCTCGTTCGCAAGCGCCTTGAATTCATCGCCCAAATGCTCGACCTTGTCGGGATGATATTTTCCGGCAAGCTGCCGATAGGCTTTTTTTATATCCTCCTGAGAGGCGCCTCTCTGGATTCCGAGGATTTCATAAGGATTCCAAATGGTTGATGAATCTTGCGTTTGGGTGTTCGCACGGGAGCTGTTTTCGCCGGCAGCCTTTTTATAATTATTGTCATTATGTAGATTTTGTCCGTTTTGAGAATATTTTTGAAAACGCTTTCGTTTTTTATTCAACAAATATAAATATCGCCATAAAAATCCCACTATCACCAAATCATCGATCCACCCCCAGCCGATGACCATATCCGGCAACAAGTCATAGGGACTCAGGACATAAAGCACTGCTAAAACAAGCAGGATAATTTTCCACATAGCCGAAATTCATCCTTCCATTCCCAATAGAGGCGGAATTTCAAACGACCGATTTGAGGCGAAAATTCCAAGTGCTCAATTCATAAGCCGCCGGCATCGATCAGATTTGCACCCAAAAAGCATGCCCTCGCGGTAACGCTAGAACCTTTTAATTTCTCACCGGCACCGGTGGCTTATGAATTGAGTTTAACGGAGTATAAATCAAAGTTCAGGCCGGGTCAACGCTGGGGATCTGTTTATCTTCGGTTTTCTTGTTTGATGCTTTTTTTCTATCTGATAGAAATAAGCCTAGGCTAAAGTTCCCGATTTTTTTGCCGATTTATATTTCGCCGGATGAGAATTGACGGAATAAAATCACCCATCTGCCAAGGGGCTTTATCATATGCGCAATTTTTTTCAAGCAATCGTATTATTCAGCATAATCACGGTTGTTAGTGCCGCTTTATTTGTTTTTTTTTCCGACAAAAAAATCATCGTTTTAAATGACGATACCCTCAAAACAGTCGATGAAACCTGGCCATCAGGGGACTCCCTTTTCTATGAAATTGAGGGTCAAATCGACTTTGTTGACAAAGGCGAGATAAAAACCCATGGCAAAAGAAACATTGGGCACGTCTTCCTGGGGATTAAGGGAACAATAATTGAAAATTTAAATCGCCTGGAAAACGGGATAAATCCCCTTCTTGCGAAGAACCATATCCCCATCGAACTCAATTTGACCCATCCACTGACCTTGCTGCCACTGTTTCTTTTTCTCTTGATCATGGTGTGGTTAAGGCGTGTTGTCAAACCAGACCCAGAGGACAATCCAAGGGAAAACGACACGGAAATATCCCAGGAACCAAAAAATGGGGTTCCTACCCGACTGGATATTGTCCGTTTCTTCCTAAACTTGTTTAAATATCAAATCGGGGCGGAGCCGGATGCCCCTGCTGAATTTGTGCCGCTGATGTCCAAAACCACCGGCCCTAATCACATTTTTGAACTGCGGGTCAAACACATGGAAGATTGGGCCAAGCGGCGCATGACCATTGGGCCCCTGGGAGAAGAAAGCGGCAGCAAAAGCAAATGCTATTATGTGATTTACGATGTGCACATGGTCGTGAAAATCCCGGTAAGACCCATCGTTGACTTTGAAGAGTACATCGACAGCATCAAAAAGGAAGTGCATATTGTCAACAAACTTATCCCCAAGGAATGCATTATACCCAAAGTGTCCGTGATCCTGGGTTTGATTCACAGTTTCCCCTACAGCGAAGATATCCCACCGGAACGCCTTGAAGGAAGATACATCAATTGGTTGCGCAAATCGACGGAATATCAGAAATTCTTAAAGATCAACAACACTTTTGTATTTATGATGGATTTATCAAAATACTACTTTCTGAGCCACATCCTCGATGAATTGCACGACATAAAGCATCTGATTGCCAGGGAAATTATCGAAAATGCTCATATTATATGGGAACCTGCAAAATTTAAAGGCCGATACGGAACTGAAAATGATGCTATTATTGAAATCCGCGATATTTTCAATGACAGTGAAGCACATATCCGTCGTTCGCTGGACAAAGCCGGCGTCAGGACACCGGTACCGATTTACCAGATCCAGTCATGGTTTTTTACACATTTGGCAGCCATTCCGGTGACAGCGGATACCAATGGCTTTCCCGATAGATTCATAATTGGATTGAATCGTCTTTTAAAGAAATCCATGCAGGACAATTCAAAAGTGGTGGATGCTTACCGCAAAATAATAAAAAGCTATATTTATAGATCGTCTTTTGAACAGAACAAACCTCAGATGGAGGCTGTCACAGCCAATTTACTCGATATTTTGGCTTGGTTCAGAGAAAAAAGAGTGTCTATGAGAGACCTTAAACCCGACAATTTGTTTGTGGCCGGCGACCCCACAAGATACCCGCTTTTTTTGAAATCTGCGCAAGAATTTTCCATCGGAATCATTGACGTAGAAACGGCCGTTGATTTTGAAAAGACCAAATACAAAAAAATCAAACAGCCCATGCTGGGAGGAACCCCTTTTTATGCAACCCCATCTCATTTTATAAAAAATGATGTCTTGATCTTCAAGTTTAAGAATCTTGGAAAAATTCTGCATCTTCAGGACTGGCATGCGACGCTGATAATGATTTACAAGGTGATTACGGGCGACCTTTTGTTTGAACAAACCGCCAGATTGTTCGCTGAAGTACGCAATCTAATGGTCAACGCCAATAAACCGGGGGGGCATCAAACCGATGTTTTTGAAGAAGCCAGCCGGATATTCTGGCACAGTGCCGTCTCTGAGTTCCAGGCAAAAATCGCCGAGTCGGAAAAATCACTTAAAGCCGTGGGGGTGGATCTGACTGAAACCGTCAACTATATGTTCGGTAGAGGTCTGGTCAAAGAGAAAAAGTCAATCGTCAAAACGATCAAAAAATGCGTCGAATCACAGAATATTTTTGAAAAGGACCATATCCGTGATCATTTGCTGAGATGCTCATATGCCAAAACCTGTCAATTTAAGGCCGATCTGGAAAACGAAGCAAAACGATCGGGCAATCTTTCCACCCCACGAACAGAAGCCATCACCTTCCTGCACAAACTGGCGGACCTTAAGGCTCTATTTGGGCAACATGTCTATGTACAAAAATTGCTATCGCAACCGGAGCCCAAAATGTCGGCATACGACATTCTGACGTTTATGTTCAATGTGGTGTTTAATAATATGTACAGAAGCGAATGGGCACCTCTTTTTGGGGAACCGGTCATCGACTGCGATATGCCCAATGAGGAAACCATCATCGAAGAGACTCAATAAACCCCTGCCGGTTCCGTTTTCATCCTACCGGCAATTTCTTCCCCAGGTTCGCGTCATTTAACCAGATAACTAACTGGATTTAAAAAATCTATTTGCTTGATTAAAGTCATGAAAAATTCAAGCACCAAAATACAAAGCTCAAACAAATACCAATGACCTAAATTCAAAATTCAAAACAGTCAGATTCATCGTAACATATCAATGAAGCACCCCGCTGCAAGCAGGTGGGGCATTGAAAAGATCATAATAAACTGATCGGTATGTTTCGGAAATTGGTTTTTCGGATTTGGATATTAATTGGAATTTGGGTATTGGGATTTGTGATTTCAGTACCGTATCCGTAAAAGAAAATCGCTTCTTTCTGAATCAGATGAAACTGACTTTAACGTTACCCTGTTTTTCTTACCATTTTGTTTGACAGCGCTGGGCACAAAAGTTAAAATCCGTTGGTCGGATTTCCGGTTTAGCCGGATTTAGTTCACTCGCCATACGAAAGTGCCGCCCCATGCAACGGACTCCAAAAACTATCTTGTTTTTCATTTTAGCCCTCGGTCCGGCATTTATATTCAGCGCTTACAGTTCCCATGCAGAAACCGTCCGCAAACCGGTCAGGGCCGGCAGTTTTTATCCGTCAGATCCCTCGCAGTTACGCAACCTCATCACACAACTCACCATCAAAGCTAAAAATACCCGGCTTCAGCTCCCCCGAAATAAGCACTTGCGAGCTATTATACTGCCCCATGCAGGCTATATTTATTCGGGTTGGACCGCCGCCCATGCCTCCAGGGTTTTGCATCCCGGTCAGTTTAGCAATGTGATTCTGTTAGGGCCCGATCACTATATCGGATTCAGCAATGCTGCCATCTGTGACGCCGCCGCCTATGAAACACCTTTGGGGAAAATCACGCTGCACGAAAACGCAGCAAACTTGCGCCGCCAGCATGCGCTGTTTCAATCACTGCCGATCCACCTGGACAAAGAACATTCTTTGGAAGTCGTTCTGCCTTTTCTTCAGACCTATCTTGGAAAATTTCAACTGGTGCCGATTATAGCTGGCCGGACGGATATAAGAGGCCTTGCGAATGCCCTGGATGGCATCCTATCAAGCGACACTCTGATGGTGGTCAGCTCCGATCTTTCGCACTTTCTTTCTTATGCCGAAGCGGCCAAGCGGGATCGGGAAACCATCAACGCAATCCTGAAGATGAACCCGGATGAACTGGTCGAGACGAGCAACCGGGCCTGCGGGACAGCACCGATTTTGGTTTTGATGGAATTGGCCCGCCGTCACCACTGGCATCCGCTGATTCTCCACTATTCCAACAGCGGTGATACAGCGGGAGACCGTTCACGGGTGGTTGGGTATGCCGCTATTGCTTTTTTTGGAGAACTATCTATGGATAAAAACGATTCCAATTCACGTTTCACTGAAAAACAGGGGCAGTTGCTGGTTAAATTGGCCCGTAAAAGCATTCTGGAAAAACTGGCCGGGAAATCACCCGCTACCGAAACGGATACGCTGGTGCCGGCGTTACAGGACGAACGCCTCCAGGCACATTGCGGCACGTTTGTCACGCTTAGAATCCAGGGACAATTGCGGGGATGTATCGGTAATCTGACCCCCACTGAATCCGTCCTGGACGGTGTCCAGCGCAATGCCGTCAATGCGGCCTTCCATGATCCGCGTTTTTCATCTCTGTCTGCCGCTGAATTGGATCGGACCGAGATTGAAGTTAGCATATTGACCGAGCCTCTGCCCCTGGCGTATCGGGATTCGCGAGATTTGATCCAAAAACTTCGCGTCAATGTGGACGGTGTCATTATCCGCAAAAGCCATGCCAGTGCCACATTTTTACCCCAGGTATGGGAGCAGTTGCCCCGACCTGAGGATTTCCTTTCCCATCTGTGCATGAAGGCCGGGCTGCCCGCCGATGCCTGGAAGAGTTCCGAGCTGGAAGTTTTGACGTACCAGGTCCAATATTTTGAAGAAACACATTGATCGTGCCATTATCCGGCTGGTCATTGCCACGGGAATTTCTTCGGTCGTCACCCAGTTGCTTACCATCCGCGAAATTTTAACCCAGTTCCAGGGTAATGAAATCGTCATTGCTTTGGTCCTTTTCAACTGGCTGTGCCTGGGGGGTCTCGGGACCCTGCTGGCACGGGTCATCACCCGCCGTTTCTGGAAAGCCACGGTTTTCAAGCTGGGATGGCTTTCCCTGATCCTGGGTGGCCTCTCAGCCCTACAAATCCCGGCTATCCGGGAGCTGCGCGATCTTATTTTTATCCACGGCAGTTCGGTCGGTTTTTATCCTACCTGGTTGTTTTCGTTTCTTATCACAGCGCCCTACTGCCTTCTGCTTGGCTTTGTGCTGCCATACAGCCTCTTTGTGATTCGAGCCGGCATTCCGGATTATCCGGGCACCCGCATCTATATCACCGATAACATCGGCGATATTTCCGGCGGAGCTCTTTTTTCTTTTGTCCTGGTTTATCTGGTTACGCCGCTGCAAGCCATATTTCTAGCGAATCTGCCGCTCATCGCAGCCGTTTATCTTCTTTTTCCGGCAGCTCGCAGACACCGCCCCGCAGTTGTTCAGGCCATGGTATGGGTCATCGTTATCCTGGCCGCGGGGATATTCTGGGAAAAAGCATCTCTGACACCCGCCGCTGGAAAGCTGGCTTATTACCGTGAAACCCGCTATGGCCGCATCGCAGTGCATCAGGACCGTGAACAATTTACGCTGATCGAAGACGGCATTCCGGTGTTCAGCAATCAGAATTTGAGTGTAGCGGAAGAAACCGTTCATTACCCCCTGTCCCAGCTTGATCGCATAGAGAATGTTTTGCTGATCTCGGCCCAAGGCGGCATAATGGCAGAACTAGAAAAATATCAATTGAAGTCTATTGATTATGTGGAGCTGAATCCGGAAGTCACCGCCGTTCAATTCCGGTTTGGCATGATTAAAGCCATCTCCGGTTTAAATGTCATTCACCAGGACGGTCGTGCCTATTTGGCCCAAACGGACAAAACCTACGATGCCATTATTGTCAATCTACCCGAACCGGGCACCTTTCAGATGAACCGCTTCTACACGGATCGCTTTTTTGAACTCGCCCAAAAGCGCCTTTCAAGGAAGGGTGTGTTGAGTTTTTCCATGCAGGGTTTTGACAATTATCTCACCGAACCCCAACGTCAGAAGCTGTCTTCCCTTTACAATACCATCCAAATATATTTCAAACATATCTTACTGCTGCCGGGACAACAGGTATTTTTCCTGTGCCGCAACCGCCCTCTGACCACCGACATACCGGCCGCTCTGGCGCGCAAGGCTATCCCCAGCGCTTACATCGACGGCTTTTATTACGGCAACCTGACGCGCGAGAGAATCGATCGATTGAATGCGCGCATGGATCCGAACACCCCGATCAATGTCGATACGTCTCCCTATTTAATGCGGTTGATGTTTTCCCAGTGGTTTGCCAAATTTCAAACATCACCGCTTGCTTTTTTCCTGGGCCTTTCGGTTTTGTCTGCAATCTACTTCTATCGAATCACCAGCGAAGAGTTTGTTCTTTTTTCCACCGGCTGCATGACCATGGGATGTGAAATTCTCGTTATCTTTGCATTTCAAATCTATTTCGGGTATATTTACCTGCAAATCGGCATCATTATCACGATTTTCCTTGCGGGTCTGCTACCCGGTGCCTGGCTGGGCAATCGGCTGCAGCGACAGGCTAAACCATTGCTTGCATTGACCGACGGACTTCTGATTGTTTTTCTGGCCTTATTTATCCTGATCATTGATAGTTTTGCAGATCGACTGCCCGTGCCCTTTTATCTGAGTTTCGGTTTCGTCGTCTCTCTGACGTGCGGGTTTCAATTCCCGCTGGCACTTTATCTGAGCGGCAGCGACACCGCCGCCGTCACCCGCACATTTTCCGCTGATTTGATCGGAGCGGCCGGCGGCACCTTGCTTACCAGTGTCGTACTGATTCCACATGCGGGTATCCTAGGGACCGCAGCCGGTTTGATCGGTTTGAAACTGGTTAGTTTATTGATGATAGGAACACATAGGACACCGTCGTAGGATGAGATGCAAAGCATAGACCCCAATCGGGCTTTATCCGGCAGCTTATAGAAAGAATTCAATTATGAACGAAATCACGAGACGACAATTCCTTTACGGCAGCGCCACCTGTCTGGCCGTCGCCGCCAACCCGGGTTTAAGCATTTTTGAGGGCAGATCTTGCGAAGCTGCCATCGGCGGGGACATCCGCGGCAAGGTGTTCAAAGGCGACGCGCCGGAAAAGCCGGGAAAATATTCCCGGGAAGGCTTTCTCTATAAAAAGCTGAAAAACCATAAGGTCGTCTGTGGCGTTTGTCCCAATCACTGCAGACTTGCTCCGGGAGATCGCAGTGTCTGCCGCTCCAAGGTCAACCTGGACGGCAAACTGTACAGCCTGGCCTATGGCAACCCGTGCGCCGTGAACACCGATCCCATTGAAAAAAAACCGCTCTTCCATTTCAAACCCCGCACAAAGGCCTTTTCTCTAGCCACCACCGGGTGCAATTTCCGCTGCTTAAATTGTCAGAACTGGGAAATTTCCCAGGCCAAACCCCATGAGGTACCCCATATATACGAGCTGTTCCCCCAAGATGTCGTCACTGCCGCCCAAAAATCCGGGGCCCAATCCATTGCCTATACCTACAGCGAACCGATCACTTTCTTCGAATACATGATAGATTCCGCCCGGCTGGCCCGGGAAGCGGGGCTATACAATCTCTGGGTGTCCAACGGCTATATCAACGAAAAACCGCTGATCGCGCTTTGCCGGGTGCTGGATGCCGCCAGCGTCAATCTTAAAGCTTTCAGTGACGATATTTACCGTAAATTGAACGGCGGCCGACTCAAACCGGTGCTAAACACCTTTAAGACCTTACACGCTAAGAAAATTCATTTTGAAATGATCAATCTGGTCGTACCCGGTTATGGAGATGACAGGGACATGGTCCAACGCATGTGCGCCTGGATCTTAGAAAATATCGGCCCCGACCATCCCCTGCACTTTCTGCGGTTTTTCCCGCGCTATAAACTAGATCGGCTACCCCCTACGCCGGTCTCGACCCTGACGCGCTTCCGAGAATTGGCCATGGCCGAAGGGATTCATTATGTTTATGTGGGCAACGTGGCCGGACACGAGGGCAACAACACCTACTGTCACCATTGCAAAAACCTGTTGATTGAACGCCGGGGATATTATATTCCCACGGATAATCTGGTGGGAAATCGCTGCAAGTTCTGCCACACAACCATCCCAGGGGTGTGGCACGATGTATGACCTGACTCAATTTGAGGATTTATTACCTAATCTTCCATAGCCGCTTGCACCTTCCGCCTGGTGCGGAGTTAAATCCTCAGCCTATCCCATAGATAGAATGATTCCTGTTCTGCCGCAAAAATCCATCTGACCGGACAATGTCGCGCCTGGGTCGATCTGCTCATAGAGCAATCCAGGGACGTGAATGAATTTCCTGAGAATCCACTATCTGTTTTTGTTGCCAAGTAGGTAACGCATCGCAGTAAAATAATTTAATACCGCTATTAAAAAATTTAATAGTTTAGCCGGATTGATGGTTGAATTAAAATCCTTTCTAGTTGAATATTCCTAAAATATCAATAAATGGTCTAATTGATTTATCTTCATATTATCTATTAGTTATATCCACTTTTATCGAGTTTGGATTAACTTTCCGAATAAATTTATTTTAAATATCAGCCATTGGTACAGGATTTGCTGCAAGTTATACAAAAACACCTTGGAGAGGAGATTGATCAAGATGCGAAACGATTCGGGTTTTACATTGTTTGAATTGATGGTGGTTCTCGGGATTATGGCGATTTTAGCCAGTGTTGCGGTTCCGGGATTTCTTGGTTGGTTGCCCAAATATAGAATGCGCAGTGCCGCAGATGAAGTCCTTGCAACCTTGCAGCACGCAAAACTCAGGGCCGTCAGGGAAAATAGCATTGTGTCGGTAAACTTTAATTTTGTCAATGACAGCTATCTGACGTTCCTGGACAACGGCGCGGGGGCCGATGCCGGCAACGGAATCCAGGATGCGGGTGAAGCAACGGTTAAGAACGGTCGGATGCCGGCGGGAATCGATTTGCAGGACGCGACGATACCGCCATTAGTTCCATTAGGCCCTGTGGTTCAATTTAATCCCCGTGGATTTCCGGATGCCAGTGGAGATATTGTCATCACCAACGGCACCATAAGCCGAACCATCAATCTAACCCTTGGCGGCAGTGCAAGTTTTAATTAGCAATAACCACTCGTCTTTTTGACGCGTAAACAGAAAGAAGAAGCAAATGATGAAAATTCAAAAATTCAACAAAGGGTTTACCCTGGTGGAGTTGATGGTCACCCTGGCAATATCAAGCCTGGTTATGTCCGGCATCTATGCCGTTTTCCATAAACAGGTCGCGACCCACAACACCGAGCGTCTGGTGGTTTCCATGCAGCAGAATGTGCGGGCGGCGGTGAGCTTTATGGAAAGAGATATTCGGATGGCACGCTATGATCCCGCAGGGGCCAGCGGTGCGGACATCCTGATTGCAAATAGGGCAGAAGTTCAATTTCAGATCGACAGTGACGAAGATGGCGCCATCGCCGGTGCCGAGGAAACCATAACATATAATTTGAATAACGATGCAGATCCCAAAGACGGTATCGCCGACGGGACGGTTTGCAATCTGTTAAGAAATGATGGGTCCGGGGCTGGCGCTGCGATAGTGGCCCGCAGTATCGATGCCCTCAACTTTGATTATCTGGACGCCAATGGAAATAGCCTACTCGATAGAACGGCAACTCCCTGGCAGGTCCCGGCCGGCCAGATCAGCGATATTCGGTCAGTAAGGGTCTCCATAGTCGCCCGGTCGGGTGACACCATACCGGCCTTGTTCATCAACCATAGGGACAGCACAGTTTACAGGAACCGGCCCCGCGATACCGATAGCGACGGTGTCCCCGATACAGCCGATACTATCCTGCCGGCGCAAAATAATGATTTTCGTCGAATGCAGGTTACCACTGAAATTGATTGCCGCAACTAGTTTGCTGGAGATACCCATGTCTAAAAAACAGTTTATTCGAAACCGGAAGGTTTGCAACAACAACCAGGGATTCACCCTTATCGAAATCATGATTGCCATGGTCATTTTTGTGGTCGGCATGCTGAGCGTCGCCGCCATGCAGACCGGCGCCACCAAGGGCAACAATGCCGCCAACAGGTCCACCAGAGCGTTCACCTGG
>Ga0316194_10002647_pt1 | contig 12503 bp, 13 predicted proteins | sample CroRivsedime1_MG_FD_204936 | JGI IMG/M metagenome (GOLD analysis project Ga0316194, IMG submission 204936) | Coastal sediment microbial communities from Maine, United States - Cross River sediment 1 | ecosystem: Environmental > Aquatic > Marine > Coastal > Sediment | place: USA: Maine...
GGGTAATCGGCCCTGCAGCTCGGGGATCAGGTCCGATGGCTTCGAGACGTGGAACGCGCCGGACGCAATGAACAAAATGTGGTCGGTTTTGACCATTCCGTACTTGGTGTTGACGGTCGATCCTTCCACGAGCGGCAGCAAGTCACGCTGCACTCCCTCACGCGAGACGTCCGCGCCCTGCGTTTCCGAGCGCCGCGCTACCTTGTCGATCTCGTCGAGGAACACGATGCCGTGTTGCTCGACCGCTTCAAGCGCCTGCGTCTTGAGTTCTTCCTCGTCCACCATCTTGGCCGCTTCTTCGTCGGTCAGGTGCCGGAGTGCATCCTTGACCTTGAGTTTGCGGGTTTTCGATTGACTGCCGCCGAGATTCTGGAACATGCCCTGAAGTTGACTGGTCATTTCCTCCATTCCGGGAGGCGCCATGATCTCGACACCCACAGGCATAGCCTGGATGTCGATCTCTATTTCCTTGTCGTCGAGCTTGCCCTCGCGGAGCATCTTGCGAAATTTCTGGCGGGTGTCGGAATCGGCCGGTTCGGCGTCGGTTTCCTGCGTGAATCCGACGCCGCGGGATGGCGGGGGTAGCAGGGCGTCGAGTACCCGCTCTTCCGCTGCGTCTTCGGCGCGGAAATGCACCTTGGACATCGCGCCTTCGCGAGTCATCTTGATCGCGACATCCATCAGGTCACGAATGATGCTGTCGACTTCGCGCCCCACGTAACCCACTTCGGTGAACTTGGTGGCCTCAACCTTGATAAACGGCGCTTTGGCGAGACGCGCGAGACGTCGTGATATTTCAGTTTTGCCGACACCGGTCGGACCGATCATCAGGATGTTCTTCGGCGTAATCTCGCTGCGCAATGGTTCATCGACCTGCACCCGCCGCCAGCGATTGCGCAGCGCAATGGCGACAGCCCGCTTGGCCTCGTCCTGGCCGACGATGTGTTTGTCCAGTTCCTGGACGATTTCTCTGGGGGTCATTTGGGACATAAGATGAATCGCGGCCAGTGGCCGCTCCTACAGTTCTTCGACTGTGATGTGTTGGTTCGTGTAGACGCAGATGTCGCCCGCTATGCCGAGCGCCTTCTCGACGATGTCGCGTGCCTCGAGTTCTGTGTTGCCGAGGAGCGCAAGCGCCGCGGCCTGGGCAAAGGGGCCGCCGGAACCGATTGCCATGAGATCGTTTTCGGGCTCGATGACGTCGCCGTTGCCCGTCACGATGAACGATTTTTCATCGTCGGCGACACAGAGCAGGGCCTCGAGCCGGCGCAGGCGCCGGTCTGTCCGCCAGTCCTTTGCGAGTTCGATTGCGGCGCGCGTCAGGTTGCCGTACTGCTCGAGTTTCGACTCGAACAGCTCGAACAGCGTGAATGCATCGGCCGTGCCGCCAGCGAATCCCGCAATAACCCGGCCGCCTGCCAGCTGCCGCACTTTGCGCGCATTGCCCTTCATGACGGTGTTGCCCATGCTGACCTGACCGTCGCCGGCGATGGCGACCTTGCCATTGCGGCGGACCGAGACAATGGTCGTCCCTCTGAATTGTTCCATCGTTTATTCCTGCTGCTGTGCCCTGATGAAGCTCGCGGCCGTGGCCGCTCCTACCCCTTTTTTCTTCGGGCGCGTGGATGGGTTTGGTCGTAAATTTGGGCGAGATGCTGGAAATCAAGGTGCGTGTACACCTGGGTTGTCGAAATATTGGCATGTCCCAGCAATTCCTGGACGCCGCGCAGGTCGTGGCTCGACTCGAGGACGTGCGTTGCAAACGAATGCCGGAACAGGTGCGGGTAGACGTTGGCGTCAATCCCTTGTTGTTTGGCCCAGTATTTGACCCGGGACTGCACGGACCGCGTACTGATGCGGCTCCCTCGATTGCTGACGAACAGGGCCCGTTCATCAGCGTTGGCCATATCCGCGCGCGTAATCGTCCATTGTCGCAACGCTTTTAGTGCCATCCGTCCCACCGGAACAATACGATCCTTGTTGCCTTTGCCTGTTACGCGCACGGTTGCATCGTGCACGTCGACATCGCCAAGGTTGAGGTCGGTCAGCTCGGCAAGGCGCAGGCCGGATGAGTACAGGAGCTCGAGAATGGCCCGGTCACGGTCGACAATCGGTCCGTCACCCTGGATCTGCAGCAGACGGGCCATGCGGTCAGCGTCGAGATTGTCGGGCAGGCGTTTGCTGCCCTTGGGTGCTGACACCGAGGTGATGGGGTTCTTGCCGACTTCCTGCTCGCGGATCAGATAGCGAAAGAATGTGCGAGCCGCGGACAGGCGGCGCTGGATGGTTTTCCCGCCCAGGCCCTTGCGGAAACAGGCCGCCGCGTACGCCCTGACATGCTCGCTGTCGAGGTGTCGCCACTCGTCGACGCCGGATTGCTCGCAGTAGTCTGCCAGCACTTCCAGGTCTCGGCGGTAGTTCTTGCAGGTCAGTGGCGAAAGGCGACGCTCGAACTCGAGATGCCGGATAAAGCGGTCGATCCAGCCGGCGTCATTCACGGGATCAGGCTCACAGGATCAGGCCCCTAGAAGCGCTTCAGCGATCCTGTGACGAGATCGCCCAGACGCGCCAGGAAGTCGAGACTCATGCCCGGGTGGAAGCGATCGCTATCGGTGCTACCAACGGCGAGAAAACCAATCTCGGCGCCGTCACCCATTTCACCCAGCGGCACGAGTGCAGCAGAGCCAACCTCATCAGCATCGCCGTGGAACAGGAATTCGCGCTGCGAATCCCGAATCTTGCCGCAGCGAGCGGTCGTTCCGCCGAGGAAGGTACCGAAGGGCTTGAGCGCCGCGTCGTCTTTCCTGATAACCCTGAAGAACCGCCCCGCATTGATGTCCTCGAATGACTCGGGATCGCCAAACAACACGAGCACCGCGTGGTCGGCATCGAATCCCGATCGCATGGCCTCCTCGATCACATCGACGGTCCTGTGCAGGTCCCTGGCGTCGAGCAATTGCATGGTTAGTTCGTGAATCCTGGCGCCCAAGGAATCATTGGCGCGCGCGACCTCGATGAGTTCTTTGAGCTGGCGCTCAAGCTTGAGGTCCTTCTGCCGCAAAACAGCAACCTGCCGCTCCACCAGCGAGACGGCACCGCCGCTGGCGTGTGGGAGGTTCAGTGAACTGAGCAATGTTGAATGGCGCTCGAAAAAGTCGGGGTGCGCTGCCAGGTAGTCGTGGATTGACTGTTCCGAGAGTTCCTCTTCGACAAATTCCGCTTCGGCTTGCGTGCTCATAAATCTATGATTCCTTTAGAAATATATTCGGCGTTTCCCGTGAGCCAAACCAGCTCCGAACCACCGCGCCAGCTTACCACGAGTTGGCCGCCGGGCAGTCGAACGTTGACCGATTCGCCGAGCAGCCCGAGCATCTGTCCCGCAACGGCGGCGGCGCAGGCTCCTGTGCCGCATGCGGCAGTTTCTCCAACACCGCGCTCGAACACTCGCAAATCCATGCTGCCACGATCACGAATTCGGGCAAAACCCACGTTAGCGCGTTGCGGAAAACGTTCGTGTCGTTCGATCAGGGGTCCAAGTTCAGCGACGGGAGCGGTATCCACATCATCGACATACAGTACGCAGTGCGGGTTGCCCATCGACAGCGCGCAAACAGAAAACTGCTCGTCGCCGACGGCCAGTTGATAACGCTCGGCGAGTTCGTCTGCCACAAATGGAATGGCAGCTGGTTCGAATTCAGGCACACCCATACTGACAGTGACGAGTCCGTCGTCGTCGACGCGAGCCTCGACGGGGCCGGCCGGGCTTTTCAATAGAAAAGATTGCGTATGACTGCTGTCATTCGCGAGAAAAGCCGCTACGCAACGCACGCCGTTGCCGCATTGTTCGACTTCCGAGCCATCGGCGTTGAAGACGCGGTAGGCCGCCGCAAAGGCGGAATCATGCGCCGACTCGACCCACATCAGCTGATCGAAACCGGGTCCGGCGGTCTCATCACCGAGCTCACGAAGCGTCTCGGGAGGCGGTGCCGGTGCATTGCCGTTTCGTTGATCGACCACGAGAATTTCATTACCCGTGCCGTGCATTTTTGTGTAGGCGACTTTCATGGACTTTTTCGGTTAGCGTCTGTAGTTTACATAAACCAGAAATCGAGCGAATCGAATTCGATCAACCAATAACCAATCTAACAACATTGCCCAGGAGAGGATCATGCGGCACATAATGGTTATGAATGCGAAGGGTGGTTGCGGGAAAAGCACCCTCGCTACAAACATAGCTTCCTATTTTGCAAACGAAGGCGCCACAGTTGCGTTGGTCGACTACGATCCCCAGCGATCGGGCCTCGACTGGCTGGATCGACGTCCCGACAACCGACCGTCGATCGCCGGAGTGGCGGGCTTTGATGGTGGCATGCGTCACGTGCCGCGCACTGCCGATATTGCCGTCATCGATGCGCCCGCCCGGTCTCACGGTAAAGAGCTCACGGATCTCGTGAAGCATGCCGAAACCATCGTCGTCCCGGTCCTGCCGTCGACGATCGATATGCAGGCGACCACGACGTTCCTCGATGAACTGCGGCATGTCGGAAAGATTGAACGCAAGCAGGCAAAGTTTGGCCTGGTCGCAAATCGGGTTCGAGACAATACCCTGATCTTCGACGATCTTGACGAGTACCTCACCAAGGCACGGGCACCGTACATTGCGGCGCTGCGCGAAGCGCAGAACTACGTGCGAGCCTATACACGGGGAATCGGTATCTTTGAGTTGCCCGAATACCTCGCCTGGCCCGATTGGGATGAGTGGGAACCGCTCACGGCGTGGCTCAGGAGTAAACGCTCTCAACCGTAGGAGCGGGCATGCCCGCGATCGCGGCGAGTCGCCGCTCCTACAAGCTGTCTTTGATTCCCTCTTCCGGGGTGCGCGGGATGACACCGAGTACCTCGCGCATCTTCGTCGTGTCCACGATGCGCGATGAGGACATAAAGGCAAGACGCGCGGGTGAGAACTCTTTCTCGGCCTGCGCGCGGCTGATCTTGCGTGGTTCAGGCAGTCTCGCCTGCCGGGCAACCTCGTCGGCAAACCAGGTTGCAGTGCGGTGGTCGCCATCTCCCACGTTATAGACGCCCACCGGCGTTTGTTCTGACAATGCCGCAATACAGCAGGTCGCGAGGTCATCGACATGGATGCGGTTACCGGGATTGGCCTCTTCGCCGGCAATGAAGGCGCCGCCCTGTTCGATGCGCTCGATGCCGAGCCGTCCGGGGCCATAGATGCCCGGGACCCGCAGGACCACCAGGTCGCAACCCAAAGGATCGGCCCACGCGCTCAGTAGTTTCTCTGCGGCAACACGGGGCCGGGACATTGCACTGCCCGGGCTCAATGGCGCGTTCTCTTTGACCACGGCGCCGTTGCAGTTCCCGTATACGCCGGTAGTACTTATGTAGACGAAACGCCCCGGCGTCGGGGCCAGGTGAGCAAGGAAGCGCCGTAGACGCGTATCGTCCTGGTCGCCAGGCGGGCAGGTGTAGAGAACGGCGTAGCGCGCCGGCAGTTCGAAGGCCGATGTGTCCGGCGCATCGAAATCAACGAGTTGGAATGATCGGTCGGTCGCTACAGGTGATCGACTGGCACCGGCGACCGCGTCAACGGGCAGACGCTCAAGTACTCGTAGGCCCGTGTACCCGGTGCCCGCGACGAGCGTAAACACGGCCTAGTCGCCGTCGATGTGCGGAATGGCCGTCAACGGCTTTGCGGCGATCATGCCGAGGCCATCCCGGTAGGCATCGGCTGCCGCGTCGCCCTCTCCCATTTGAGTGAGCAATGTGCCGTATTCCTGGTAAGCCTCGGGCGTCGGTCTCATGCTGATAACGGTCTCGAGGTAGCTGCGGGCCTTGCCCCAGAGCTCGTTGCGCTGGCACAGGCGTGCTGCCGCGAGCAGCAGGTCGGCATCCTCACCGCGCGTCTTAAGCCAGCCCTCGGCACGCTTCAGTTGTTTCGTCGTGTCGGTCGCTTCGGCAAGGCCATAGAGTCGCACGAGTGGCCCGCGCCAGTTTGATTTCAGCGCGGCGGCGAGTTCTTTCTCAGAACGATCATGGAGCCCGGCGCGCATCAGGCCCTCGTAGTAGGCCTCCTGCAAGGTGATATTTGACTTCATCGCGCGAGGGACATTCTTCCAGGCGTGATCGAGCACGTCGGCATCCGCCGCCTTGTCGAGAGCCTCCTTGTGCACGCGGACCGCCCACATCTCGAGTTTCTCGGGTTTGATCTGGGTGGTTTTGCGCAGACGCGGCAGGAGTTTTGCCAACTCATCCCAGTCCTCGAGTTCGAAATAGAGCCGGCCCATGAGCGCGAGGGCCTGTGCATGATCCTTCGAGTCTTCTTCCAGCCGCCGTAGCGTCGCCAGCGCCTGCTCATTTTGGCCACGGTCAAGTTGGAATTCGGCCTGGGTAAGTAGTACTGCGTTCGTCGCTTCGGGCGCGTCCTCGTAGGCGAGCCGCAGCCACTCGTCGCGACGGTCGTCACGCCCCTGCAAGTGTGCGGCACGGGCCGCCTGCAGGTAGTTGAACAGTGGTGCGTCGCTCGTACTCGCCGCTCGAGCCAACATCTTCTCGCCGCGAGCGAGGTTGCCCTCCGCGATGGCGATCATCCCTTTTGTCAGCTTTTGCCCGGAGCGCGCTGAACGGTAGCGGCCGGCGGCCTCACCCAGTCGACGCGGTGCAACGATGATCTTGCGGACCAACCAGGCAGCCAGAACCAGTCCTACGGCGAACAGGACGAGGACGGGGACCGTCATTTCTATCAAATAGCCACGAATCGTGATGATCACGGAGCCGGGATCGGACAGCAGGAAGTGCGTGCCAAAAGCGCTGGCAATAAGGACGACTACAACAATGATGCCGAATTTCACTGCGCGCTCTCGTTGAGTGTCCGGAACTGGCGCAGCAGGCGCAGCGACTCGGAGATATCGGGTGTCGCAGTTGTAAATACGTGGCCTCGAACTTCGGCGATCGTTTCCAGTGCCCCGATGACAGATGCGCTGTCCGTATCGAAATACTCGTTCAAGAGGGCGCTCGTGTCGTCCAACGTCTGTTCAAAAATGGCTTGCTCACCGCGCAGAAGCGCGAGGCGGGCTGACTGCAATTGCAGCGCGATGTTGTTGCGCAGGAAGAACTCAGCGTCGGGTGACAATTGAACCAGCTTGGCTTGTTCGGGCGGCGTGACTTTGACGAGGCCCGACATGGCGTTCTTGATCGACGACCATGCCCGGCTCGCGCCACTTTGCTCCGGGTCTGCCTCTGGCGCTTCTTCGTCCGCATCCACGCCGCTCGCGATCGGCAATGAATCAACGACACGTGCGAGGCTCGCGAGTGTCAGTGTGGCACCTTCGATGTCAGGCTTCTCCATAACATCCAGTGTCGCGAGTTCATCGGAAATCGCGCGGCGCACATCGGTCAGCGCCGGGTTGGCGAGCTGCACAATGCGCTCGTCCGCCATTCTTAATGCCAGGGAGGCCAGGTGCGGGTTGTTGGCGAGCTGCAGCTGGGCATTCGCGATCTGCATGTAGTACTCGGACTCCGCCAGTATCCATGCGTCGCGAGCACCTTCGGACACGCCGGCGAGCGAGGCGACTGAACCCTCGAGTGTAGAAATGCGGGCGGGCAATGAGCTCAGGAGACGTATGCGCTCATCAAGTTCGCGACGAAGCCGGTCGATCGCCGCGTCGACACCCGGGTCACGGGCGTCGAGTTCCGCAACCTGGGCCTCGAGGCCGGACACTGACTGCGTGGTACTCGTGATCCGGCTGTCGAGCCGCGCGATCTGGTCATCGACCGACGTGTCACTGGCGCCCTGCCAATCCTGCCATGCCGTGTAACCTGCCGCCGCAAGGGCGATCAGGGCAGCCAGAAACGCGAGCCAGGCAACCGAATTACCCGAACGCTCTCGCTTGGGCTTGACCGACTCAGCTTCAGGCGCTTCAGCCTCAAGCGCTTCAGTCTCAGGCGCTTCAGCTTCAGGCGTTTCCTGTTCTTCGATGGCGGAAACTTCCTGTTCGATGTCTTTCTCGCTCATGGTGCTATTCCGGATTCGGTACTTTGTATTGCGATTATCGCTCGAACCATCTCGTCGGCGCCCGGTCCGGCTGCAAGGACCGGGCGGGACGCGGGGTAGCGATCCAAGGCCTCTTTTAACACACGACCCGCGGGCGTCACCAGTGCAGTAGTTGCGAGCTGTTCAGCGCACCAGGCGGGCAATATTTGGGCAAGGTTGATCAGCGATTGTACGCTCATCACCGTGACGGCATTGATCTCTCCCTGGCGCCAGCGAGCCTCGAGGTCGGCCAGTGTCTCCGGCCCAACCGCAGGCAGGCGCCGCTCGTAGACAGACAGGTACTCCACGGTGGCCCCGCGCTTCCTGAGTTCCTCAGCCAGGAGTTCGCGACCGCTCGTACCGCGAATGATGCGGATCGTCTTGCCAGCGACATCCCGTAAGGCCGCTTCTGCGAGCAGATGTTCGCTGTCGAAGCCGCTGGCCGGCTGAATGTCGACCACCCGACCGGCTGCTTCGATCGCCTTCGCGGTGGCAGGACCGATTACGGCAATCTTGCCGCCATCAGTGTAGCGAATGCCGTGTTCCACGGCATTGCGGCTAATGAATATGACGACGTCCGGTTTATGCAACTCCGCAGCCCGCTGGTGCACGACGATGTCATCAAAAGGTGCTATTTCCATCGCGGGGAAACAGTAGGCTCTGCCGCCCTGTTGTTCGATTGCGTTGACGAGTTCGGTCGCCTGGGTGCGCGGACGTGTGACGAGTATGCCAACGTCTTGCAATGGGCGATCAGCCATTCGTCGCTCCGGCAGCCTCGAGCATCTCGGCGGCGCCGCTTTCCAGCAATCGCGCGGCGAGATGTTCACCCAGCGATACCGCGTTCTCGGAGGGGCCACTGACGCTGTCGCGAATGGATCTGCTGCCATCCGGCATAGCGACAAGTGCGGTGACGGTCATCTGCGTATCGTTGATCGTGGCGAAGGTTGCGACCGGGGACTGGCAACTCGCCTCAAGGACTCTCGCGATTGCTCGCTCGGCCAGCGTCGTCTGTACCGATGTGTCGTGATTCAGTTTGGCGAGCACGGCGCGCAACTCAGTCTTGCTCTCGAGACATTCGATCCCAACAACACCCTGGGCCGCGGCCGGCAGCATCTGCTCGGGCAGGAACAGTTGGCTGATGCGTTCGCTGAACTCGAGCCGCTCAAGGCCTGCCGCCGCGAGAATGATCGCGTCATAGTCGCCGTTATCGAGTTTTGCGAGCCGTGTGTTGACGTTGCCGCGCAACGGTTCGACGCGAAGGTCCGGGCGCAGCATCTTGAGTTGTGCCTGGCGTCGCAGGCTTGAGCTCCCAACGAGTGCGCCCTGGGCAAGGTCCGTCAGCTGCTCACCATTTGGCGAGACGAGCGCATCGGCGTGGTTCGCGCGTTCCAGCATGGCGGCGAGACAGAAACCGTCGGGCATCTCCGCGGGCACGTCCTTCATCGAGTGAACCGCGATTTCCGCTTCTCCGGCCTGCATTGCGACCTCGAGTTCCTTGATAAACAGACCCTTGCCGCCGATCTTCTGCAGGCTGCGGTCGAGAATTTCGTCGCCACGCGTGGAGAGCGGCACCAGTTCGACAGACTCGACCTCCGGGAGGTCGGTCAACAAGGCGGCAACGTGTTCGGCCTGCCACAAGGCGAGGGCGCTCTTACGAGTAGCTATACGGATCTTCATGATTCTTTCAAACGGCGTTTCACTTCGGCGACATGCCGGCGGCTGATTATCAGCTCTTTGTCATCGACTTGCGAGTCGTCTCGCAGGACAACCCGGCTTTTACCCTCTGTATTTCTTTCGACGCGCTCTATGCGGTCCACAGCGACTAGTGCGCCGCGGTGAATACGCACAAAATGATCGCCGAACTCAGCTTCCAGCGACTTAAGTGAATCATCAATGAGGTCCTGACCGTTATCGTGGTCTACCGAAACGTATTTCTGATCTGCGAGAAACGACCGGATCTCGCTCACCGGTATCAGCTTGAGTTCGCCATGTGCCAGTGCGCAGACGTGTTTCCGCCCGGTGTTCAGTTGCGCCTCGACAGCCGCTTCATTAAGCGCGCTGCCAGTAAATCGCGAGGCCTGCTCCAGCGCACCCGTCAGGCGGGAGCGGCGTACGGGCTTCAGGACATAGCCGATGGCCCGCGCCTCGAACGCGTCGATGGCGTATTCATCGTATGCGGTGGTAAACACAACGGCAGGCGCTCTCTCCATTGCATTCAGGTGGTGGGCCGTCTCGATACCCTCCATCCCGGGCATGCGAATATCGAGCAATACGACATCGGGCGAAAGCCGAGCGGCAAGCTCCAGCGCCTCGTGGCCGTTCGCCGCTTCGCCAACGACCTCGTACGCGTCTTCGTCCTCGAGAATCTGTCGCAACCGGTCGCGCGCGGGCTTCTCGTCGTCGACGACCAGCACTTTGAGGACATTCACGTGGCGTCCTCGTCGATTGGGAAACGCAATGTCACTGTGTACTCGTCTCCCTGATCGTCGACGCTCACGCTCGCGCGACTGCCATAGGCGAGCTCAAACCGCTGCCGGATATTGGCCATTGCCATCTTGTTGCCATCCTTGCCGCTGGCCTTGCCCGGGGCTACCGGGTTGGAAACGGATATCTGCAGGTATTGATTTTCGCGTTTGCCGCTGACGATCACTTCCCCGCCTTCGGGCAACAGCTCGATACCGTGGTAGATGGCGTTTTCGATGAGCGGCTGGATTGTCAGGCTGGGAATCCTGGCCCGCATCGGCAATTCGTCAATCTTCCAGCGTATGTTGAGTCGATCGCCAAGACGCAGCTTTTCGATGCGCTGGTAGATCGCTGCCACCTCGAGCTCTTCTTTCAGGCTCGTGCGGTTGTGTGTACTTGAGAGGCTTGCACGGAGCAGGTCAGACAGGTCCTCCACGGCCTCCTCCGCCTGGCGCGGATCGGTGCGCGTCAGCGATGCGATCGTATTCATGCTGTTGAACAGGAAGTGCGGTCGTATTAATGCCTGCAGGGCGCTAATGCGCGCCTGTGCCTCCAGCACGATGCTGCGGCGCCATTCGCTCGAGACGTAAAGGTAGCGCATTCCCAGCGCGATGAAGATCGAGCTGATAGCAAATGTGCGTAGCAGGAAGACGGAGTGCGAGTCATCAATTATCGTGACGCCCGCAAAGCGCCACATGAGCTGCCACGACAGCTCGGCCACCACGATGCACATGACGAGCAGGATGATGAAGCTGATCACGAACGCACGACTCTTCCCGGTACTTTCGAGACGGGAGCGCAGCTGGCACATAACGGCAGAGCCAAGAAGCGCCAGCCACAGGACAAAAAATGACGACTTTGACAGCTCGATCAGAAATTGACCTTCCGGCTCATGCGCGGCGAGCGTCAGGACGATCGCGACGAGCTCGGCGACCAGTAGCACAATAAACAGGGTTCCTGCCGCGCAAAAATCGGGCAGGTATACCTGGGTGTCTTCCCTGGATGAGTCGGGTGCTGCGGTCAAGCGCGCGCTCCTTCAAACGGTGCGGGCATTGTAACGTCCGCGAGCGCGCGCCGCTCGGGTGCGCTCCGCTTAAGAGCAGAATTCCGTGATCTGCTCTTCGGCCTTCTGCCGGGCTTCCTGACGTTGAGCCTCGTCGAGGTAGATACGCTGGCCGTCATCGCCTGTGCGATAAAGGCGCCGCGATTGCAGGTAGGACTCGAGGCGTGCCCGGGAGCGATCGCATTTTTCCTGACGCGCTTGTGCTGCAGCGGCATTATCCGCCGCCTCTTGTTCCGCCGCCGCGGCGACAGAAGCGGCTTCCTCGCGCGCTGTCTCCCGTTCATGACGACTCTCGACCCGTTTATCTACAGCGCTGCTGTTCGTCGCTTGGTACGTGATATCAAGGCGCTCTTCGGTCCTGGCGCCGCTCGGACGGTCTTCGTAATAAACGTTACCGTCCTCATCCGTCCACTTATAGATTTCATTGGCAGCAGCTCCGCCAGCGACGGTCATCGCCATTACCGCAAATGAGAGCACAATCCGTTTGCCTTTCATCGTATTCCTTCCTGGCACCAGGTGCCTGACATAAGGTTTTGAACAACAGTGATATTAGACCATGACAGGCCCGAAGATGGTGTGAACGTGATCACAGCAAAGTTCGGACCTTTGCACGATCGCACAAAAAAAGCGGGCCGTATGGCCCGCTAAGTCTTTGCTTCTTGGGGAATTTTTTCTCCCCCTCGGGAAGTCGGCGCGGTACCGAACCGCCATTATGGCAAGTCCGGCACCGCGCCGGGGGGGAACTACTCTGCCGAGGTGAACTCCGGGTAGGCCTCGAGGCCGCACTCACCGATATCCACGCCTTCGTATTCTTCTTCCTCGGAAACCCGGATGCCGACGGTCTTCTTGAGGATGAACCATACGGCGAGGCTTGCCCCGAATGCCCAGGTGAAGATGCTGGCCACGCCGACAATCTGGCCGACAGCGGTA
>Ga0316194_10002648_pt1 | contig 12502 bp, 13 predicted proteins | sample CroRivsedime1_MG_FD_204936 | JGI IMG/M metagenome (GOLD analysis project Ga0316194, IMG submission 204936) | Coastal sediment microbial communities from Maine, United States - Cross River sediment 1 | ecosystem: Environmental > Aquatic > Marine > Coastal > Sediment | place: USA: Maine...
GTGACTGGCCAAGGCCCAGGCGGTATATCTGCCGTCCCTCGGCGACCAGCTGCCGCGAACGTTCATTGATCGCCAGAGTGGCGGATGGCCCCATTCCCCGAACATTCAGGTTGAGGTAGACCTCGGGCGAGCGTGGCTGACTGATCGGCATCTGGGTTTCCTTGGAAGAGTTGGTCTATTAGATACAGTAGCCACATATTCGGCAGAGGACAGAAAAATGAGTGACGCCGGAGAAGGAGAAAAGTACCGGGTGCTTTGGCAGCCGACCATGACTTCAATCCGCGAATGTCAGATGGCGGCGTTCATGCGCCGCGCCGAGGCGGCACAAGGCCGGCAATTCGCCGGTTACGCTGATCTGTGGCAGTGGTCCGTGGACCATCGGGCCGAATTCTGGGCCGCCGTGTGGGGCTTTTCTGACGTCATCGCCAGCCGCGACGCGGATGTGGTGCTCGAGGACGGCGACGCGATGCCGGGTTCGAGGTGGTTTGTCGGCGCACGGCTGAACTTCGCCGAGAATCTGCTGCGCTATCGTGACGAAAGTCCCGCCATCATTTTTCGCGGCGAGGACGGCGATGAAAAGCGTCTGAGCTATGTGCAGCTCTACCAACGGACGGCGCGCCTGGCGGCGGCCCTGCAAAAGCTGGGAATCAGGGAGGGTGATCGGGTCGCCGCCATCGTGCCGAACATCCCCGAGGCGGTCATCGGTATGCTCGCCAGCGCCTGGCTGGGAGCGGCATGGTCGTCATGTTCACCTGACTTCGGCGTCGAGGGGATCCTCGACCGCTTTGGACAGATCGAACCGGGTCTGCTGATCGCTGCAGACGGCTACCGCTTCAAAGGCCGTATGATCGATATCCGCGACAAGGTTCGCGAGGTCTCGAACGGCCTGGGGGCGGGATGCGCGCATTGCCTGCTCATACCCTGGCAAAAGACCGGTGAGCTGGAGGGCGCCCTCAATTGGGATGACGTGCTGGACAATGAGCTTGCTGTGCCGGCCTTTGCCCAGATGCCGTTCGATCATCCGCTGTACATCCTGTTTTCGTCGGGCACCACCGGCAAGCCAAAATGCATCGTGCACGGCGCCGGCGGCACCCTGTTGCAGCATCTTAAGGAGCATCGACTGCACACGGATATCCGTCGCGACGACCGCCTGTTCTATTTCACCACCTGCGGCTGGATGATGTGGAACTGGCTGGTCTCGGGTCTGGCCAGTGGTGCCACTTTAGTGCTGTTCGATGGCAATCCTTTGCATCCTGAACCCGACGCGCTATGGCGTATGGCCGATGAGCTCGGCATCACGGTATTCGGTACCAGTGCCAAGTACCTCTCGACGCAGGAGAAGGCGGGCGTTCGGGTAGTCGAAGGCCTGCCGCTCAAACGTCTGCGAGCCTTGCTTTCGACCGGTTCCCCGCTGGCGCCGGAGTCGTTTGATTACCTGCAGCGGGACATAAAGCCCGGTGTGCAGATCTGTTCAGTATCGGGCGGTACCGATATCGTGTCCTGTTTTGCCCTTGGCAACCCCATGCTGCCGGTTCGACGGGGGCAGCTGCAATGTCGCGGACTGGGCATGGCGGTCGACGTGTTCGACGCCGACGGAAACAGTCTGCGCGACCAACCGGGAGAGCTTGTCTGCACCCGGTCGTTTCCCTGTATGCCCGTGGGATTCTGGAACGATCCCGATGGCAGCCGTTATCATGCCGCCTACTTCGAGGGGTTTGCGGGTGTCTGGCTGCACGGCGACTGGACCGTGCTCACACGCGAGGGTGGTCTGATCATCGAGGGACGGTCCGATGCGGTGCTCAATCCGGGCGGTGTGCGCATCGGTACGGCGGAGATCTATCGCCAGGTCGAACGCCTGCCGCAGATACAGGAGAGCATCTGCGTCGGCCAGCGCTGGGAAGATGACGTGCGTGTGGTGTTGTTCGTCGTGTTGCGCGGCGGCGCAGTGCTTGATGAGCGTTTGCGCCAGGCAATCTGCAAGACGCTGCGTGAAAACGCCAGCCCGCGGCATGTACCGGCCAAGATCCTGCAGGTGACAGACATTCCACGTACCCGCAGCGGCAAGATCTCGGAACTGGCGGTGCGCGACACCATCGAGGGACGACCGGTGGTCAATACAGAGGCCCTGCTGAATCCGGAGGCGCTGGACCAATACAGTGCCCGGGCAGAGCTGAGACAGGCCTGATCATCGCCATGCGTGGGGGTGTTGGCCCACTAGTTGGCCCACTAGCGCTTGTGGCAGGCCCTCGCGGAGATGACACGGATCCCAGATACCCTTGATCAGATAAGACCTTCTTTCCGTCGACGCTCCTATAGAATGGGGCGCGATATCGGACTCGGATTCAGACATGAAGGCATTGGCCCTGCACAATCTGCGCAAGACGTACCGTAACGGCCATGAGGCCCTGCGCGGCATCGATCTGGATGTCGAGGAAGGCGACTTCTTTGCCCTGCTGGGTCCCAACGGCGCGGGCAAATCGACTGCGATCGGGATCATCAGCTCGTTGGTCAACAAGACAGCAGGTCAGGTCAGCGTGTTCGGACGGGATCTGGATCGCGAGCCGGCGGCGGTGAAGGCCTGCATCGGCCTGGTGCCACAGGAGTTCAATTTCAACCAGTTCGAGCCGGTGGTCGAGATTGTCGTCAACCAGGCCGGTTATTACGGTATCCCGCGGCGCGAGGCGTACCGGCGCGCCGAGAGCTCGCTGAGGCAGCTCGATCTCTGGGGTAAACGCGATGCACAGGCACGCGAACTCTCCGGCGGCATGAAACGACGGTTGATGATCGCACGCGCCCTGGTTCACGGCCCAAGACTACTCATCCTCGACGAACCCACCGCGGGCGTAGACATCGAAATTCGACGTTCGATGTGGGATTTCCTGCGCGAGATCAATGCCAGTGGCACGACTATCATACTGACCACGCATTATCTGGAGGAGGCCGAGAGCCTGTGTCGGCATATCGCGATCATCAATCACGGCCTTATCGCAGAGAGCGCCGCCATGCACGAGCTGCTGCGTCGTCTGCATACCGAGACCTTTGTACTGGACGTGCGCAACGAACTCCAGGGTATCGAGCAGATCCCCGGGTTTTCGGTTGAGCTGATCAACAGTACGACGATCGAGGTCTCGGTGACGCGCGATAGCGGTCTGAACCCGCTGTTCGAGGTGCTCAACGAACGCGGTATCGAGGTCCTCAGCCTGCGCAACAAGCAGAATCGTCTGGAGCAGTTGTTCATGGGGCTGGTGAACGCAGGTATCGACGCGAAGAGCCGCACGGCATGAGTCAGGAATCTGTCTACTGGGTGGCCTTCAAGACCATCGTGACCAAGGAGATATTGCGGTTCGCCCGTATCTGGGTGCAGACCGTTCTGCCGCCGGCGATCACCATGGCGCTGTATTTCGTCATTTTCGGCAAGCTCATCGGCTCTCAGATCGGCGATATGGAAGGTTTTCGCTATATCGATTTCATCGTCCCGGGACTGATCCTGATGTCGGTGATCTCCAACAGCTATGCCAATGTCGTTGCGAGTTTTTACAGCAGCAAGTTTCAGCACAACATCGAGGAACTGCTGATAGCGCCTTTACCGGATTTCATCATTCTGACCGGTTACGTTGCCGGTGGTGTCGCCCGCGGCGTCATTGTCGGCACGGTGGTAACAGCCGTCTCCATGTTCTTTACCGATCTGCAGATCCACAGTTACGGTGTCACGGTGGCGGTGTTTGTCCTGACCTCGATTCTGTTCTCGATCGCCGGTTTCATCAACGCCGTATACGCCAACAGTTTCGACGATATCTCGATCGTGCCGACCTTCGTGCTTACCCCGCTGACTTATCTCGGTGGCGTGTTCTATTCGATCAGCATGCTGCCGGAATTCTGGCAAAAGGTGTCGCTGGCCAACCCGGTGCTCTACATGGTGAACGCGTTTCGCTATGGCCTGCTGGGCGTGAGCGATATCGCGATGTGGCAGGCCTTTGCGATCATTCTGGGATTCATCCTTGCCCTCGGGACCTTTGCAATGTGGTTGCTGGCGCGTGGCGTCGGCATCAAGAGCTGATGGCCAGACGGCCGGCCTCTTCAGCAAGACGCGCGCAGTGGTCCTGGGCGTTTTACGATTGGGCCAATTCGGCTTTCGCCACCACGGTCATGGCGGGATTTTTCCCGGTGTTCTTCAAATCTTACTGGGCTACCGGCATGCCGGCGACAGAGAGTACCTTACGGCTTGGTGCCGCCAACGCGATTGCATCCATGCTGGTGGTTCTGCTCGCGCCGCTATTGGGTGTAATCGCCGACCGCAGCGGTAAAAAGAAGGGGCTGCTGCTGATGTTGGCAACCCTGGGTGTGCTGATGACATCCGGGCTTTTCCTGGTGGCCGAGGGGTATTGGCTGGTGGCGGTCGGATTCTACGTCCTCGGTGTGATCGGTTTTGCCGGGGCCAATGTCGCCTACGATGCCATGTTGCTCGACGTGGCGGAAAAATCCGAGCTGGAACGGGTGTCGGCCATGGGGTTCGCACTCGGCTACCTGGGTGGCGGGCTGCTGTTCGCGGTTAATGTGTTGATGGTGTTGTACCCGGAGTCTTTTGGCTTGGAAGACAAGACACAGGCCGTGCGTCTCGCCTTCCTGATGGTTGCGGTCTGGTGGGCAGTTTTTACGCTGCCGGTAGTGCTGTTCGTGCACGAGCCACCGAGGTCGCAGGCGCCAAACGTGATTGTCGGAATGCGCCAGACCTTGCGCGAGTTTCGTGAGACCTGGCGTCTGCTGCGCCAGCTGCGCATGGCATTCATTTTTCTGCTGGCCTACTGGTGCTACATCGATGGCGTCGACACTATCGTGCGTATGGCGGTCGACTATGGTCTGTCAATCGGATTCGCTGCAGAGAGCCTGCTGACCGCGCTGTTGATTACGCAGCTGGTTGGGTTTCCGGCGGCCCTGGCATTTGGGCATATCGGTGATCGCATGGGCGCCAAACGCGCCATCTGGTTGGCCCTGGTCGTTTACGTGATTATCGTGTTCTGGGCCTGGAGGATGAACGCGACCTGGGAGTTTTACGGGATCGCCGTGGTTATCGGGCTGGTGCAGGGCGGTATACAGGCGATGAGCCGGGCCCTGTATGCACGGATGATTCCGCGACAACATGCGGGCCGCCTGTTCGGTCTGTACAACATGATGGGCAAGTTCGCCGCGGTCGTCGGGCCATTGTTGGTCGGATGGGTTACGGTCCTGACCGACAGCTCGCGCACCGGGATTCTGAGTGTGTTGCTGCTGTTTCTGACGGGTGCATGGTTGTTGAGCCAGGTGAACGTGGCAGAGGGTGAGCGAGAGGCGGGGAGCCTGGGGGGCTAGGGCCTAAATGGTCTACCTGATAGTTTTGTTGTTGCTGCTCGCATCGGTGTTTCTGCCCCAGGTCTGGGTGCAGCATGTGCTGGCGCGATACAACCGCAAGCCGGAGGTCAATTTCCCCGGTACCGGCGGCGAACTGGCCCGTCACCTGTTGCTGCGTTTCGGCCTCGAGGACGTGCAGGTCGAACGCACGGACAAGGGAGATCACTATGATCCGAGCACCCGTTGCGTGCGCCTCACGGCCGACAAGTTCGACGGCAAGACCCTGACGGCCATCACGGTCGCGGCGCACGAATGCGGCCATGCCCTGCAACATGCGGGCGCCGAGCCCATGTTCATGCTTCGCTCGCGCCTGGCGCACTCCGCGATCTGGGCTGCCCGTCTGGGTTCATTCCTGATTTTCGCCGCGCCGATGCTGGCGCTGCTATCACGTGCGCCTTCGCCGGCCCTGGTCTCTGTGCTGGGGGGCTTTCTGATCATGGGTTTTGGTGTGCTGGTCCAGCTGGTCACCCTGCCGGTCGAACTCGATGCCAGTTTCCGCAAGGCCCTGCCTGTCCTCGAGGCGGGTTACCTCGAGCCTGATCAGGTGCCGGCGGCCCGCCGTATTCTTCGTGCCGCGGCCTGGACCTATGTGGCCGCCTCCCTGGCGGGCCTGCTGAGCTTCTGGCGCTGGCTCGCGATCTTGCGGCGATAACCCGGCGCCGATCGCCCCAGGGGGCAAAGGCTGACCGGTAAGCCTGCGGTATGCCCAAATCTGCCGAGATTCCGCCTGAACGACATTCCTGCGTTCGTCAAATCCCTGACGGATCCTGTTGGGGAATGTTTAACATGCTGAATATATTGATAAATATTTGCTCCCCCATACTGGCACAAGGTTTGCAGAAGTAGCTGCAGACGGGGTTTTTTCCCGGTAGACAAACAGCTGGGAGCGGAAGTACGCCAATGGCCGAGGACAAAGACATCGCCGAAGCGCAGCAGGGCGGCGGCAAGAAGAAGCTGATCATCATCATCGTGGTGGCACTGGTGCTGCTGATGGGCGCCGGTGCCGCGACCTTTGTCCTGCTCGGTGGCGGCGACCCGGAATCGGCAGCGGACGGGGCCTCAAAGGAGGAAACCGCTGCGGTCGAAAAGGACGACCCCATGTACCTCAAGCTCGATCCGGCCTTCGTGGTGAACCTGCCCGGCGGCGCTTCCGTCAAGATGCTGCAGATTGCCATCGAGGTAATGACCCGCACGCCCTCGCTGGCCGAGACGCTCAAGGCCAACGATCCGATGATCAGACACCACCTCCTGAATCTCCTTGAACAGCAACAGGCAGCTGACCTGATGACGGTCGAAGGCCGGGAGGGGCTGCAGCAGGCGGTCCTTGATCTGCTGAGCGAGAAACTCAAGTCCCTTAACGAACCCGGCCAGATCGAGGGCGTGTTCTTTACTCAATTCGTGATGCAATAAATATGACCGGAACAGACCTTCTTTCCCAGGACGAGATCGACGCGCTTTTGCACGGTGTCGACAGTGGCGAGGTTGAAACCAATTCAGACGAGGCTCTGGATCCGGGGCTGGCACGCGACTACGATTTCACCAGCCAGGACCGGATAGTACGCGGACGGCTGCCGACCCTGGAGATGATCAACGAGCGTTTCGCACGTTACTTTCGCACCAGCCTTTTCGGCATGCTCCGGCGCAGCGCCGATATCTCGGTATCGGGTGTGCAGATGCTCAAGTTCTCGGAGTTCGTGCACAGCCTTTTCGTGCCCACAAGCCTGAATATCACCAAGGTTTCGCCTTTACGGGGCAAATCCCTGTTTGTGCTCGATCCAAAGCTGGTGTTCAGTGTTGTAGACAACTTCTTCGGTGGCACGGGGCGTTTTCACACCAAGATCGAGGGCCGCGATTTTACGCCCACGGAGGTGCGGGTTATCCAGATGCTGCTGGGGATCGCATTCGGTGATCTGAAGACGGCGTGGAAGCCGGTGCTCGACCTCGACTTCGAATATGTCAACTCAGAGGTGAACCCGCAGTTCGCCAACATCGTCTCGCCGTCGGAAGTGGTTGTGGTCACCACATTCAACGTAGACCTCGAATCTGGCGGCGGCGATTTTTATATCTGCCTGCCGTATTCGATGCTCGAGCCGATCCGCGATCTGCTCGATGCCGGTATGCAGAGCGACCGCGGTGAGCGCGACGAGCGCTGGGAACTGGCCATGCGCGAAGAGGTCATGGGCGCGAGTGTCGAGATCAGCAGCGTGTTGGGCGAGGCAACGCTGCCACTGCGCGCACTGGCCGGCCTTCAGGTCGGCGACATCATTCCACTCGAAGTGAAAGACACGGTCGAGGTGTGTGCGGAGAAGCTGCCGATATTCAGAGGCACGCTCGGTGTCCACAACAACAGTTACTCGATCAAGATTTCAGATTGGATAGAACGCAACAGTTCGCGTCAGCTACATGAGCTGATGTTGAAACCCAAACAGGAAAGGGGCACGGAGCTGGTGCCGGGCAATCAGTATGACAAGGCGGGATGAGCAATGAGCGACGATCAAAATAGTACAGATGAGGCGCTGGCCGACGAGTGGGCAGCCGCGCTGGAAGAGCAGGCTCCCGAGGCATCAGCTGCGGGTAGGGCAGCGGCCGAAGCGGCGCATTTTCAGGAGCTACAGGCCGATAGCGGCATGGGATCGGGCGATGTCAAAATCGACGCGATTCTCGATGTCCCGATCACGGTGGCGATGGAGATCGGTCGCGCGCGCATCAACATCCGAAACCTGCTGCAGCTCAACCAGGGTTCTGTGGTCGAGCTGGATCGTCTTGCCGGAGAACCCATGGATGTACTGGTCAACGGTACCCTGATCGCGCAGGGCGAGGTCGTGGTGGTTAACGAAAAATTCGGTATTCGCCTGACGGATATCGTCAGCCCGTCCGACCGGGTCAAGAAGCTGAGCGGGTGAACCAAGGGCCTGTTCATGAAAACAACGGTTTTATCTGCTGCGCCCCTGCTCCTGCTGGCCGAGGCCACCAGGGCAGCGCAGGGCGATGCTTCTTCGCGCCTGATCGAGTCGCCGCTGAGCGCCGCCAATCTGGTCGATACCGGCATTGGCCTGTTGCTCGTGCTTGGGCTGATGCTGGGCCTCGCCTGGCTGGTCAGGCGTTATGTGCAGATGCCTGGTATCGGCAAGGGCCAGGTGCAGATTCAAGGGGGCGTGTCGCTGGGCGCGCGTGAGAAGGCTGTGCTGCTTTCCGTGGAAGGTAGGCGTCTGCTGGTCGGCATCGCCCCCGGCCGGGTCCAGACACTGCTCGTGCTGGATGACGAACCCGAGCAGCGAACCGCCTTTGCCGATCAGCTCGAGGCCGCGTCAACTGCGGTTGTTCGCGGCCAGCCGGGAGGCGAGGCATGAAAAAATCCGGCCTGATATTGATCGGTCTGCTGCTTGCCCAGGGGACGCTGGCTGCGCCGGGCATCGAGGCGCTGACGGTGACCCCGGGCGAGGGTGGTGAACAGACCTACACACTGACCATCCAGGTGCTGTTGATGATGACGGCCCTGAGTATGTTGCCGGCGGCACTGATACTGATGACCTCGTTCACCCGAATCGTCATCGTTCTTTCGATCCTTCGCCAGGCACTGGGGACCGCGCAGACACCGTCCAATCAGATTCTCATCGGGCTGGCGCTGTTCCTGACCTTTTTCATCATGGGGCCTGTGTTGAGCGAGGTGTATGAGGCCGCCCTGCAGCCCTACCTGGCCGGTGAGATGACTGCCCAGGCCGCGATCGACCTGGCTCAGATCCCGGTGCGCGAGTTCATGCTGGCACAGACCCGAGACGACGACCTTGCGTTGTTCGCCCGGATCTCCGGACAGGAGGGCTTTGAGAACGAAGCAGATGTGCCTTTCACCCTGCTGATGCCGGCATTTGCGACCAGTGAGCTCAAGACCGCATTTCAGATCGGTTTCCTGCTGTTCATACCCTTTCTGGTCATAGACCTCGTCGTCGCGAGTGTCCTGATGTCCATGGGCATGATGATGCTGTCGCCGCTGATTATCTCGCTGCCCTTCAAGATCATGCTGTTTGTGCTGGTAGACGGTTGGGCATTGGTACTCGGCACCCTGGCCACCAGCTTTTACGTATAGAGGATAAGCGATGGATGCAGATACCGTTGTAACAGTCGGACGCCAGGCGATGGAAGTGACCATCCTGCTGGCCGCGCCAATCCTGCTGTCCGCACTGGCTGTTGGTCTGCTGATTGCGATGTTTCAGGCAGCGACCCAGATCAACGAGATGACGCTGAGTTTTGTGCCGAAGCTGATGATCGTGGCCGTGGTCATGATGATCGCCGGGCCCTGGATGCTGCGTCAGATAACCGGATTCACTCTGCGGCTGTTCGAAAACGTGCCGTACCTCATTGGTTAGCCCATTCCATGCAGTTCACCGAGGCGCAAATCAGTCAATGGCTCGCGGGATTCATTTGGCCGTTGTTGCGCATCGGCGCCATGCTTATGGCCTCGCCGATCTTCAATATTCGACAGGTGCCGGTGCGTTTCCGGATGCTGCTTGCAGTTCTCATCACGCTGCTGGTGCAACCGGTCCTGCCGGAGGTGCCCGTTGTACCCGTTTTCAGCACCGATGCCCTGCTGATTGCAGCACAGCAGATCATAATCGGTGTGGCTCTGGGCTTCCTGATGCAGATGGCGTTTCAGGCCCTGATCTTTGGCGGTCAGGTGATGGCCTACAGCATGGGGCTGGGTTTCGCGAACATGATGGACCCAACCAATGGTGTTCAGGTGCCGGTGGTTGCGCAGTTCTGGCTGATCCTGGCGATGCTCGCCTTCGTCATGATGAATGGTCATCTGGTGCTCATCTCCGCCATCGTCGACACCTTTACCGTGTTGCCGGTTGCAACCGACGGGCTGACCCGGGCGGGGATATGGGAGCTCCTGTCATGGGCCTCGCGCATGTTTGCTGCCGGCGTGCTGATGGCGATGCCAGTCATCATATCCCTGTTGTTGATCAATATCGGGATGGGTGTGGTTTCACGTGCAGCACCGCAGCTGAATATCTTTGCCATCGGTTTTCCGATCACCCTGATGATGGGTTTTCTGCTGATCTGGATGACGCTTCCCCAGGTGATGAACAATTTCGGCAGCCTGGTCACGGAGGCCTTTGATCGCTCTGCCATTGTGCTGAGTGCGAGGTGAACCGTCATGGCTGAAAACGAAGACGGTCAGGAAAAATCCCAGGAACCCACAGGGAAAAAGATCGACGACGCGCGCAAAAAGGGTCAGGTCCCCCGTTCGCGCGAGATGAACACCATGGCGATTACCCTGGTGGGTCTGGGGTCCATCATGGCCATGGGTCCCCAATTCACCAATGAGCTTAATACGGTATTTGTCGAACAGTTCTCGCTGACCCGTGCCGATATGTACGATCCGAATGCCCTGCTGGCCCATTTGACCAAGGCCCTCGGTGATGCCCTGTTCATGCTGATGCCTTACTTCGCCATCATGATCGTGGTGGCGGTCCTTTCGTCTGTCGCCCTGGGCGGATTCAACGTCAGTTTCGAGGCCATGCAGCCAAAGCTATCGAAGCTCAATCCAGTCAAAGGAATGAAGCGGCTTTTCTCGGCCAAGGGGCTGATGGAGCTTGTCAAATCACTGGCCAAGTTCGTTCTGGTTGCACTGGCCACGGCGGCCCTGCTCAACGCCTGGTCCGGTGATCTGCTGAAGCTCGGAGAACTCAATGTCGAACAGGCTCTGCTGCAGGGCATGACCATGGTTGGCTGGGCCTCACTGCTGCTGTCTTCGACGTTGATCCTGATGGCGCTGATCGATGTGCCTTTTCAGCTTTGGCAGCACAAGAAGGACCTGAAAATGACCCAGCAGGAAGTGCGCGATGAGATGAAACAGACCGAGGGCAAGCCCGAGGTCAGGGGTCGCATCCGTCAGATGCAGCGCGAGATCGCGCAGCGCAGGATGATGGAAGAGGTCCCCAAGGCTGACGTGATCGTCACCAACCCGACGCATTTTGCCGTGGCCCTGCGTTACAACCCGGAAAAGATGAATGCCCCGCTGGTGGTTGCCAAGGGCAAGGACCTCGTTGCCGCGAACATCCGTAAGGTTGCCGAGTCCCACCATGTTCCCCTGGTCGAGGCGCCTGTGCTGGCGCGGGCCATCTACTTCAACACCGAACTGCAGCAGCAGATACCCGCTGCCCTGTTCCTGTCCGTTGCGCAGCTTCTGGCCTATGTATTCCAGTTGCGTGCGTACAAGAAAGAAGGGGGCGACATACCGACGCCGCCGCAAGAGTATCCGGTACCTCAGGAGTATCAGCATGATTGAGCGGAAAACGCCGGGCGCACCAGCGTGGGAAATCGAACGTGACTGCGCAGCCTTATACGGGGGGCAGCTCTGATGGAACAGGTGATGGGTGTATTCCGTCAGGCGGGCACGCGAGGGATCGGGGCCCCGATCGTCATATTGATGTTGCTGGCGATGATCGTGCTGCCGCTGCCGGCCTTTCTGCTCGATCTTTTCTTTACCTTCAACATTGCACTTTCCCTGGTGGTGCTGCTGGTAACGGTGTATGCGCTGCGCCCGCTGGACTTTGCAATGTTCCCGTCGATGCTGCTGGTGGCGACCCTGTTGCGCCTGGCGCTGAACGTCGCTTCGACACGGGTGGTTCTGCTCGAGGGCCATAACGGTGGCGATGCCGCCGGCAAGGTGATCGAGGCGTTTGGCGAGTTCGTGATTGGCGGCAACTATGCCGTCGGCCTGGTGGTGTTTGCGATTCTGGTAATCATCAACTTCGTGGTGGTAACCAAGGGTGCGGGGCGCGTGTCCGAGGTCTCCGCCCGCTTCACCCTGGACGCGATGCCGGGCAAGCAGATGGCCATCGATGCAGACCTTAACTCGGGCCTGATCGATCAGAACGAGGCCCGTACGCGGCGCGAAGAGGTGGGTCGCGAGGCCGATTTTTACGGCGCGATGGACGGTGCATCGAAGTTTGTTCGCGGTGACGCGATCGCGGGCATCCTGATCCTGATCATCAACATCATTGGCGGACTGGCGATCGGTATGGGGCAGCATGACCTCGATCTGAGCACCGCCATGCGCCACTATGCCCTGCTGACCATCGGTGATGGCCTGGTCGCGCAGTTGCCGTCCCTG
>Ga0316194_10002650_pt1 | contig 12490 bp, 12 predicted proteins | sample CroRivsedime1_MG_FD_204936 | JGI IMG/M metagenome (GOLD analysis project Ga0316194, IMG submission 204936) | Coastal sediment microbial communities from Maine, United States - Cross River sediment 1 | ecosystem: Environmental > Aquatic > Marine > Coastal > Sediment | place: USA: Maine...
ACCGCCTACGCGCGCTTTACGCCCAGTAATTCCGATTAACGCTTGCACCCTCCGTATTACCGCGGCTGCTGGCACGGAGTTAGCCGGTGCTTCTTCTGCAGGTTACGTCAAGACCCGGGGATATTAGCCCCAGGCTTTTCTTCTCTGCTGAAAGTGCTTTACAACCCGCAGGCCTTCTTCACACACGCGGCATTGCTGGATCAGGGTTTCCCCCATTGTCCAATATTCCCCACTGCTGCCTCCCGTAGGAGTCCGGACCGTGTCTCAGTTCCGGTGTGACTGATCGTCCTCTCAGACCAGTTACGGATCGTAGCCTTGGTGAGCCGTTACCCCACCAACAAGCTAATCCGACGCGGGCTCATCTAATAGCGCGAGGTCCGAAGATCCCCCGCTTTCCTCCGTAGAGCGTATGCGGTATTAGCCCGAGTTTCCTCGGGTTGTCCCCCACTACTAGGCAGATTCCCACGCGTTACTCACCCGTCCGCCACTCGACGCCTGGAAGCAAGCTTCCATCGTTTCCGTTCGACTTGCATGTGTTAGGCATGCCGCCAGCGTTCAATCTGAGCCAGGATCAAACTCTTCAGTTCAAAGTTTTGAGCTGTCAAGCGATCCAACATATTTCTCAATAAAGAGCTGACTGTTGGTTACTCAACATCGATATTTGCATTCGCAAGCATCGGTGCGAGCACCCACACAAATTACCTGATTCTGATTGTTAAAGAACGCTGCCCTGCTGATCTGCTAGGCAGACCGACAAGTGTAACCTGACTTGCCGCGCTGTCAACACCCCCCGCTTTAAAAAAACGTGGGGACCAGCGTGTCCAAGGAGGCCGCCTGACTCAGGCGAGCGGCGCATTATATAGACTGGCCGGGCCGCGTCAACACCTATGTCCAGGTGGCCATCTTTCGGCGGTCCGACGCTCGGCGACAGACCGCTATCCACAGACCTCAATCTGCCCGAACTTAGTCACTATTGCGCACGGATTGAGCCATCTTCCGCAGGCAGTATCAGGTATCCAGCTGGAATGGAGGAAGATTGATGCCAACAATAGTCGTCAAAGGGAGCCCCAGCAGAGCCGCTGCGATACTGGGCCTGACAATCTCAGCCGGGCTCGTCCTGGCCGGTGTTGCGCTGGGCCATGCGGTGGGCCAGCTGCGCGGTGCGCAGCGCGTGGTAAGCGTCAAGGGGCTGGCACAACGGGAAGTCTTGGCTGACCTGGCCATCTGGCCCATCGTGTTCTCGTCGTCTGCAGAGACGCTCCCCGATCTGGATGAGCAGATCCAGGCACAGCAGGTGGTCATCAGAGAGTTCCTGGCAGAGCGCGGTTTTCCGCCGGACGCGGTGAGCTCGTCCGTCCCGAGACTCACCGACTTCGAGACCCGCATGCCGGGGGCGCCACTCCCGCCGGAAGGCCGCTACCTTGCCGAGACCAACCTGACACTAAGAAGCCGGCATGTCGCTGCGCTGAAGGCGGCCATGCAGGAGTCGGGAGAGCTGGTCCGACGAGGCGTCCCGCTGGTGCGTAGTTACGAGGCCGGGCCGCGATTCCTGTTCACGTCCCTGGCGGCTATCAAGCCGGCGATGATCGCGGAGGCAACCCGGGACGCTCGCAGAGCGGCCCAGCAATTTGCTCAGGACTCGGACAGCCGTGTCGGCGCCATCCGCAGGGCCCAGCAAGGATATTTCTCGATCGCTGATCGGGAAGGCTTCAGCCCGGAGCACAAGACCATCAGGGTGGTAACCCATGTCGACTATTTTCTGGTCGACTAGTCGCCGGACTCCCGCGAGCGGCCGGTCGGCGATAGAATCCCGGGACCGCCGGGTTGTATCCAGGAAACGATGGTCCGAGAACCTCCCAACTCAAACGATCAGATCACCGTCTGGGACCTGCCCACACGGGTTTTTCACTGGGCCTTGGTCCTGTCCCTTGTCGGGAGCTGGATCACGCACGAACTCGGGCTGGCGTGGATGGAGTGGCACATGAGGCTGGGTTACCTGGCCCTGACGCTGGTCATATTCAGACTGGCCTGGGGGCTCGTCGGGCCACGCTACGCGAGATTCAGCCAGTTCCTGACCGCGCCAGGTCCCACTCTGCGCTACCTGTCATTGTGGCTAAAAGGAAATCCTCCGGCCGCCGCCGGACACAGCCCTATCGGTGGATGGGCGGTCATCGTCATACTGGTGGCAGTGGCCGTGCAGGCCGTCAGCGGTTTGTTCAACAGCGACGAAATCCTCTATTCGGGCCCCTGGCACGCGGCCGCCCCAACGGCCCTGACTGACAGGATGGAAGCCCTGCATGCAGGCAACTTCAACGTGTTGCTGACTCTCATCGCTGTGCACCTGGCGGTCATGGCCAAGTACTGGATGCGCTGGAGGAGAAACCTGGTCGGCCCGATGCTCACGGGCTCAATGCCGGCAGCGCTGGCGGGAGGCGACAAGGCTATCTCCAGTCAGCGCGTCATCCTTGCCGTCATCCTGCTGGCAGCGTCAGCGGCGAGCGTCTGGCTGATAGTGACCGCAGCACCCGCCCCGGATCCTGACGACTTTTTCTAATCAGTCAGTCTTCTTCCCTGAATTTGTCATGACAGGCCTTGCACGCCTCACCCATCTCCAGGAAAGCTGCCTGAACCTGCGCGAACTCTCCGGAGCCGGCCGTCGCCTCCAGAGCCGCAGCCTTGTCACGAGCCTTGCCGGCAAGATCACGGAATTCGTCGAAGTCCTCCCAGATCACGTCCAGCGCCTCGGTCTCCAGGACGGCCTCGCGGGTATCCGGCCCAAACGCCTCGGGGACCATCTCGAGCATGAACGCGATGCGCCCCGCATTGCGCCGGAAGATCTCACGATCGTATGGAATACGCTCCTTGATCATTCCGGCCATGGGGCCGATGTTCCAGCCGACGACCTCCAGCACCGCCTGACGGACCTCTGTGACCTTCTCGGCCTTCTCCTGATCCATCGCCATCGTACTGGTAGCCACCAGGGCTGCGACGATCGTTGCTACGGCTTTGCGAATCATTGCTTGCTCCTTATCGATTTTGCCGGCTATCGCCGGTGCTTGGGTTCCTGTATTTGCCGTGCGGGGTAGCCGATCAATCGATGACGACCCTGGCAACACGACGCTTGCCAACCTGAACGACATAGCTGTGGCCGCCCTGCAGCTGGAGCGCCCGGTCTTCCACTTTCTGGTCGTCGACCCTGACGGCGCCCTGCTTGATCATGCGGAAGGCCTCTGAATTACTCGCCGAGAGGCCGGCAGACGTGAGGACTTCTCCGATCATGACACCGGCGGGTCCAGCCTCGATCCTGGCCTCCGGAATGTCGGAAGGAAGCCCGCCTTTCTGGAACCTCGCCACGAACTCCTGATGAGCGGCCTCAGCGGCCCGCTGGTCATGGAACCGGGTGACAATCTCCCCGGCCAGCTCGAACTTGACGTCTCTGGGATTCCTTCCCTCGTCTACGTCCCGACGCAAATTCTTCAGTTCCCGGGCAGGGCGAAAGCTGAGCAACTCGAAGTATCGCCACATCAGGTCGTCAGAGATCGACATCAGTTTTCCAAACATCTCCGCGGCGGGGTCCGTGATGCCGACGTAATTACCGAGGGACTTTGACATCTTCTGGACGCCGTCCAGTCCCTCCAGCAATGGCATGGTTATGACGACCTGCGGAGCCTGGCCGTAGGACTGCTGAAGTTGCCGCCCGACAAGCAGATTGAATTTCTGATCGGTACCGCCGAGCTCAACATCGGCCTTCATTGCGACCGAGTCGTAACCCTGCACCAGTGGATAGAGGAATTCGTGAATCGCGATCGGCTGGTTGCCGGCGTAACGCTTGTTGAAATCGTCGCGCTCCAGCATCCGCGCGACCGTCTGTCGGGACGCCAGCTGGATGAGCCCGGCTGCGTCCATGCCGCTCATCCAGCTCGAGTTGAACATGATCAGAGTCTTCTCGGGATCGAGAATCTTGTAGATCTGCTGCTCGTAGGTCTGCGCGTTCTCAATGACGTCATCGCGGCTTAGCGGCGGGCGGGTTGCATTCTTGCCCGAGGGGTCGCCGATCATTCCGGTGAAGTCGCCGATCAGGAATACGACCTCATGCCCGAATCCCTGAAACTGGCGCATTTTGTTGATAAGAACCGTATGACCGATATGCAGATCCGGGGCGGTCGGGTCGAATCCGGCCTTGATCCGGAGCCTTTGGCCCGCCTTGAGGCGCTCCTCGAGTTCCGCCTCAATCAGGACCTCGTCTGCACCCCTCTTAAGTTCCTCCATCTGGTCCCGAACGGAAGCCATTGGTTCTCCTAAAAAACTACGAGCCGAAAAACAGGAGTCCTTGCATTGACCGACTGGATGTCTCCAGCTAACTTATGTCCAATTTTGCAGAGAATTGGTACATGGGTCGAGTAAAGAGCCAGCTCAAGCACGATTACAAGCCTGACAGACCCCGGGCGGGTGCTGCGTCTAAACTCCGTTGGAAGTTGCTTGCTGTCGTCGCGCTAGCGCCCTTGGGAATTCTTCTTCTGTCGCTGCCGGAAGGTTCCAGGCCCGTCGACGACCCGGCAGTTGAGCAGAACATACCCTCGCCCGACACCGGCCTCAAGCGCGTGAGACTAAAGCTGCCCGGCCAGGACACAGCGACCGATGGCGGTGTTGCGGTCGTAGCGCCGGAGCAGGACAGCGAAACGGCAGCGGCCGAGCCTCAGCCTCAGGTGGTCCCGATGCCCGCGGAACCAGCCGAGCCAGTCAGTGCCCGGGAACCCGGCATTGAGCAGCTGGTGGAACAGCCGCCTGATCCGCAGTTGCCCGCAGCAGGGGAAAATCTGGTCGTCGAAGTCAAGCCGGGCGACAACCTCGATCGCCTGTTTCGCAGGCACGGACTGAGCGTCGCGGATCTCGCTTTGATGCTGGACCTCAAGGAGGCCAGAAACGCCCTGGCAATGATCAAGCCGGGCGACAAAATCGAAGTGAACCACGACGGCGAGAGGGTCCTCGCGTTGTCTCGCTCTCTGAGCGAGGAACTCACGATGCGGATCGCCCGTGCCGACGACGCTTATGACGTGGAATTCATGGCCAACCCGGTCGAGCACCGAGCTTCATTCGCGCAAGGGGAAATCGAGACCTCGCTGTTCGAGGCCGGCGCGGAAGCCGGCATGTCCGACACGCTGATCATGAACCTGGCCGGGGTATTCGCATGGGACGTCGACTTCGCCCTCGAAATCCGCAAGCAAGACAGCTTCTCGCTGGTCTACCAGGAAGTCTGGCAGGACGGAGAGCGGTTGCGAGACGGCGACATTCTGGCTGCCGAATTCGTAAATCAGGGCCGTGTGTATCGGGCCCTGCGCTTCGAGGATCCCGAGGGCAGAGTGGACTATTACACGCCCGATGGGCTCAGCGTGCGCAAGGCATTCCTGCGGGCACCTCTGGACTTCTCCCGGGTCAGCTCCAACTTCAATCCGAATCGGCTGCACCCGGTCCTCAAGACCAGGCGTCCACACAAGGGGGTGGATTATGCTGCGCCCAAGGGCACGCCGATCAAGGCCGCTGGCGACGGCCGGATAATCTTTCGGGGTCGCAACGGCGGTTATGGCAACTGCGTCATCATCCAGCATGGCGGCAACATCACGACGCTCTACGCCCACCTTTCCAGGTTCGCCCGCGGAAGGAACAAGGGGAGTCGCGTCCGTCAGGGGCAGATCGTCGGCTATGTCGGATCCACCGGTCTGGCCACTGCGGCCCACCTGCACTATGAGTATCGGCTCAATGGCGTCCATCGCAATCCGCGGACGGTGCCTTTGCCGGAGGCGGAACCCGTTTCTCCCAAGTATCGCGAGGCATTCCTGGAGGCCACCCGGCCGCTGGTTGCTCAACTCGACGCGATCAGCGAGACCCGCCTTGCCCAACTCGACTGAGCGCGCTCCGACCCCGGTTGAGGGCCGTCTCCGCGGGGCACCAGCGTGACCGAGTCTTTCATTGGCCTCATCTCTGGCACTTCCATGGATGCCATCGATGCTGTGCTTGTGGAGATTGACGGCCCTCGGGTCCGGATCGACGCAACTCACTCTCATCCGATCCCCGAAGGCCCCCTGCAGATCCTGCGTCGCATCGTCGAGCACCCGGAGCTTGTCGACCTGACTGAGGTCGGTGAACTGGACGCAGCGCTCGGCCGCGCATTCTCATCAGCCGCGCTGGCGTTGATTGACAAGGCAGGCCGGCAACCCGGATCCATCAGCGCGATCGGCAGCCATGGGCAAACATTGTTGCACTCTCCTCATGGGGAATGGCCCTTCACGTTGCAGATCGGCGATCCGAACGTGATAGCGAGCGACACGGGCATAACGACCGTCGCAGATTTTCGACGCCGTGACGTAGCCCTTGGCGGTCAGGGCGCGCCGCTCGTTCCAGCTTTCCATCACGCTGTTTTCAGCACTCCCGACGAGCCAAGGGCCGTGCTAAACATCGGCGGCATCGCCAACCTGACGCTGTTGCTGCCGGGGATGGATGTAATCGGCTTCGATACCGGCCCCGGAAACAACCTGATGGATGCGTGGACGCGCAGAACCCAGGGGCAACCGTATGACAAGGACGGCGAGTGGGGCGCATCGGCTGCCTGCGACAGCCGTTTGCTGGAGGTGCTTCTCGAGCACGAATACTTTCTGCGACCGCCGCCGAAAAGCACCGGACCAGAAGACTTTCATCTCACATGGCTCCAGCACCGGCTTGATAGCGTCGAGACGCCTCTATCACCGGCAGCCATTCAGGCGACGCTCTGTGAACTCACCGCGACCACCGTAGCCGGTGCTCTCGAACTGGCTGCACCGGAGCCGGGTGGCCTTTACGTCTGCGGCGGCGGCGCACACAACCGCGCCCTCATGCAGCGACTGTCGGACAGGCTGCCGGACTGGCGTCTGGAGACTACCGAGAGCCTCGGCATCGGGGTCGATTGGGTAGAAGCGGCTGCTTTCGGGTGGCTCGCACATCGAACGATGAATAACCTGCCCGGTAACCTGCCAGCGGTCACCGGCGCGACTCGCGAAGTCGTGCTCGGCGCCATCTATCCTGGCTGACAAGCGCCTCGCTGTCAGCGATACCGGAGTCTCAACCCTGACGCGGCCTGGTACCTGGCCTCCTGTCGCAAATCCGCCAATGTCAGTTGGTGAGCCTCCAGCCAATCGCCAGGAAACTCCAGCGTCAGCGATTTCGCTCTGGCCGTCAGGGTTATCGGGGGCAGAGGCGTTTCCGAACGACTCCGACACAGTAGGACCGCGAGTCGCAGCAGCACCGCCAGACGGCGCGCGCGCACGGTCCATGATGAGGGCAGACCCTCCATCAGCTCAGGGCGCAAGCGCCGGCGATGATTGCCGACCAAAGCGGACAGGAGCCGTTGTTCGCCGGCAGAGAAGCCCGCCAGGTCGGCGTGCCGGAGCAGGTAGGCAGCATGGCGATGATGCTGTGCGTGGGCGATATCAAGACCGATCTCGTGTAACCGGGCCGCCCAGGCGACGAGCTGCCGGGACAACTGCCCCTCGAGTCCCCATGCCTGCGTCACCTGGCGCAGAAAATCCAGGACCACTGCTTCGACTCTGGCAGCCTGTGACAGATCAACATGGAACCGGTTCTGCAGCGACTGGACACTTCGCTGCCGGGCGTCTTCGTCCGTCAACCGACCCAGGAGATCGAACAACAAGCCTTCCCGGAGCGCCCCGTCAGCAGCCATCATCGATTCTATTCCCAGCGCATCGAAGACTTCCGTGATGATGGCAAGCCCGCCTGGATAGACAGGCGCCCGATCTTCGCTCAGACCAGCGGGCCGTTTCTTGTTGAGATTTCTGCAGTTGATGACATCCGCCTGCAGTCTCTCCAGTCCCTCGCGAGTGATGATCCCGGATGGATTGTCGTCATCTACCAGCAACTTCGCGGTAGCGCGGATGGTGCCCGAGGTACCGTAGGCACGCTCCCATCCTGCGCCACGGAACTGTTCCGCTACCGGCGCGAGTTCCTGGCGAGCAGCGAGCCGTGCCAGGCGGAACCGCTTGGCCGTCACGCGCGCCTCGGGAAAAAAGCGGGTACTGACGCTGACGCATCCCATGTAGAGGCTTTCAAGGCGTTCCGCAGTGTATCCACTGCCGGCGATGAGTTCGGTGCTGCCACCGCCGATGTCGACGACCAGCCTGTTCGCAGGATCCCCGGGAAGACTGTGCGCGGCGCCCAGATAGACCAGCCGCGCCTCCTCAACTCCGGAAATAACGTCGATAGGATGGCCGAGCACCCGGGATGCTTGTGTCAGGAACTCCATCCGGTCACGGGTCTTGCGAAGCGTATTCGTGCCCACAGCCCTGACGCTGCCCGCGCGCAGGCTGTCAAGCCTCTCTGCAAAGCGGCTGAGGCATGCCAGGGCGCGTTCCGAGGCTTCTGCAGACAGCCGGCCATCATCACCGAGGCCTGCGCCGAGCCTCACCATCTCGCGGATTCTGTCCAGGATGGATAGCCGGCCCTGCTGCAGCCGACCCACGATCATGTGGAAACTGTTGGAGCCGAGATCTACGGCCGCGATAATCTGGCCGTGATCTCCCTGATCTGCGTCCGGTCGGATCCTTTCGGATTCAGACGGAGAACGAGGATCCGCAACCGCAGGTGGTGGTGGCGTTGGGGTTGCGGATGACAAACTGCGCTCCTTCGAGATCATCACGGTAGTCGATCTCGGCCCCCATGAGGTACTGGACGCTCATCGGGTCCACCAGCAAAGTCACGCCGCGGTTCTCGATCCGGGTGTCGCCCTCTTCTACCTTCTCATCGAAAGTGAAGCCGTACTGGAACCCGGAGCAGCCGCCTCCGGAGATAAAGACGCGGAGATTCAGCTCCGAATTCTCTTCCTCGGAGAGCAGTTGAGCCACCTTGGTCGCGGCCGCATCGGTAAACACGAGCGGGGCCGGCGGCGTATGCATTGTGTCGTTTGTCGAATCCATAGTGTCCAACATTTGTCTACAGTCGTTCTGATTCTACCGGCTAATCGGTCTTCCAGTGAAGCCACGGCGCCCGGGGAGGACGCTTTCCTGGGTCGCGTGGGCCCTAATCATCGTCGTATTGCGGCTGTGCTGAGTCGTGATGGATGAGGTTTCCGTTGACTTCGGCTCCGCTGGCCATCTCGATGACTTTGTAGACGACGTTGCCCATGACCCGGGACGCCGCGCCGAGTTCCACCCGGTCACTGGCCACGACATCGCCGCGGACTGTACCGTCCAACACCACCTGATCCACTTCAACGCTGCCCTCGACCACGCCGTCGGGGCCGACGGTCAGTATCGCCTCAGAGCCCTCTATTCCTCTGATGTTTCCATACACCTGACCGTCAAGATGCAGGCCGCCCTCAAAGTCAACATCCCCCACGATTCGGGTGCGGGAGCCAACAAGCGTGTTGATCTCGCTGCGTGCCTTGTCCCTTCTGCTGAACATCGTGGCTGCCTAGTACTCCTTGAGAAGCCAGGGGAATGACACCTCGGCCGCTCCCTGGCCCCTGCCTTTGGGTCTGATCCGCACATCCACCCTCTCTGCCAGGAACAACTCAGGCAACATGATCTCCTGTTCAAGAACCTGAAAATAGCGAAAGGCGTACGCGAGACCCTCGGTGGAATCGCTTAGGTCCTGGAGCGCCAGGGTCCTGGCTCCCTCCGGCCCCTCGCCAGCAACCGCGACCGATAATGTGCCGGACACCTGGCGGTCGTTGCGGCCCGCCTGGACCAGGATCAGACGCAACTGGTAGGCCCGATGCCCATCCACCGGCACTATCTGCACAGTCTGCACCTGCAGACCCGCCTGGCCTTCGGCCGGTGTCATGATGCCGCGATAGAAAGCCAGTTCTTCATTGAGCTCGGCGATCTGCGACTGCAGGTCGTCCAACTCACGAGCCACGCGCCGGTAAGCCTCCCGGTCCACTCCGTCAGCCGCACGCATCAGCGCGAGTGCCCTTCGCAGCTCTTCATTTTCAGACTGCAGCGTCAGGATTTGCTCGGCAAGAGATTGGCGCGCCTGGCCAGCCTCCAGCATATCGAAACCGCCGGCCCGGCGACCCCACTCGAAGATGCCCCAGATAGAGAGTAGGCCCAGGCCGATAGCTGCCAGCAGGGCGATCCGCGTCTTCGGCGGAGGACGAGTCTTGACGACCAGGGGTGTCTTCATCTTCTGTCAGGCATCCCGCTGACGTGCCTTGGGAGGTCAGTCTGCCGACTTGCTGCGGCGTCTCGGAGCCGGGCACGGCGGTGGGCCGTCGGCAAAGGCGAGTTGCCCGAGTTCCTCGAGCGCCTTGCGATATACCCGTCGTTTGAAATAGATGACCTCCCGAACGGGGTGCCAGTAGTCGACCCATCGCCAGCGATCAAACTCCGGATGACTGGTAGTGTCGAAGCGCACCCGCGACTCTGCGGACAACAGACGCAGCATGAACCAACGCTGCTTTTGGCCGACGCACAGCGGCGAGCTATGACGCCGCACATAGCGCCTGGGCAGGCGATAACGCAGCCAGCCCCTGGTGCTGCCCACTATCTCGACGTCGTCGGACTCCAGACCAATCTCCTCGTTCAGCTCCCGGAACATGGCAGCTGTGGCCGACTCTCCCGGGCGGATACCACCCTGCGGAAACTGCCAACCGTCACGCCCGGCCCGGCCGGCCCAGAAAACTCTGGCGCTGCCGTTGGTCAGTATTATTCCGACGTTTGCCCGATAACCTTCCTCGTCTATGAAATCTGCCATTCGGCGTTAATCCTTCCCGTTGGATTCATTCTTTCACAAACGCCGCGAAGCCGACAACAGCACCTCGGGTCGGCGTCGTGATAACTTCTTGTTCACCGCGGCCAGTCACTGGCGACACAAGTCAAACGAAGGAACCAGAGTTGCGAAAACAGCATGTAGCGCTGACCTTGCTTGGGCTCGTCGCGGTTGCCGTTGGCGCCATCACGTTCGCGCTGGCTGTTGGCAGCGTCGATCTCAGCGTCGCCGAAGTCTGGGCCGGGCTGACCAGCAATGAAGACGACTTGCCGAGGACACTGGTCGCCGAACTGAGGTTGCCGCGAGCGCTGTCGGCATTCGCCGTCGGTGGCCTGCTGGCGGTCGCTGGCGCGCTGATGCAGGTCTTGCTGCGCAATCCACTGGCTGACCCTTATGTGCTGGGAGTTTCCGGGGGTGCCGCCGTGTGTGCCCTGATGGCGCTGATGATAGGGCTCGGCGGTCTGTTTGTGGACGTCGCAGCGTTCGTGGGCGCCCTGGGTGCAACGCTGATGGTTTTCATGGTTTCTGCCAGCGGCCCGGCAGGGTGGACCCCGCTGCGACTGCTGTTGACGGGCGTGGTACTGGCGGCCGGTTTCGCGGCCTTGATAAGCCTGATGCTGGCGCTGGGGCCGGATTCCAGCCTCAGGGGGATGTTGTTCTGGCTTATGGGAGATCTCTCGTTCGCGGAGAACCCGGAGGGGCCATTGCTGCTTCTTTTGGCGACAACGATCGCCGGCGTCCTCGCGGCGAGACACCTCAATATCCTCTCGAGGGGGGATCTGCAAGCGCTTTCGCTGGGCGTCTCGGTGAAGCCATTGAGAGTGGGCGTCTATCTATCGAGTTCGCTTCTGACAGCGGTTGCGGTGACGACGGCCGGCAGCATCGGTTTCGTTGGCCTGGTCATCCCGCACCTGGTACGTACATTCACCGGTTCGGACCACCGCATCCTCCTGCCCGCCGCGGCACTCGCCGGTGGCAGCCTGCTGGTGATCGCAGACACCCTGGCGCGAAGCCTGTTCGCCCCTCGCCAGCTGCCGGTCGGGGCCCTCACGGCGGTCATCGGGGTGCCATTGTTTCTCGTCCTGATTCGTAGACAGCGTCTGCCCGGCTGAGTGGGTAATCCGGTCGCCGGAGAGCTGGCCTCGCCGTCAGGCTCCTTCCCAGCTGACCGAGTCCCTGCCGCTGTTCTTCGCCCGATACATCTGCACATCCGCCTCGGCTATCAGCTGCTCACCCAGGCTCTTCAGATCGGTCATGCCGGCAAGCGGCGTCACGGATGAAATACCGATCGAGACCGTCGCGACTATGTGCGTGTCTGCGTCCACCACGATCGGAGCCCTGGAGACGGCCTGGCGTATCCGGTCCGCCAGACGAACCGCGTCGCGCGCCTGGGTCTCCGGCAACAGCAATGCGAACTCTTCTCCACCGTAACGAGCAGCAACGTCGCTGGCCCTGACTTCGCCCTCGACGCGATCGGCGATCTCCCGCAGGACCTCATCGCCCGCAAGGTGCCCGTAGGTATCATTGACTCGCTTGAAGTGGTCCACGTCGATCAACAAGCAGGCCAGAGGAGTCGTCATCCGTTGTGCGCGTGCCAGCTCTTCGGCCAACCGACTCTGCAGGTAGCGCCGGTTGTTCCAGCCGGTCAGGACGTCCGTGATACCGCTGCGGAACAAACGTGCACGATTTATCGCATTCTCCAGGCAGACCGCGGTGACGTTCGCCAGATGGTCCA
>Ga0316194_10002652_pt1 | contig 12486 bp, 8 predicted proteins | sample CroRivsedime1_MG_FD_204936 | JGI IMG/M metagenome (GOLD analysis project Ga0316194, IMG submission 204936) | Coastal sediment microbial communities from Maine, United States - Cross River sediment 1 | ecosystem: Environmental > Aquatic > Marine > Coastal > Sediment | place: USA: Maine...
GAATGGTACGCTTGGGCTTTCCGCCCCCTGCTTCCATAATCAGGCGGGCCGCTTCCATGGAAGGGGTCACGCCAGAGCCATCATCCACTCCCCCGGTAGCCACATCAAAGGCATCGAGGTGACCGCCCACAATCACATATTCTTCGGGAAACTCAGTCCCGGGAATGACCCCGATTACATTATGGTACTTCACGGGACCCATCTTGAAATGGTTGCGGATGTCAAACTCCAGCTGAAAATAGCGTCGCTCCTCTGCCATCTGGTGGATCAGCTTGTACTGATGTTCGTCCAGTTTGATGTCGGGAGTGGTAGGAAGGTTCTCAAAAGTCATGTCGCTTAGGTTCTTCCGGTCGTAGAGTACCCGGATGGGAGTTTTGGAAGACTGGATGATTCCCAGGATGCCAGCTTCCACCATCTCCTTGTAAAACAGGGCTGGTTCATCCTCCATGGGCATCAACTCTTTCTCCGGGAGTCCGCTCCCCCGATTGCTCCAGTTTTCGCGCCTGATCAGCAAGTTTGCTTTTTCAATTTCGGCGTTGACCACTTTGATGGAATCTCTCAGTCTGTCGGCCTTCACCGAGATATCGATTGGCCAGCCATCGTTTACTCCACCTATCAGTACCCAGGCGCCTTTCAAGGCACCTTTCATGCGATTGAATTCTGCCTCAGTTCTGGGTTCAATCAGTACATGGCCCCTTTGCACACCCTTGGTCCCTGAAGTATAAGATGGGGTGGCGAAATGCAGAGTCATGCCATTCTCGGCCAGCAGCTTCCCGAACCAGGGACCACGATTGAAGCCCACCGGCAATTCACCCACTTCGTCCATCACCACATCCATGCCCCACTCCTCAAATTTGGAGGCGGCCCAAATCGCTGCATTTTCATATGCGTCGGAACCGATAAGCCTTCCCCCGAAACGGTTGGACAGAATATCCAAATGCTCCATGCTTCGGTTATCACTGTTGCCGATCTCCACAATTTTCTGCATCACCGGATCGGATTGAGCGTGGGTAAGGGTACTTAAGAGAACGCTCACCAGGATGAGCGCAGCTTTTCTCAATATCATGACAGGAGTTTTAGGTTAAAAAACGAAAAGCAAAAGTAGCAGATTATTTGAAAAAGGAGCTGATGTAAGTCAGACATCCCAATGATTTTGAAGAGCCGGAAATATTAAAATTTTAGATGTCATTGTGAAAATCATCTGGTTTTTCTGTAACTTATGGTGCTGACAACTGGAGAAATACGATGTTAATGAAGCAGAGTAACACGATCCTCCTTAAAATTGTGATCAGCGCAATCATCTTCATGGTTGCTGCTGTACTGACGGTACAGCTAATCGTTCAGGCAAGACAGAATCAGAAATTAAAGACCGACCTGGCAGAGATCACCCACATACAATACGGTTTATTGAATGTGGACGAATGGACCGACCAGGTCACTACCATCCTTAGTATTAAAATCATTGAATTTGAACCGACGCCGGAAAGCAGGGAGAAATTGCTCTACAACCTGGAAAACATTCTTTACACCATGATCGATGAGGTAGAACTCATGGTCATGGAAAGATTATCGGGACAACTGTCGAGCATGAAACGCTTTGCCCTGGGAATGGTGTTTAATATAGACCAGCTGCGCGACAGTGTGCCCTCATACGCCAATCAGCTTTTAACCGAGCTGAACAAGCCCGAAAACAAAGAATTCCTTCAGAAATTTCTCACAGAACAGCTGGAGCAGTTCAAGGCTTCCACTTTCAACCTGGATGAAATGCCAAAGCTGGACATTTTGCTGGACAGCTATGGCTTCAGCGATAAGACCTTGTGCGCGGAACATCTGGAAGCTGCTATCGAAGTCAAACGAAACGAAGTAGGATTCAGAGTATTAGCTATCCTGGTACTGGTCACCGCTTTGTTTCTTATTAACACCCTTAGCAAACACAAGCTAAGCGGTATCCAGTCCATTCTTCTGCTCCTTGCTTCCTTATGTCTGCTCCTGGGAGGAATCACCACTCCCATGATCGACATTGAAGCGAAAATAGACCTGCTCCTCTTTCAGCTTATGGGTGAGGAGGTGAAATTCTTTGACAACATCATCTTCTTCCAGAGCAAAAGCATCACCGACGTGGTGCGAATCCTCATCGAAGAAGGATCCCTGCCCATGATTTTTGTAGGTTCTCTGGTCTTTTTATTCAGCATCATATTTCCCGCTTGCAAACTGATCAGCTCTTTGCTTTATTCTTACGATGTGGGATCTCTGAGAGAGAACAAACTGATTCGCTTCTTTGTGATAAAATCGGGAAAATGGTCAATGGCCGACGTAATGGTGGTGGCCCTTTTTATGGCCTTTATTGGATTCGACGGGATCATTGGCAATCAGCTCGATATTCTCACCGAATCGGCCAAACCAGTGGAAATTTTTACCACCAACGGAACACAATTACTGGGAGGATTCTATCTCTTCCTCCTGTTTTGCATATCCAGTCTGGCACTTTCTGAAATTCTTATTCGAAAAACATGACAAAGAAATACCCCCTGTTGATGGCGGCGCTGCTGATGGTGCTGCCCGTCCTCACAAGCCAAGTAAAGGCACAGTCTGCCCTGGACAACATCACTACCATCAAAAAGGGAGTCAAGAGTCTGCGAATCAGCAGCTACGACCGGTCGGGAGGCAATAATGACCGTTTTGAGAACATTGCCCCCGGCGAAACACGGACCCTGGCTGAAATTGACGGTGCCGGAACCATCAATCACATCTGGATCACCATCAGTCCGGAGGCCCCGGAGCTGAACCGTTCCGACATTATCCTGAGAATGTACTGGGACGGGAAGGAGTACCCTTCGGTGGAGTCGCCCATCGGACCCTTCTTCGGACAGGGTTGGGACGAGACCTATCCCTGGGCATCGCTTCCCCTGGCAGCCTCTCCTGTGAAGGGTAATGCCCTGGTCTCCTATTTCAAAATGCCCTTTTCCAAGGGGGCCCGGATCGAGATAGAGAACCAGGCAGATGTGAAAATCGCTGCATTCTACTTCTACATTGACTACATGGAACTGGAGGAAGCAGACGATAATCTTGCCTATTTCCATGCCTGGTACAACCACCAATGCACCGAAGCTGCTCCTGAAGGAGAAAATGAATGGGGCCTTCTTTCCAACGAAGTGGGCAAGAATCCAGCAGGGGAAGGCAATTACAAGATCATGAAAACTTCGGGAAAGGGACACTATGTGGGAGTCAATTACTTTGTCAACTCCCCCACCCCGGTCTGGTACGGCGAAGGCGACGATATGTTCTTTATTGATGGGGCCGAATTACCCACTCTGCACGGAACCGGCACCGAAGATTATTTCAATTCCTCGTGGTGCCCCAACGAAAAATATCAACATCCCTATTTTGGTTATGCCCGTACCCCGGACGACATTGGCTGGTTGGGCAGGACCCACTGCTACCGCTTCCACATCGATGATCCGGTCCACTTTGATGAATCCCTGCTTTTCACCATTGAGCACGGACACAACAACTACCTCACCCTGGAGATGGCCAGTGTGGCTTACTGGTACCTCGACAAGCCCTCCAGACTGGATCCCATCCCGGACAAGGAAGATAGAAAGCTTAAGCCGGTGATCTCCTTGCTGGATATTCACCGCTGGAGACATGAGTGGCGCAAAAATATAGGGACAGAAAACAATCCCTGGGGAAATGAACGCATAGAAGAGTAGAACATGCCAGCCTTCTTGCTCGATAAGCTTAAGTGCCTGAAAAACATTGAAAGAATGGCCCGCAAGGCTGAGAAGCATCATCTCTCCCTGAGGCCCCATAGCAAAACCCACCAATCGGCAGAAATTTCCTCATGGTTTCGCGACTTCGGAGTAAGCGGGATCACGGTCTCCTCCTTCCCCATGGCAAGCTACTTTGCCCAGGCAGGCTGGGACGACATCCTGGTAGCCTTCCCCTTCCTGCCCGGGGAACTGGAATCGCTTCAGGTCCTCTCCGAAAATTGTTCTGTCTCCATCCTGGTGGATAGTCCCGCTGCCCTTCCCTTTCTAAACCACATCCGCAATCCGGCGGGATTCTATATTGATGTAGATACGGGCTATGGCAGAACAGGTGTGAGAACAGAAAATCCGGAGCTTATTGAACAGATTATCCTGAAAGCCAGGCAAAATCCCAAACTCCAATTCAGAGGCTTTTACTGTCACGCCGGTCACTCCTACAAGTTTAAGACGCAGGAAGAGAGAGAGAGAATTCACCAGAAAGCCCGTAGCGAACTGGTGGGATTGAAGAAGCAGTTCAGTGAACACGGGCCCCGAATATTGTACGGCGATACCCCCAACTGCAGCACACAAAATGATTTCAGGGGCATCGATGAGATTACGCCGGGTAACTTTGTTTTCTATGATTTGGTGCAGCACGGCCTGGGTGCATGCTCCCTGGAGGAGATAGCTGTGGCCCTGGAATGCCAGGTGGCGGGCAATTATATGCACAAGGGGCAGATTGTGATCCACGGGGGTGGGGTGCACTTTTCCAAAGAGTCTCTGAACATAAACGGCAGAACAGTCTATGGCCGGTTGGTCCAGCCAGACAAAGGAGGCATTTTCACTCCGGGCCCAAATGCCTGGCTCACCAATCTTTCCCAGGAGCATGGAGTGCTGGAAGCAAGCACTGAAGTATTCAATCAGCTTAGCATTGGCGACACCCTTCTATTCCTACCGGTCCACTCCTGTCTCACCGCCAACCTGGCAAAGGAGTACAGGACCCTTGATGGTGACAGAATTACCAATATACATTCAATCTGAACAAAGCCATGAAAAAGTTAACTCTGCTGATCGCAATTCTTGGAGTTTGTACCCTGAGCCTGAAGGCCCAGGACAGGTTCTCTGTCAAACAGCTGACCTCGGATCCTGCCCAGCAGGGTTTTCCTACCTGGTCGCCCGACGGGAACTACATCATCTACCAGCATTCCGATATGCAAGATACCCTTGGAAAAAATGGTCTGTGGCGCATATTGCCGGATGGAACAGGAGCCACCCATATTTTCAGTGAACTGGCCGAACACCCCAAGTGGTCACCCGATGGCAGCCTGGTAGTATTTGATGCAGATACCGGCCACAGCATTAAAATGGTACCTGCCACAGGTGGGGAGCCCATCACCTTCCTGCCGGATACCATCCATATTGAAAATGGCGGGCTTCCCTGCTGGTCGCCCGATGGAACACAAATTGCTTTCCTGGAACGGACCGGTTTATCCATCTGTGTATTTAATTCCAAAAGGGGCGAAATACGCAGCATTTTTCGTGAGGAAGGTAAGTTGCCCATGCTGGGAGGATGGACTCCCGACGGGAAAAGCCTGCTCGTGGCATTGATGGACCGGGAAACCCGGAAATCGACCCTCTGGCTGGTTTCATCAGATGGCTTAGGTAAGACACAGATCACCGGGCATCATGAGAATGTTTACCGCTACCTGGCCCTTTCTCCCGATGGTTTGCTGCTTGTGTACGGAGTGTATGAGGAGGGGTACGTGGGACTGTATGTCATGCCTTTCCAGGGAGGGCCTTCACTGCCGCTAATCGTATCAGAACAGGCAAACAATGAAGGTGCCAGCTGGTCACCCGACGGAAAAAAGCTGGCCTTCACCAGCACACGATCGGGTAGTTTTGATGTCTGGATCATGAAGGTAAACGTACAACAACTTAAGAAGGATCTCCAGATAGTAAAGTAAGGCTCAGTTTCTGGGTTTCCCATATACGTGATCGCCAATGCGGCGAATCCGTTCCATTTCCTGGTCGCTGAGCGGTCCGGAGTCCAGAGTCATCAGGTTTTCCCTCATCATCTCAAGGTTACGGGCACCCATCATACAGAGATCCACGGCCGGATTGCTGAGAACAAAACGATAACAATCCCTGGCACTCAAAGGTTTCTCGCCTGCGGGCATCTTACTATCTTTCAAGAGCTGTCCCCAGCGTGTGGCAGTAAAAGAGATGATCCCGGGCCGGTTCTCTCCCCCCACATGAGGAAATACGTCCTGCTCTGCCCCACTATTTGCAGCATTGTACCTCACCTGGAAAATATCGATGGGACTCTCCATCAGTTTGGGAAACAATGTCCGCTTGTGACCTGAGAGCGCCAGGTGTTTCACCACTCCTAAATCCTTCAGGTGCAGGCCCAGATCCATCACCTGATTCCTCGGTTTCTTCGGATGGTATCCCAGCATCAGTACATCCGAATAGTCGATTCCCAATTGCTTCAGACCTTTAAAAAAATGACCCTTCCCCAGCAGCCTGGAGTGGGTATATTCCATCAGACAGACCACCAATTTATCCCGCTGTCCCTTTTTTACAATGTTCTCAATGGCCCTGATCATCTCTTTGGAGCGCCCCTTCATAAAGCTGCCCATCACAAAATAATTGCATCCTCTTTCAAAGGCTTCTTCAAAGGCTGCTGCCGGAGCACCATAGCTGGAGGATATTCCAAGACGTCCTGTTTTAAGACCGGTTCTTCCCAGAGTAATCGGTTCACTGAAAGTCATAGATCGGAGTATGTAAATTGAATTGTTAAGATAGGAAATATCCCTGTAGCATACACCTGAAATATAAGGGAAAGCTTAACCTGTGGTACCCATAGCATTGGCTATGGCATTCACAGATTGCAAGAGGTTCGGCAGGAGCCTCACTTCAAGAACCTTATCCCCGTTTTTCCGGGCCTCTCTCCAGGAACGCAGCAAGCTGACCTGTTCTTTATGAAGGGGCAGCAGTGCATCAGCCCTCAACTGGGTACTTAGATGGTGATTTAAGCGGCGGGTGGCAATGGGACTGGTCAGCAGATCCAGCATCATTTTGCGTGTAAGTGCCAGCTCATCGAGCAGCATGTTCAGAATATCCTGCTTCACCTTCTCCTCTTCCACCAGTCCGGCATACATATTCATTATTGCTTCGTCGGTGGCAGCCAGGCTGGTATCCACGTTGGTCAACACATACCTGACAAAATCATCTCCCTTGGCCAACTCCTTCAGATGGGCATATTTTTCCCCCTCCTCCTGCTTCATTTTCAACAAGGTGCTCCCCACTCCATACCAGCTGGAGATGTGCATCCTCGACTGGGTCCAGCTGAATACCCAGGGTATAGCCCTCAGGTCTTCCAAAGTTCGCTTTCCCCTGCGGCGCGCAGGACGAGAACCGATTTTGCTTGATTCGATTACATCGATGGGCGTTGCCTGCTCGTAAAATCGTATGAAGGAGGGATGAAGGGTCAGGAGCTTGAAGGCCTTATAACTCTCATCGGCCATGTAGGAGAAGAGTATCTGTCGGATGGGATCGCTTTCGGGCTGTTCCAGGTGGTTCACCACGCTTTGATGAGCGGTTCCGGCCAGCAGTAGCTCCAGGTTGTAGGCAGCATTCCCTTTATTGGCATATTTGCGTTCAATGGTCTCCCCCTGTTCGGTAACCCGGATCAGCCCATTGAGGGTAGAGTCAGGAAGAGCTTTGAGGAACCAATGTGTTGGACCGGCTCCCCGGCTGATGGTACCGCCCTTGCCATGAAAGAAACGGATATTCACCCCGTGTTTTTTTCCAATGGCTGCCAGCTTCACCTGAGCATCGTACAGATGCCAGGTGCTGGCCAGGATTCCCCCGTCCTTGTTGCTGTCGCTGTAACCGATCATTACATCCTGTACGGGCCTGGCCCACTTGCGCTTTTGCCTTACATATTCAAGGCTGTTGATGGTGACTTTGTGAGATAGAAACTCATTCAGGATGCGCGGACTCTCCTTCAGGTCCTCAATGGTCTCAAAGAGAGGCACCACCGGCATGGGACATAAGAGTCCGTCCGGACCCATCCTGGACAATCCGGCTTCCCTCACAAATAGAAAAACAGTAAATAGATCGGTCACATTCCTGGTCATACTTACGATCAGGGAACCCAGTGCCCGCTCTGAATAGTTACGGGTATGTCTTCTCAGAGAATGGAAGGTCTCCACCGCCTCCCGGGCCTGATCCGAAGGAAGAAACTCGGTGCGTGTAATGAAGGGCCGGTTGTGCTCAAGCTCTTCCAGGATAAAATTCGCCAGGGACTCATTGCTCCTGGAAATACCCTTGTAGCTGTCAGGAATCCCGGTCTTAATGATATCCTTCAGGGCCTCCTCATAGTACTGGCTGTTCTGGCGGACATCAAGCCGGGCCAGGTGAAAGCCAAAGATATCCAGATGACGTACCACCTTCTGCACATCATACTGCGCCAGCGACCAGGCTCCAAACTGAATCAGAGTCGATTTAAGCAACTCCAGATCACGAACCAGTTCATCGGAATGCTTATAAGTATAATCGGTGTCGACCAGTTCCACACCCCCGCCCTGTCGCTCTGCTACCGGAAGTTTAAGCTTCAAGAGCTTGATAAAATGTCTGAAAGGTTCATTCTGATCCATGGCCGGACTGGTTGCCAGTTCCGTTTCAAGATGCTTCAGCCTGAGGCTGAACTCTTTGGTCAGGCATTCGCTCTCACAATAGATGCTCACCTTGTCCGAAAGATCATCCAACTGGGACAGGGCCAGTTTTAAACCATGGATCCTGAATTCCTGCAAGGTCTGGGTAGTCACCTCAGCGGTGACCAGCGGGTGACCATCCCTGTCACCTCCCACCCAGTTGCCGAAGGTGATGGATGGAAAGCGCGCAGAATCCAGCACCATCTCGGGATCGTATCCTGCTTCGACCCAGGCCTGTCTCAGTCTGAAATCCAGAAAAGGCAGTACCTCGGGGAATACTTTAGAAAAGTAATGAAGTACATTCTCCAGCTCCGACTCCAGGGCGGGTTTTTCAATGAAAATCTCCCCGATAAACCATAGTTTATGCAGGATCCGTTTGATATCGTGCTTTATCTCTTCCTGCTCAAATCGATTGTACATGGAGTTCTCCCGCTTCAACATCAGGAGGTACAACTGTCGGTAGAGGGAAAGCACAACAGGGCGCTTGGCCTCTGTGGGATGGGCCGTCAGCACCGGTTCGGCCTCAATGTGCTGGAATTGCTCCATGATCTCCTCCCCGCTAACTCCCTTCTTTTTCAGGTCAAACAAGACCCGTCCCCACAGACCATTCACACTCTCCAGTCCTTCTTTCTCGCGGGTTTGCCTGCGGTTTTGCACAGCACCATTTACTTCTGAAAGATTCAGCAGCTGGAAGGCAATGGAATAAAGCTGCAGCAATTTCTGCTTGTTCCCGCCGGAGAAATCGGGAGTCTTCCCCGATATCCAGGGAATCTGAACAGCCAGCTCGTCTTCGCCATTTTCTTCCAGTACCTCAGATAAACAGAGCAATAAGAATTCCAGGTCCTGATAGGGTTTCCCCAGCAGATCTTTGATTTGATTGAATCGGGTGCTTGTCTTACTCATGGCACAAAAATACAAAACAATCGGGCAGCTATAATGTTTTAAAAATTCTGAATTGTGCCCTGTCCAGATCGCCGGCCTATATTTTGCAGATTCAATCTAAATTAGCTCCAAAAGTGGACTCAGGAAGTCCAGGCAGAAGGCCGAAAGCGATTTTCCTATAAATTCACCCACTTGTTAACTCTAATCTCCTCCAAGACACAAACCATGAAAAAAGCATTGCATTTTCTCCTTATTCTTACCCTTATCCAATTTGTAAATCCAGGCCAGGCACAGGATGCCAAGCAGAAAGGGCTGGATGCAATCACCCTCCAGGCCGTTCAGGGTCAGCTGGAATTCCTGTCGTCCGACTGGACGGAAGGGCGGGCCACCGGAACCCAGGGAGCCTATATGGCAGCGGATTATATTGCCAGTATGTTCAAGGTATACGGACTGCAGCCCGGAGGTGACTCGAAAATTATCTGGCCAAGCAGAGCGGAGCGAATGGCAGGGAAACGACCTGACTACGTAAGCACCTACTTCCAGGGTTTTAGCCTGCTGGAATACAAAAACGGCGACAATCACGAATTGTCTCTTTCTGAAAAAACTGCAACAGGAACCCATACCACGAATTTTACTTACCAGGTCGACTTCGCTGTGAGAGCCTCTGATGTGGGCATGGAACTGGAAGCCCCGGTGGTCTTTGTAGGCTATGGCATGGTTGATAAAGAAAGTGGATACGACGATTATAAGGGCGTGGATGTGAAGGGGAAAATCGTAATGATGCTGTCCGGATATCCCGGAATGAGAGATGAAGATTCCAAGGCATTCAAAACCTTTGAGCCCACTTACAGAGGAGGGGGACGGAGTTTGAACCGGCACAAAAATGAAAATGTAACGGAACATGGGGCGGTTGGGATCATAGAAATTTCGACGGAGGGTGAAACCCCTGAATCCTGGGCCTCCAACCTTCCATTCCGTTACAACTCGGGGAATTACGAAGGAGAACAGCCAAGGGCCTCCTTTTACACCACCCGCATGAAGCACCCCGGGAATGAATTGGGCAGTTCGCCTGTGAATGTTTTTCTTTCACCAAGAGCAGCTAACGAACTACTGAAAGGCTCCGGTGTGGATCCGCTTACTTACGAGGAAAGCGTAAAGAATTCTATGAAACCAGCAGCCAAAGAATTGGCAGGGAAAAAATTATACCTGAAAACAACAGTGGACTCCAAAATCATCCGCGCTCAGAACGTGGTAGGAGTACTTCCTGGTAAGGATACCACAGAAATCATAGTGATCGGAGCACACTACGACCACCTGGGAATTCATGATGGATGGATCTGGAACGGAGCTGACGATAACGCTTCCGGGACCGTGGGTGTGATGAGCATCGCCAAGGCCTGCATGGCCACCGGTGAGAAGCCAGAGCTTACCATCGTATTCTGTGCCTGGACCGGTGAAGAGAAGGGTTTGCTGGGTTCAAGGTACTTTGCCGACCATCCCTACCAGGATGCAAAGATGCTGCTGAATCTCAACTATGACATGATCTCCCGCGACAATACCAACGACACCCTGGGAGTAAAAGCCAGCATGAACTACACCAAGGCCTACCCCGTACTGGAGGAACTGACCAACAGTAACATTGAAGAGTTTGAACTGGATCTGGAGGTTCAATTCAGACCTGCCGAAAGGCCCAGGGGAGGCAGCGACCACTCCTCTTTCTCAGCGAAAGATGTGCCCATCATGTACTTCATGGCAGGCTTTCCGCCCGAGTACCACCAGCCTGACGATCACATCAATCTGGTGAATTTTGATAAGATGGTCAACATCATCAAGGTCGGCTATCTCAATATTTGGGACCTGGCAAATACCGAGTGGGGACCAAAGGAGCAGTAATAACTTAACGTTAAAAAAGGCTTTCAGCTTCCATAAAATACTTAAAACAGTATTTTTATGGAAGCATGTCTATTTCCATACTCATATTTCTGCTGCTGATCTCCCCACAGGAGAAGAAGAACTATCCCCTGAAAAACGGCAGACCTACCACCAGGGGTATCGAGCGCTATGTGGAAGAGAATTCGGATTCGCTAGTCAGGGAATACCTGAATTATATTGGTGATACCCTCTTCAATATATACATATATACTGAAGATCTCACCGATAACGGCTACTCCGATCCCAGGGAGCTGGGCAGGTACTACCCCAACGAAATATTCATTACCAATACTGAAGTATTTATGGCTTACGAGCTCGCCTGGCTAAATAGAAGAGGCAGGGATACTGTATCGGCAAGCAACCTGTTTGTAAAGGCTGCCATATTTCACGAGCTTACACATGACTATATATATCAGCTGAGCATGAAGATGTCCCAGATGGAGAATATCACTGTAGATAAAGCATACCAGGCCTTCTTTCGGATATACAGTAGCTATAATGAAATGGGCACAAAATTCATTGAGGAAGGAATCTGTGAGTACGTTTGCGAAAGAATGGGGGAGATCATCCCTCCAAGTAAACCATTCATACCCAGGAGCTTGGCAGATCTGAACAATGAAGAGTACAGCTTCGATATTTACTACAAATATTCTGCCCACTATCTCTCAAAATTCCTGGACACCACCGGTATTCCAAGGGGGATTAAAATCCTCCTGCACAATCCGCCCCCAAGCAAGGAAGAGATACTGAATCCTGAGCTTTTTTTTGCCAGGCTACAGGACATCGAATAGTTGAAGGCATGGAATTGGATTTCTCCCTATTTCTCCTTAAACTGCAGAACTTTTTAAACAAGCTGTTAAATACATTCAAAGAAGATGAAAAAACTACTATTTGTATTGTTCGTACTGGGCATATCGCTGCAAAGCTATGCCGCAATAAAAGAAAAAGATGTAATAGGTACCTGGAAATATAAGGTGGAGACCGATGAGGGAACCCTGACAGGGAATCTAGTTATTGAGAAAAAAGAAGGCAAGCTGGTGGCTGAAATAAATACCGATGACGGAGAAGTTATCACCGCAAGCAATGTACAGGTCAAAGATGATGACATCCTCTATTTTGAAGTAGATACCGGTTATGAGAGCCTGATAGTATCGGGCACTGTGAAAGGCAAGGCCTTTGAAGGAACAGTGGGCAACGATATGGGCAGC
>Ga0316194_10002654_pt1 | contig 12483 bp, 9 predicted proteins | sample CroRivsedime1_MG_FD_204936 | JGI IMG/M metagenome (GOLD analysis project Ga0316194, IMG submission 204936) | Coastal sediment microbial communities from Maine, United States - Cross River sediment 1 | ecosystem: Environmental > Aquatic > Marine > Coastal > Sediment | place: USA: Maine...
CGGAGGTTTGGGAAAGATCGGAGATGGAGTAAAAATCACAATAGCGGCATTTTCTCAAACAGAAGGGTATATGGACATATAACCCTGCCGGTTTATCGGGCTTGGCTTTCATCTTTATTTCTGCCAGCCGCCAATCAGATGCAAATGCAAATGAAAGATGACTTGCCCCCCTCCCCGTTCCACATTAATGAAAAGGCGATATCCGGATTCTGCAACACCGTGCCGCCCGGCCATATCCCTGGCGGCCATCAGCAGTTCCGACAGGATGGGCCTGTCGGTTTCGGTGAGATCATTGATACTTCGGATGTGTCTTTTGGGCACAATTAAAAGATGCACCGGGGCGGCGGGATTAATATCTTTAAAGACCACGAGGGTGTCGTTTTCGAACAGAATCTCGGTGGGCGTTTCTCCGTTGGCAATTCGACAAAAAAGGCAGTTTTCCCCCATATTTAGCAATCCTCCGTTTATCACAGATCAAAACCGATTTTTTTAACCACGAAATACGCGAAACACATAAAATAAATGTTGCCATATTAGGCAGCATACCCGGACAATGTCAAATCCTGGAAGCAACCGATTCTACCTATCTGGATAAACCGGAAATTACAAATTACAAGCACCGCCTGATCTTAAAATTGGGTAAAATAAATTTTGGATTGATTAGATTTTATGCGCGGAATGAGAGGAATTGAAGTTCATCGAATTTAATTAGATAATGGGTTGCGGAAATTAACTATCCGTCCGAACTGTATTCTGTCATCTGTTCACTTTATCTGTTCTCCGTTTTCTGTCCTCTGTCCTCTGTTCTCTGTATTCCGTCCTCTTTGCGTCAGTGATGGGAGCTCAATGTCCATCTGCCCCTCAGCGTGGGGGTAGCCAGCGCCTTATTGAGTTCGTCCAAATACCGGGCTCTGGGTATTTCCCTGGCACCAAAGCGCTTTAAATGGGTGGTGGCAATTTGGCAATCGATCAAAGCAAAGCATAGCGCTTTAAGATGTTTCACCAGAGCCACCAATGCTACCTTGGATGCATTGGAGACCCGGGTAAACATGGACTCACCGAAAAAACATTTGCCCAATGACACACCGTATAGTCCACCGGCCAGGCGGTCACCCCGCCAGGCTTCAACAGAGTGGGCAAATCCGGTTGCGTGCAGTCGGCAATAAGCTGACACCATATCATCGACAATCCATGTCCCTTCCTGCTTTTCAAGCCGAATCCGGGCGCATTCGCTGATCACCTTTTCAAAGGCCCGGTCCATGGTCACTTTGAAAGCACCTTTTTTTATGACCTTATTCAAAGACCGCGAAACTTTGAGCTCATCCGGGTAGAGCACCAATCGAGGTTCAGGGGACCACCACAGAATCGGCTCGCCTGCTGAATACCACGGGAATATGCCCAAACTGTAGGCCAGCAGCAGACGTTTTACACTTAAATCACCGCCAACAGCCAAGAGACCTTCATGTGAAGCAAGATGAGGAGATGGGAATGCAAGATCTTGAGATAACCGGTAAACGGGCATAGGTGTCGGTCGCTAAAACAAATGCCTGAAATGACTACAAGCGATGGACATCCTTTACTTTATTCATTTCAGGCACTTTTTGAGGTTTTAAAGTATTTCTCGAAAGCAATCTGCTCATTTCAGTCGGCTTGCTTCCGTATTTTTTTAACCATTTAATTATCACCTAAACTGAGCGGTTCCCGGTTCAGGGTTCAAAGGTTAAAACCGATGGGTACTGCTCCCAATGTTAATCAAAATATAGAATAACCGGCATACCCCATTTAGTGAAACGGATTTATGACCAGATGAAGACACGGTCTCTTTGGTAGAGGCTGTCTGGGTTTTTCAACCCAGAACATTGAACCCTGAAACGCTCAATCTAGGTTCACCTTGATGAAACACCGCCAACCCATGGCAGGCATTAAACGACCGCAGCTTCATTTTCCCTGTTCCGGCTACGGGATTCCCCGGACTTTCGTTCAACCGGGCCATACTTGAAGACCAGCTCGTCGTTTTTCAGGTCGATGCCCACCTCTCCGCCTTTTTGCATGCGACCAAACAGAATTTCATCCGACAGGGCATCCTTTATTTCGGTTTGAATGACCCGCGCCAGGGGCCTTGCGCCGTATTGGGGATCGTAGCCTTTTTGGGCCAGCCAGGTTCGCACCCTGTCGGATATGGTCACGATAATTTTCTTGACGGTCAGCTGTCCGTTTAGTTCCATCATGAACTTATCGACCACTTTTTCCATGATTTCGGGATTAAGGGAATTAAAATTGATAACCTCATCCAGACGGTTGCGAAATTCCGGGCTGAACATTTTCTCAATCGCCTTTTTCCCTTTGGAAGCCGTGTCTTTTTTCACGTCTCCAAAACCGATGGTCTGCTGGCTCATCTCGCGCGTGCCGGCATTGGAGGTCATCATTAAGATGACATTTCTGAAATCCGCCTTTTTACCGGTATTATCCGTCAAGGTGGCGTGATCCATAACCTGGAGCAGGATACTAAACAAGTCCGGATGCGCTTTTTCAATTTCATCCAGTAATAAAACGGAGTGCGGATGTTTGCGAATACCGTCGGTCAGCAACCCGCCCTGATCAAAGCCGATGTAACCGGGAGGTGCGCCGATTAGGCGCGCGACGGCATGTTTTTCCATATATTCGCTCATATCATAGCGAATGAATTCCACCCCTAAATTCATGGCCACCTGCCGGGCGACCTCGGTCTTACCGACCCCGGTGGGCCCCGTAAACAGAAAACAGCCTACCGGGCGTTCGGGGATGCTCAGACCTGCCCGTGAGCGTTTTATTGAGGTCACCAGCGCTTTGATGGCATCATCCTGGCCGAAAACAAACCGTTTGAGGCCGTCCGCCAATTGTTCCAATTTGGTGCGATCTGAGGTCGACACACTCTGGGTCGGTATGCGTGCCATTTTGGCCACGATTTTTTCAATGTCCGCCGGGTTGATTTTCTTTCTGTTGACGGCCCCGGAAAGTCTGATAAATGCGCCGGCTTCGTCGATGACATCGATGGCTTTGTCCGGCAAAAATCGATCATTGAGAAATTTCGATGACAGTTCCGCCGCCGTTTTCAAGGCTGAGTCGCTATAGGTAATGCCGTGGTGCTCCTCGTAGCGGGATTTCAGCCCTTTTAAGATCTGTACGGTTTCGGTAACAGGCGGTTCAAAAATCTCAATTTTTTCGAAACGACGCGCCAGGGCGCGGTCTTTCTCGAAATGAGTTTTGTATTCCTCAAAGGTGGAGGAACCGATGCAGCGAATTTCCCCGCTGGTCAGAACCGGTTTCAAGATATTGGAGGCATCCATGGAACCGCTGCTGGTGGCGCCGGCACCGACGATGGTGTGAATTTCATCAATAAACAATATTGCCTTGGGTCTTTTTTTCAGCTCGGCAATGACCCCCTTCAGACGCTGTTCGAAATCACCGCGAAACTTGGTACCGGCCAACATTCCGCCGAGATCAAGGGCAAAGATTTCAACGTCTTGCAGCAGCTCGGGAATGTCTCCACTTTGGATCCTCTGGGCCAGTCCCTCGGCCATGGCCGTTTTGCCAACGCCCGGATCACCGATATAAACCGGATTGTTTTTACGACGGCGGCACAGGACCTGCATGGTTCTTTCCATTTCGGTCTTGCGGCCGATAAGCGGGTCCAGCTTACCCTGGGCGGCAAATTTAATCAGGTTCGTCGTAAAGAGTTCCAGCGGATTTGTCTTTTTCTTACGCTGTTCTTTGGAAGATTTTGTCGATTCGCCTGGGGATTCCCCCTGAGGGGTCTTGGAAACGTTATGGGCAATGAAGTTCAACACATCCAGGCGTGTGACCCCTTCGGCGCTGAGAAAGTATTCAGCGTGGGAATCCTTTTCCAGAAAAATGGAAGCCAGTATATCGCTGACGGTCACTTCCGGTTTTTCGGCTGAGCGGGCATGATTCACCGCCCGCTGAATAACACGTTGAAATCCGATGGTTTGCTGGAGCACATATTCATTGCCGGCGGGGATCCTTTCGATTTTTTCCTCAAAAAATTCTTCAATTGAGTTAATCAGGTTTTCGACATTACCACCGCAATTTTCAACAATGTCAATGCCGGTCGGATCGTACAGGATCGCAAAAAGAATGTGCTCGATGCTGACATATTCGTGACGTCTTTTTTTGGCCTCTCTGACAGCAAAGCCAAGAGTAGCACTGAGTTCTTTGCTGATCATAATTTATTCTCTTTCCATAACGCATTTTAAGGGAAACCCGTTTTCCCGGGCTAAAACTTCCACTGTGTCAACTTTGGTTTCTGCAACTTCATAAGGATATATACCGCAAACCCCAATACCGATGCGGTGCACATTGAGCATAATTCGCATGGCTTCCTCCGATGACTTTTGAAACACATAAACCAGGACTTCGACCACAAACTCCATGGTGGTGTAATCATCGTTGAGAAGCATCACTTTGTACATGGGTGGCTCTTCGACGTCTATGTCCGTCTGGGAACCGACACCTTCCTCTATTTCAGAATCATACTGGCCCATTGAATCTTACCCAATGATACCTTGACTGAATAATTTAATAATAAGCACTTGATTTGACGGTTGTAAAGGGGATGTTTAAAAATATTATTGCAAACTGCTGCCTATCTACCGCAGCATTTCTTATACTTTTTTCCGCTGCCGCAAGGGCACGGTGCATTGCGCCCGACTTTTCCGGCAGATCGCGTTTGCGGTTTTTTCTTCACGGACTCTCCGCCGCCTGTAAAAACCATCTCCTGCTGCCGGGGCTGCCGCAGATCATCTATCCTCTCTGGTTCGGCTATCTGGATACGATACAGGATTCCCAGGGTCTCCTCTTGGATCCTGTTTATCATGTCTTGGAACAACTCATAGCCTTCTTTTTTGTAAACGATCAGCGGGTTTTGCTGGGCATATCCCCTTAATCCAATGCCCTCTTTTAGATGATCCATGGAAAGCAGATGATCTTTCCAAAGGCTGTCGACGGTCTGGAGCATGACCACCCGCTCCAGTTGTCTGGTCTCATCCGAACCGATGACTGCTTCGCGTTCTTCATATACCTTTTCGGCGGCCTCAAAAATCAATTCAGCCAGACCGTCCCGGTTGAGACCGTCCAGGGTTTCCTGGTTAAACGAGTTTAAGCGGAAATTAAATTGTTTGTAAACTGCGCCCCTGATTTCCTTTACATCCCACTCTTCCGCATGGGCATCATTACCGGCAGTGGCATCGGCAATCTCTTCGGCTTTATCGCGGATCATCTCCAAAATCGAGTCTTTCAGACTTTTGCCGGCCAGCGCCTCCCGGCGTTGCCGGTAAATCACCTCCCGCTGCTGGTTCATGACATCATCATACTCGATCAGCTGCTTGCGTATGTCGAAATTGTGTCCTTCGACCTTGGCCTGGGCATTTTCAATGGCCCGACTGATCATGTTGTGCTCGATGGGCTCTCCCTCCTCCATGCCCAGTTTCTCCATGATGCCGGTGATACGTTCGCCGCCGAATATGCGCAAAAGATCATCTTCAAGGGCCAGATAAAATCGAGAGGAACCGGGATCCCCCTGCCGGCCGGACCGGCCGCGCAACTGATTGTCGATGCGACGACTTTCATGCCGTTCGGTACCGAGAATGTGAAGTCCGCCTAAATCCGTTACACCTTCACCCAGGACGATATCCGTACCTCGTCCGGCCATGTTGGTGGAGATCGTCACCGCTCCCATCTGACCAGCCTGGGCAATGATCTCGGCCTCTTTTTCGTGATTTTTGGCATTGAGAACCGTATGTTTGATGCCCCGTTTTTTTAATTTTTTGCTGAAATCTTCGGAGACATCGATGGATATGGTGCCCACCAGGACCGGTTGTCCTTTTTTGTGCAATTCTACAATTTCATCTAACGCCGCGTTAAATTTCTCTTTGCGGGTTTTATAAATCGCATCAGGGGCATCCCGGCGTATCATGGGCATGTTGGTGGGCATCACCATCACATCCAGATCGTAAATTTTTTTAAATTCGGCCGCCTCGGTATCCGCCGTACCGGTCATCCCGGAAAGTTTTGTGTACATTCTGAAATAGTTCTGGAAGGTGATGGTGGCCAGGGTCTGGTTCTCGTTTTCGATCTTGACGTTTTCTTTAGCTTCCAGGGCCTGATGCAACCCGTCACTGTAGCGACGCCCGGGCATCAAACGTCCGGTAAATTCATCGACGATGATGACCTCCCCGTTCTTCACAATGTAGTCGACATCCAGCTTAAAGAGCGCGTGGGCTTTGAGGGCTTGGTTGATGTGGTGTAAAAGCTCAATATTTTTAGGATCAAAAATATTATCGACCTTTAACAAATTCTCGGCTTTAGCGACACCCTCCTCGCTTAAAATCGCCGAACGGGCCTTCTCATCGATGGTATAATGGGTATCTTTGCTCAGACGCGGAATCAAACTGTTGATCTGGTAATATAAATCGGTGGATTTCTCAGCCGGCCCCGATATAATCAAGGGCGTTCTAGCCTCGTCGATCAAAATACTGTCGACCTCGTCCACGACGGCAAAATTAAGCTCGCCCTGAACCAGAGAATCCCGATCGAACTTCATATTGTCTCTCAAATAATCAAAACCGAACTCATTGTTGGTCCCGTAAGTGATGTCGGCGCCATAAGATGCCAGCCGTTCCTTATCGTCCAGGCCATGCATGATGGTTCCCACGGACAGGCCCAGATATCGATAGATATGACCCATCCACTCGGTATCGCGCCTGGCCAGATAATCGTTGACGGTAATAATGTGCACGCCTTTACCGGTTAATGCGTTCAAGTAAGCCGGCAGAGTGGCGGCCAGGGTTTTGCCTTCGCCGGTTTTCATTTCTGCAATCTTGCCTTGATGAAGAACGATCCCGCCGATCAGCTGAACATCAAAATGTCGCATTTTCAATATGCGCATCGAGGCTTCCCTGACCGTGGCAAAAGCTTCCGGAAGAAGATCATCCAGGGGTTCCCCCCGCTCAAGGCGCTGTCTGAATTCGGCGGTTCGGGCCTTAAGCTGTTCGTCCGGTAAGGCCTGCACTTCAGGTTCCAGGGCGTTGATTTTTTCAACGAGAGGTTGTATCTGCTTTAATTCCCGTTCGTTTTTACTGCCAAACACTTTTGTTAAAAAATTAAATACCATATCAGGAATACTCCTGCCGCGTGCGTTTTGCGCGAATTGGGTGATGACGTAGCTAACATTATAACAGATTTATGACCGGTCTCAAGATTTAATTGGTCAACAACTGATTATAATAATACCAATTTCTTAAAAGTCAGCCACTAAGACACGAAGGCACAAAAAAAAGGAATATCAATTTTAACGTGCCTCTTATTAAAAACGACATCAATAGAGTTATATTATAACCTTTGTGGCTTAGTGCCTTAGTGGCTGAACTTTTACGATAGAGGATGGTGTGGAAACGGGAAGCCGCGCATCAGAGGAATTCTATCTGTCAGACAGAAATGAAATGAACAGGACAATTGCCCCTGGATTCTAACTTCTGCGGTGAGGGTGCCTGAAAGTTGTGTAATAGTTCACCGCAGACGTGAAGGACGCTGAGGGTAAATTTTTGAAAAGTGGATTGCTCATCTAATTCGTTCACTCTTCTTACGATGCCATCATGCATAACGAGCATATTGTAATTCAGGACCCATCCTAAGCAGCAACTATAATTTCACTGCTTAATTTGATGATTGGAGAATTATTGGTTCCGACTCCCTTATTCCTAGTTCAGTATGTATTTTTCAGGATTGACTGGGATTCCGTTTAGATGGACCTCGTAGTGAGTATGAGGACCGGTGCTGCGGCCGGTACTGCCCATCAGAGCGATGGGTTCCCACCGTTTGACTTTGTCGCCTCGTTTTTTCAACAATTCGTGATTGTGCCCGTAGCGGGTTTTCATCCCATGTCCGTGATCAATCACAATCGTCATACCAAGCAGACCTTTTTTACCGACAAAGGTGACAACACCATCGGCAGTAGCCAGGATAGGTGTTCCTTTACGAGAGGCGATATCAAGTCCTTTATGAAGTTCACGCCGACCGGTAAACGGGGATTTGCGGTATCCGAATCTGGAGGTCACCCAGGACTTGGCGTCTCTGGATAACGGGCGAATCGCCGGTGTAGACGCCAACAGATTCTGTTGATCTTCAAGTGATTTGAGAAGGGACTCTAATTCTTCTTGTTGACCGGCGGAGGCTCGGCCGATCTCCTTAATCTGCTCGTGCATATTTCGCATTAGGCTAAAGTGCTTCTCTTTGAGAGGGATCTGGGCATCCAGGTCTTCGAGGATGGATCCTCCCACACCAAAAATACCCTCGGATTCATTCGGTTTTTCAATATTGGCAATAATACGAATTTTTTTCTCAAAGCTGTTCAATGCCAGCAGTTTGGCTTTTAATACATTAATTTCACTGGCAAATTCTTGAATTTGCTTGCGTTGATGACGAATTTCCTCCAATTGACTGGAAATATGAAGCTCACGGTTTTGAAGATGTGATGCAGTCCCCCTCAGGTTATAGTAATCATACACAATATAGCCAACAGCCGCGAACATGCCCATTAGGACGATCCCAAACAGAAGTAGAGCGGATTTGGATGTGCAGACCTGCTTTGCGGGTGCGCCGCTGCTCCCTAATATGACAAAAGAGATTTTCTTTCGCATGATCAATGTACCTCAAACGGATTGCCGGTTGTGCACCGTTGTTTCATTTGTATACGCCTAAAGTAAAAACGCCTTCGGGATAAATCACCCGCAGGCGTCGCAATTACTGAAGTTCGGTAACCTGGCTGTCTTGGCCCCTATCGGCTTTAGACCCGCGGTTTTGCGCCGCCATCTTTCGGTGACTTTGCCCTTTCGCTTAAAAACTTATCTTATATAAGAAATATATTGAAAACCGGCAATTTTGTCAAGTCATAATTCCACCGCTCTTCAAGTCTATTTGCGTCCTAAATATAAGTGTCAGATAATTTAGTGAATCGAAATTTCTACAATCATTCCAATACTACATTTGCAGCCAAACCTCTAACCTTTTCTAATTACTTGATATTTTGAGTATGCAGGCTGAAGCCCAAAGCTCGAGTCAAAACAGCAATTATTCAATATTTTCACTTTCAGCTTTGAGCTTTCAGCCAAAATCGCAACACCCCCATGATTAAGATGCCCAGGCCCAGCCTGACTACCTCCGGCCACGAAAATAGATGAGGATGCAGGTTAAAGCCCGCTAGGCGATACCAAGTTTAAATTTCAGTGACTTTAAGGTGTTTACCATCAGCATGGTGACGGTCATGGGGCCGACGCCTCCCGGGACCGGCGTGATGCTGCCGGCGATTTCCTTGGCTTCGTCAAAATCGACATCACCTTTAAGAATAGCAATCTTTTTTCCGGTTTTCTCGCTGATTTTTTCGCCAACACGATTGACACCTACATCAATGACACAGGCACCCGGTTTGATCCATTCCGGTTTGACAAGTCCGGGAACACCGGCAGCGACGATTAATATATCGGCTCGCTTACAGTGACCTTCCAAATCTTTGGTCCGGGTGTGAACCACTGTGACCGTCGAGTTGGCGCCAGGACCCTTTTGCAACATCATGTTTGCTATGGGTTTGCCGACAATGTTGGAGCGGCCGACAACAACGACCTCGGCACCGCTGGTTTCCACACCGGTCCGAACGATCATTTCCTGAATACCTGCCGGTGTGCACGGCGGAAATTTCACCTCATCCCCTCCGATCATCAAACGGCCTACATTTACAGGATGAAAGCCGTCCACATCTTTATCCGGATCAATGGCATTAAGCACCTTTTTTTCATTGATATGTTTCGGCAGGGGCAGCTGAACTAAGATTCCATTGATGGCATCATCCTTGTTATATTTATCGACCAGGGCCAAAAGATCAGCTTCTGAAATATCTTCGGGTTGACTGTCCTGGATTTCTTTAAATCCGAGTCGTTCGGCTGTTTTGATCTTCAAAGTGACATAGGAAATGGAAGCGGGATTCTCGCCCACCAGAATAGTAACAAGACCGGGAACGACGCCATGTTTTTCCTTGATTTGTTCCACCCCTGATTTGACTTCTTCCAAAATAACTTCACGAATTTCTGTTCCCTTGATCAACTTTGCTGTCATCTTGAACCTCCTTTTAGAAAAAATTTTTTAAATCTATTCATATCATTATTCCGGGAATCAATATCCGGATGCGCCCTTTCTAATTCAATAAAATATAGATGTCAAGATGACTTATAGCAGGGTGCAGGTCGCTGGTGGCTGACCGCCGGTTACCGGTTAGGGGTTGATCGAGCTATGCGTTGCTCTATGCCCTTTGCCTTCATAGTGGATAAGGCGCATGCAGCAATCCGTCAGTCTCATCAAAGCCCATCATAAGGTTCATGTTCTGAACAGCCTGGCCCGCAGCACCCTTTACGAGGTTATCGATTGCCGAGGTGAGAATCAAACGGTTGTTGCGATCATCGAGCTTAAACCCAATGTCGCAGAAGTTTGTGCCGCGCACGTGTAAAGTGTCCGGCTGGCTGTCCTGGGGGCTCAGACGGATAAAAGGGCGCCGGAAATAGGCCGACATATAGCAGTCTCGGATGTCCTGCACGTTGAGAGCAGCCGCCGGTGTTGCGTAAATAGTGGTGAGCATACCGCGCGTCATGGGAACCAAATGCGGAACGAAAGTGATGGAAACAGGTTTTTGGGCTTCCCGGCTCAGCACCGCATCCATTTCAGGATTATGGCGGTGGACCGCCACTTTGTATGCTTTAAAGGATTCATTGACCTCGCAGTAGTGAGATGCCTGGGAAAGGGAACGTCCGGCACCGCTGACGCCGGATTTGGCATCGGCCACGAGAGTTCCCGGGTCCAGCAGACCCTGTTTGATCAACGGAATAAGCGGCAACAGTACGCTGGTGGGGTAACATCCCGGGTTTCCGATGAGCATGGCCGTCTTGATCTGATCGGTGTAAATTTCAGTAAGACCGTATACGGAGGACTTCAGCAACTCCTTTGCGGTGTGAGGCTGGTATGCCGATTCATAAATGGCAGCATCGTTGAATCGAAAATCCGCCGAAAGATCGATCACCTTTAGTCCATGCTTTATAATATCCGGCACAAAGGCCATCGGAAGCTGGTGGGGAAGCGCCATAAACACGATATCAGCATCGTTGCAGATGCGATCCGTTGAATACTTCTCACAGACAAGATCGACCATGCCGGTCATGGCAGGATACACCCGATCAAATCTCACCCCGGCATACTGACGCGATGTCAAAACGGTCAACTCCGTTTCAGGATGGCCTAATAGTATCCTGACAAGCTCCGCACCGGCGTATCCGGTAGCTCCTACTATTGCGACACGGTTCATTTTGCTGGATTCCTTTCACAGAGTGTAAGTCATCTCAAATATGAGGCTCATACCAAAGCCAGCACACAACTGCAAGTGGAATCGGCTCAACCATGGCAACTAAAATTAGGACCATATTCCCGGCGTCGGATAATTCTTATTTTTGTTACAGGAGCTTGCAGGTGTGCAGACGGATGACTTAAGCCATGGGTTCGGTTATAGAATTTTCGTTTCGCGGTTATCTTGCGACACAGGTTCGACGACAATGACCCAGCCGATTGCGCTATCGGCCAATCTGATTGGCGAGATAATGTTATTCATCACCTGAGAATGAAAGGTTGTAAGAAAAGAAATCTTCTCTAAATTCTTATGTTGCATCACCAGTTCAAGCCCTTCCACAAGTTTGGCCCGGCTTTTGTTGTCAAAAAACTCACTCACCGGACAATTGATGACATCAGCCGAACTCCTGCCGACGATTTCGAGTGCCGCAGGATTGGCATTGATGATGCGTGTGTCGGTGTCAACAATAATGATCCCTACAGCAGCACATTCAATCACCGCCTGATGGAATTGCAAGGATTTAACCAATTCCACGGCATCGCGTCTGGGGAAAACATTATTGGTGGCCAGAACTTTTTTGTCCACCGGAGGGTGAAAAGGCCGAATTTCAATTTCCGCCATAAATTCGTTGAGCTTGATTCTCAATTTATCCGTCGGACCTTTAGCGATAAAATAGTGGGCTCCGATCTCATCCAGTGAACCGAGATTTTCGATCATGATCCCGGACAGGGCCACCATGGGAAAATCACTGCCGTTATACTTTTTGCGGATGAACCTGAACAACTGTTTGCCATCGACTTTGGGCAGCACCAGATCGGCAAAAAGGATATCAACCGTCAAATCCTCCAGTTTCGCGATGGCTTCCTTTCCGTCATAGGCTTTTATTACCTGATAGTCTCTTTTTTCAAGCAATTCGCTCAAGAATTCAACGAAGAAATAATCACTGTCCACTACCAATGCTTTTTTTTGCATGATTGTCACCCGGGTAGATTATATCGGCTTACACATTGTTTAACCAATTGACATTTAAACCCTTATCTGGTTTT
>Ga0316194_10002657_pt1 | contig 12475 bp, 11 predicted proteins | sample CroRivsedime1_MG_FD_204936 | JGI IMG/M metagenome (GOLD analysis project Ga0316194, IMG submission 204936) | Coastal sediment microbial communities from Maine, United States - Cross River sediment 1 | ecosystem: Environmental > Aquatic > Marine > Coastal > Sediment | place: USA: Maine...
GGGCTGAAAGATCACCCCGGAACTTATGTCGGGAAAGCGCAGCTTTTTCGACTTCTGTACGCTCAAGCGCTGGTGCCGCGTTCCTGCGAGCCAGACGGGCCAAGGCCCGCACGAAGTCGGGCTGAAAGATCACCCCGGAACTTATGTCGGGAAAGCGCAGCTTTTTCGACTTCTGTACGCCCAAGCGCTGGTGCCGCGTTCCTGCGAGCCAGACGGGCCAAGGCCCGCACGAAGTCGGGCTGTAAAAATCTGAGGTCGAATTTATGCTGGGGCTCGCGTCTAAGCGAGCCCCAGCGAAAATGACACCGGAAAAGCAGGGCTTTTCCGGTTGCTATCCATCTCAGCGCAATCTCCTACAACCCACTGCCTGAGGTAATCTGCTGCTTCCAGAGGTTCCCGGCCGGCCTTTTCTGCCTCGCTTCACCCAGGGGTCGGGGCATTCAGCCCGCCTGCGGCGGACTTCAAGGACCAACCCCGACGTACTCACAGCTGCCCCGCCAAGAATCGCTGTTTATCGTGGCATGCCAGTCCAGAGACCGGCCTTGTTGTCAGATTGGCCTGACGTTCCACGAAGAAAATAACCAGCCTCTATAAGCTTACGTTTAATACGGACTTGAACGGTCGACCTGATACCCCTACAATTGCCGCGCTTTGAGCAGAGAGGGTAGCTGCTTGGATGCCACGGGCGATCAATTTCGGTTGCCAGGGTGGCTTTTTTATACCCGTGGATAGCCCGCGAAAGATGGGCATGACACAAACATTCCAGAATGCACGTTTAGCTGTTATCCGTTTATCGGCATGGCAGTTGTCGTTGACGCTTGCACTCGCGCTGATAGGCCTGCTGTGGTTTGACAGCGGTTTTGCCTCGTCTGTTTTGGCCGGCGGTGTGATAGGAATGCTGGCTGGTTTTTACCAGGCGCAACGTATGTTGCAGGTGGATGCTGGTAAGCATCCGGAAGCATTCATGCAAAGTCTCTGGATAAGTGAGGCGGTGAAAATCGCTTTGACGGTTGCGTTGTTTATCTTCGCGATTCGTTTATTCCGGGTACAGATGGTGCCGACCATTATCGGCTATGCAGGAACCTATTTAGTTTACTGGGCAGCGCTGGGAACGCGTTACCCATGGTTCGAGACCGCGGTTAACAACAACAGTCGCGATCAGAACTGGCCAGACCGCTGATAGCAGGCGGCTGAAAATAATTTGTGGAATTGAATGCCATTGACTGTAGATGGCGCAGTTTGGAATAGCGGCCGCGGGGCAGCGGCATCAAAATTATTGATGCGCCTCTGCGAAGAATTAATAAAGCTCTGACTAAAGCGATACTGAAGAATGGCAAGCGAAGCCGGACACGGAACCGAAAAAACCAGTAGCGAATTCATCGAGCATCACCTGACGAACCTGCAGGTGTGCGACGTTGATGGCGCATGGGTATGGAACGATTGCGCCGGCAATTTCTGGGCCATCAACGTCGATACGATGGCGTTCTCGCTAATACTGGGTATAGCATTTGCCGGAATTTTCGGCCATTTTGCGAGAAATGCCAGCAAGGACAAGCCTGGTAAAATGCAGGCGTTTATAGAGATTATCTTTGACCTCGTTAATGGCAGCGTGAAAGATACCGTGCATGGCGTCAGCCGGCTAATAGCGCCATTGGCGCTGACTATCGTGGTCTGGGTGTTTTTCATGAACCTCATGGACCTGCTGCCGGTTGACCTCTTGCCGCGGATACTCGAACTGTTCGGTGTCCCGTACTTGAAGGTTGTGCCATCAACCGATCCGAATATCACCTTTGGCATGTCATTAAGCATATTTGCCCTGATACTTTTTTACAGCTTCCGGGAAAAAGGCTTCGGCGGCTTTGTGGTTGGCGAATTGATGCTCAATCCGCTAAATCCTAAAGAACTGGGCATTCCTACCTTTGGGTTCAGAATTCTATGGCTGCCGATTATGGCATTCAATTTGATTCTCGAGACTGTCGCGCTGGTAGCCAAGCCGCTGTCATTGTCCTTGCGACTGTTCGGCAATATGTACGCTGGCGAACTGATGTTTATTCTGATAGCTCTGATGTTCGGCGCGATGATGAGTTCACTGGTCGCGAATCTCGCCCTGGGTATTGTGGGTGGATTGCTGCATTTTGCCTGGGCCGTATTTCATATTCTTATTGTTTCTCTGCAGGCTTACATATTTATGATGTTGACCATCGTATATCTGGGGCAGGCAAAAGAGTCTCATTAGATTTTTAGTTTTAGGTTTTATTTTTAGATTTAGAAAAACTGCTTTGTAGGAGCAACTGATGGAAACTGTTATTGGCTTTACCGCGATTGCTGTCGCACTTTTAATTGGCCTTGGCGCCCTCGGCGTTGGCATCGGCATGGGCCTCCTCGGCGGCCGCTTTCTGGAAGGTTGTGCGCGTCAGCCAGAACTGGCTCCGATGTTGCAGACAAAAATGTTCCTGGTCGTCGCATTGCTTGACGCTGTAGCCATGATTGGTGTCGGTATCGCGTTGTTCTTCGCGTTTGCCAACCCGTTTATTGCCCAGATGGAACCGTTTGTCGGATAAGACAGCGAGCCCGGCCTGACTTGCGCTTTGTGAGTCACTTAAATGGTACCGGGTTCGGTCTTTAATCCTGAAAAAGCTGGAGTAGTCAGGTGGATTTAAACGCAACACTAATTGGTCAGATGCTCGCCTTCTCGTTTTTCGCATGGTTCTGTGTGAAATTCGTGTGGCCGCCGCTGCTCGATATGATCGAAGAGCGCCAGAAGGAAATTGCAGATGGACTGGCAGCTGCTGACAAGGGCAATCGCGCTCTTGAAGAGGCTGAAGTTGAGAAGCAGGTTATTCTGGATGCGGCCCGTGGCCAGGCTCGCGAGATCATTGATCAGGCGAACACGCGCGGCAGCAGCATTGTCGACGAAGCTCGCGCAGAAGCAACGACTGAAAAGGCACGTATCCTGGCGTCCGCGCAAGCGGAAGCTGAGCAGGAAGCTAACCGGGCGCGTGAAGAACTGCGTGGCCAGGTCAGCGCAATAGCCGTTTCGGGTGCCGCGAAGATTCTGCAACGCGAAATAGATGCGAGCACTCATAAAGACCTGCTCGATAAGCTTGCAGCGGAGATCTGATAAGCCATGGCTGAAAACGCTGCCGTAGCGCGTCCATACGCAAAGGCTATATTTGAACTGGCTAACGAGGCTGGTCAGCTGGTCGCCTGGTCGGATGCATTGCATGCGGCCGGAGCGGTAGTCAGCGACAGCCAGATTACCGGGCTTATAGGCGCGCCGGCCACTGATCGCAATCAGTTGATTCAGCTGATAGTCGACATTGCCGGTAAAGCGGCAAGTGGTGCCGACACCGCCAAGCTGACTAATCTGATCAAATTGCTCTCTGAAAATAGTCGCTTGCATGCGCTGCCGGATATTGCGAGTTCCTATGACTCGCTGAAAGCTGAAGTGGAAAATCGTGTTGAAGTAACACTGATCGCTGCCAGCCAGGTTGATGATGCGCAGCAGGCAAAAATTGTGGAAGCGCTGAAAAAACGCTTCGGGCGTGACGTCAGTCTGTCGGTCGAGCTTGATGAAAGTTTGGTCGGCGGTGCTCGTTTACGCGCGGATGATCTGGTAATCGACGGATCGGTAAAAACCGGTCTGGAGAAACTCGCCACAGCACTGGCGAACTAAAAACACCTCGCCGTAAGGCGAAACTAAATGCTTCGCCAATGGGCGAATGAGGAAAAGAGAGATGGCTATTAAAGCTTCTGAAATCAGCGAACTGATTAAAGAGCGCATCAGCAACTTTGAAAGTGCTGCCGAAGCTCGTGATGTCGGCACTGTCATTGCTGTAACGGATGGTATTACGCGTATCCACGGCCTGGGGTCAGCCCAGTACGGTGAGATGCTCGAGTTCCCCGGCGACACATACGGTCTTGCACTGAACCTCGAGCAGGATTCAGTCGGCGCCGTGGTCATGGGCGACTACAAGCACATCTCTGAAGGCGACACGGTAAAAACCACGGGCCGAATTCTTGAAGTGCCGGTTGGTGAAGCGATGCTTGGTCGCGTTGTTAACTCGCTGGGTGAGCCGATCGATGGCAAAGGCCCTATCAAGGCAGAATCATCTTCTCCGATCGAAAAAGTCGCACCAGGCGTTATCGAACGTAAGTCAGTTGATCAGCCGGTACAGACCGGTCTTAAATCGATCGACTCTATGGTGCCGATTGGACGTGGCCAGCGAGAACTGATCATTGGTGACCGTCAGACTGGCAAGACCGCGGTTGCTGTCGACGCGATCATCAACCAGAAAGGCACGGGCGTTAAATGCGTTTATGTAGCGGTTGGTCAGAAGAACTCGACTATTGCTAACGTAGTCCGCAAGCTCGAAGAGCACGGCGCTATGGAACACACCATTGTTGTTGCCGCTGCTGCTGCCGAATCTGCAGCCATGCAGTATCTCGCTCCTTATGCCGGTTGCTCCATGGGTGAATACTTCCGTGACAAGGGCGAGGATGCATTGATTGTTTATGACGATCTGACCAAACAAGCCTGGGCTTATCGGCAGGTTTCGCTGCTGCTGCGTCGTCCCCCGGGCCGTGAAGCGTATCCTGGTGATGTGTTCTATCTGCATTCACGTTTGCTGGAACGTGCCGCGCGTATTAATGCGGAAGAAGTTGAGCGCCTGACCAATGGTAAAGTGAAAGGCAAGACGGGTTCACTAACCGCACTGCCGATCATTGAAACGCAGGCCGGTGACGTGTCGGCCTTCGTACCGACCAACGTAATCTCGATTACCGACGGCCAGATCTTCCTTGAGACCAGCTTGTTTAACGCAGGTATACGGCCAGCTATTGATGCCGGTATTTCGGTGTCTCGTGTGGGCGGTGCTGCACAAACCAAGATCATTAAGAAGCTTGGTGGTGGTGTTCGTCTGGCGCTGGCGCAATATGCTGAACTGGCCGCTTTTGCACAGTTTGCTTCGGACCTCGATGAGGCTACCCGCAAGCAGTTGGCGCGTGGTGAGCGTGTCATGGAACTAATGAAGCAGAGCCAGTACGCACCTTTGTCGGTTGGCGAAATGGCGTTCTCTCTTCTGGCAGCCAACGAAGGCTATCTGGATGACGTGGATGCCAAGAAGGTCGTCGATTTTGAAGCCGCTATGCTTTCGCATCTGCGCGACAAGAATGCTGATTTGCTTGCGCAGATCAATGATTCCGGCGACTTCAACGATGAAATCGAAGCAGCGATGAAAGCCGCTATCGAAGATTTTAAGGCTAACGGGGCGTATTAAAGATCATAGGCGCTGGCGGCAGTTGTACGCAGCGTTTACGAACTGGAATTAGTTAATGGCTAACCTAAAAGAAATTCGCACCAAGATCGGTAGCGTGAAAAACACGCAGAAGATCACCAAGGCGATGGAAATGGTTGCGGCAAGCAAGATGCGCCGTACTCAGCAGCGTATGCAAGAGACTCGTCCCTACGCTGACAAGATTCGTACCGCTATTGGTCACCTGTACAAGGCAAACCCTGAGTACAGACATCCATACCTGGTAGAGCGTGAAATCAAGCGTGTGGGCTACATCGTTATTTCTTCTGACCGCGGCTTATGCGGTGGGTTGAACACGAACAGCTTCCGCCTGCTTATTCGCGAAATGCATGAATGGCAGGCTAAGGGCGTTGAAGTTGATCTTGCATTGCTGGGTTCTAAAGGCGTGCAGTTTTTCCGCAGCCTGGATGTGAACGTGGTCGCCGCCATTTCAAATATCGGTGAAAACCCGAAGGTTGCAGACCTGATTGGCTCGATTAAGGTCATGCTGGATGCCTTCGAAACGGGTGGTGAAGCTGGCGGTATAGATCGCCTGTTTCTGTTGCACAACGTGTTTGAAAACACGATGAGCCAGAAGCCAACAGCCAAGACGCTAATTCCGGTTGAAGCACCTGATGCAGATGATCTGCCCGAGCACTGGGATTACATCTATGAGCCGGAAGCAACCGAGCTCCTGACTAGTGTGCTGGAACGTTATATTGAGTCACAGGTGTATCGCGGTGCCGTTGAAAACGTTGCCTGTGAAATGGCTGCCAAGATGGTAGCGATGAAGAGCGCGACTGAAAATGCGGGCAATATGATTGAAAACCTGCAGCTGGACTACAACAAGGCTCGTCAGGCAGCGATTACACAGGAAATTTCAGAAATCGTCGGCGGTGCCGCAGCGGTTTCAGAGTGAAATGACGCCGAGCTTCCAGGCGGCGTAAGCCGACTGGAAGGTCAAATGGCGGAATTTCCGTCGGAATTGCGAATGCAATTATCGACGTGTTTGGAAACCCGAGCTTCCAGGCGGCGTAAGCCGACTGGAAGGTCAAATGGCGGAATTTCCGTCGGAATTGCGAATGCAATTATCGACGTGTTTGGAAACCCGAGCTTCCAGGCGGCGTAAGCCGACTGGAAGGTCAAATGGCGGAATTTCTGTCGGAATTGCGAATGCAATTATCGACGTGTTTGGAAACCCGAGCTTCCAGGCGGCGTAAGCGGACTGGAAGGTCAAATGGCGGAATTTCCGTCGGAATTGCGAATGCAATTATCGACGTGGCAGGCAAACAGATTTAGTTGATTTAAGCGGCGTTGGCCGCAACAAAGAAAACGACCGACATATCGGTCACTGAGGAAACGAAAAATGAGTTCCGGAAATATCGTACAGGTTATCGGCGCGGTTGTGGACGTAGTGTTTCCACGAGATCAGTTGCCGAAAGTTTATGACGCCCTCTTCATGGAAGACCGTGGCCTTACCCTCGAGGTGCAGCAGCAGCTCGGTGATGGAGTCGTGCGCGCTATTGCCATGGGTCCTTCGGAAGGCCTGAGCAGAGGTCTGGAGGTTGCCAGCACTGGTGCCCCGATCCAGGTTCCTGTTGGTCAGAAGACCCTCGGCCGAATCATGGATGTGCTCGGCAACCCGATTGATCATGCCGGACCTATCGGCGAAGAATCGCGTTTGCCTATTCATCGCTCCGCACCTGCCTATGAAGATCAGGCCGCATCTACCGAATTGTTCGAAACCGGTATTAAGGTTATCGACCTGGTTATGCCGATTGCCAAGGGCGGCAAGATCGGCCTGTTCGGCGGCGCCGGCGTGGGCAAGACAGTTACCCTGATGGAACTGATTAACAACATCGCGAAAGAGCACGGTGGTTTCTCAGTGTTCGCCGGTGTAGGTGAGCGTACTCGTGAGGGTAATGACTTCTACCACGAAATGACCGACTCGGGCGTTATCGATAAAGTCGCCCTGGTTTACGGCCAGATGAACGAGCCTCCGGGCAACCGTCTGCGCGTCGCGCTGACTGGTTTGACCATGGCGGAGCACTTCCGCGACGAAGGCCGTGACGTGCTCATGTTTATCGATAACATTTATCGATACACACTGGCAGGAACCGAGGTGTCTGCACTGCTGGGCCGTATGCCTTCTGCGGTGGGTTACCAGCCGACACTGGCTGAAGAAATGGGCGTGTTGCAGGAACGCATCACCTCAACCAAGACCGGTTCTATCACGTCTTTTCAGGCCGTTTACGTCCCTGCGGATGACCTGACCGATCCCTCGCCTGCAACGACCTTTGCTCACCTCGACGCAACCCTCGTGTTGTCACGTCAGATTGCATCGCTGGGTATTTACCCGGCTGTGGATCCGCTCGATTCCAGCAGTCGTCTGCTCGACCCGAACGTGATTGGCCAGGAGCACTATGATGTGGCCCGCGGTGTGCAGAATGTGCTGCAGCGTTACACAGAACTGCAGGACATCATCGCGATTCTGGGTATGGACGAGCTGTCTGAAGAAGATAAGCTGGTAGTGCAACGTGCTCGTAAGATTCAGAAGTACCTGTCGCAGCCGTTTACGGTTGCAGAGGTCTTCACTGGCGCGCCTGGCAAATACGTTAGCCTGAAAGACACCATTCGTGGCTTTAAAGGCATTGTCGCCGGTGAGTACGATGATCTGCCGGAACAGGCTTTCTACATGTGCGGCGCGATCGAAGAAGCTGTTGAGAATGCGAAGAAGATGTAGCTTTTAGATCGCTGCATGGTTTGAATTAGGGCAGGACTAGTTGATATTGCGGTACCGTGTTGCAGCTTTCTGATTGTTTTTAGTTGCAGATAGGTAAGAACAGCTGGCAGAAAGCTGAACAACTTTTGAAACAGGTGTTCTGTTTTGAAAGGTTACTCCGAGCTGGGGCAGGCCCCATTCAGCAGGAGCTTTAGACTGCAGGATCGATTGGGGTTTGTCCCCATTCAGTTGGAACTTTAAGCAGCAGGTTGTTTGTTGTCAGGCCACCATACGGTGGAAGCCGCAAACAATATTAGAGAAAAGATATGGCCACAATGCACGTAGATATCGTTAGCGCCGAAGGCGAAATATTCTCGGGTGAAGCCGCGATGGTATTTGCACCTGCGCAAATGGGCGACGTTGGCATCGCGCCTCGCCATGCTCCCTTGCTGACAAATCTACGTCCGGGCGACCTGCGGGTTCAAACACCCGAAGGTGATGAGAAGTTTTTTTATGTCACCGGCGGGGTGCTTGAAGTCCAGCCACACCTCGTAACAGTGCTCGCAGATTCAGCGATGCACGGTGAAGACCTTGATGAAGAGGCAGCCCGTGTTTCCAAGGAAGCTGCCGAGCAACAATTGGCTACCGCCGACAAGAAGGGTCTCGAGCACGCACGTCTGCAGCTGGTTGAAGCGGCCGCACGTTATCGCGCGGTGCAGAAACTCAAGGGCCGCAAGACGACCTAGTTCGGTTGGTGCTGATGTTCCCGGGATGGTTTTTCTGACTTAGTGTCAGACACTAATCACCATCCTGACTAGACTGTTTAAAGCGAGCCAGTGGCAAGTGCCTGACTCGAAGTCAATTCGGACCTGTGAATAAGGTTCTAAACCCACTGACATCCATATTATGTCCCCAGTCAGCAGACAACTTAACACTCAGGGTATAAAGTAACGGACGTTTTCTGACGTTCGGAACTTATACACGCCGTGGATATTAGTGTTGTCATACTCGCCGCCGGGCAGGGCACCCGGATGCGTTCCAAATTGCCTAAGGTGCTTCAGCCGCTGGCTGGCAAACCGTTGCTCGAGCATGTAATCGCAACGGCGGAGACGCTTAACCCCAAGAAAATTTGCGTGGTTTATGGCCACGGCGGCGAGCAGGTTCAGGAACATTTCGCCGGTCGATCAGTTGAGTGGGCACTGCAGGAACCGCAGCTCGGCACCGGTCATGCGGTCCAGCAGGCAATGCCCTATTTAAATGACGATGAAGTCGTTGTTATTGTCTATGGCGATGTACCGCTCGTGGAACCCGCCACCATAAAACAACTTGCTGAAGCGGCGAAAGCGGGCCCGGCTATTCTCACGGTCGTCGAAGATGACCCGACAGGTTATGGCCGTATTGTGCGGAATTCGGCTGGTGCCGTAAGCGCTATCGTTGAGCATAAAGATGCGACCGATGAGCAACAGCAAATTGCCGAAGTTAATACAGGCTTGCTTGCATGCCCGGTAAAACAGCTGTCTCCCTGGCTTAATGCACTGAAAGCCGACAACGTGCAGGGCGAATATTATCTAACCGACGTCGTCGCGAGCGCCGTAGGTGATGGTGTTGCCGTTACCGCGGTAGTCGGCGATTCGGCTACCGAAGTTATGGGTATTAATGACAAAGCCCAATTAGCCATTGCAGAAAGAGCTTTTCAGTTACGTGCGGCTAATGCGCTGCTTACAGCCGGGGTAACACTGATTGATCCTGCGCGCATCGATGTGCGCGGCACACTTAAGTGCGGCAGTGATGTGACTATCGACGTAAACAGTATCTTCATTGGCGCAGTCACTATTGGTGACAATGTCAGCATTGGCCCAAATTGTGTCATCAGTGACACCACGATCGCGGCCGGTACAAGCATCAACGCAAATTGTGTACTTGAAGATGCCGTCGTTGGCGAGCAGTGTGATATTGGGCCGTTCGCGCGATTGCGACCGGGTGCCGATATTAAGCAGCAGGCACGAGTCGGTAATTTCGTCGAAATTAAAAAGTCCGTGTTGGGCGTAGGCAGCAAGGCCAATCATCTGACCTACTTGGGTGATGCGCAGATCGGCGATAATGTAAACGTCGGCTGCGGCACCATAACCTGCAATTACGATGGTGCGAACAAACACCAGACCGTAATCGGCGATAACGCATTCATTGGCTCCGGCGTGGAACTGGTGGCGCCCGTTAATATCGGGGCAGGAGCTACCATTGGGGCGGGTTCAACGATCGGCAAGGATGCGCCTGAAGGTGAACTGACCCTGCAACGATCGAAACAGACTACAATAAAGGGCTGGCGACGGCCCAAGAAAAGCAAATAAATACCTTAAATAACAACAAATTGGCATTTGTGGGAGCCTGATCGCATTGCAGCAGATCAAGCCGCATTACAATCGCAGATTATAAAAACCTTAAAGCGAACCTTTAAACATGTGTGGAATAGTCGGAGCAACAGCAGAGCGTAACGTCGTGCCTATCCTGATGGAGGGATTACGCCGCCTGGAATACCGTGGTTATGACTCAGCTGGCCTCGCGGTGCGCCATGATGATGGCGTGCAGCGACGGCGGGCCATGGGCAAAGTCGCGGAACTGCAAGCAGTGCTGGACGCAAACCCACTTGAGGGTCGTACGGGCATAGCTCACACGCGCTGGGCGACCCACGGCGTGCCCAGTGAGAAGAATGCTCACCCGCATATTTCCGGGCCCAATATCGCTATCGTGCACAACGGCATTATCGAAAACCATGAAGTGCTGCGTAAAGATCTTATTGCCCACGGTTATGAATTCACAAGCGATACGGATACTGAAGTTATCGCTCACCGCATTCACTTTCACCTGAAAGATAAAGATGATCTTGAGCAAGCCGTTAGAACAACCGTAGACGAATTGGAAGGCGCTTACGCGCTGGTTGTCATGAGTAAGGATGAGCCAGGCAAATTGATACTTGCCCGGGAAGGTTGCCCCGTTGTTATCGGTTTGGGTATCGGTGAGAATTTTGTTGCATCTGATGTGGCAGCCCTATTGCCGGTAACGCGCAAGTTTATGTTCCTGGAAGAAGGTGACGTTGCTATCGTTACGCGTGAAAGCGTAGTCGTTACCGATGGTAGCGGCAAGGAAGTCGAGCGCACCGTCAGTGAAAGTGAATTGTCAGCCGATGCCGTAGAGCGCGGAAAATTTCGGCACTACATGCTCAAGGAAATCTATGAGCAGTCGCGCGCCGTTGCGGAGACGCTGTCAGAGCGAATTGCAGATGGCCGGGTGCTGGATGCAGCCTTGGGCCCGACCGCAGGCGCTGTACTGGAAAAGACCAAAGCCGTGCAGATAGTGGCCTGTGGCACCAGTTACCACGCTGGTCTGGTAGCACGTTACTGGATTGAAGAATACTGTGGCATTCCATGCCGCGTTGAAATTGCCAGTGAATATCGCTATCGACGAGTGGTTGTGCCTGACGATGCGTTATTCATTACCATTTCGCAAAGCGGTGAAACGGCCGATACACTGGCCGCATTACGCAAAGCAAAAAAGATCGGCTATCTCGCCACCCTGACGGTCTGTAATGTTCCGGAAAGCTCACTGGTGCGTGAATCCGAGTTGGCACTCATGACGAGGGCGGGACCGGAGATAGGCGTTGCTTCCACCAAAGCATTTACGACCCAGCTGGCGGCACTCGCGATAACAACAATAGCCCTGGCTCGCCATAAGGGGATGCCTGAAGAACAGGAGCGCACCCTGACGACCCAGTTAATGGCAATTCCAGGGCTTATAGAGCAGGTACTGACGCTTGATGAAAAGATCGAGAAACTATCGGGTGAATTTGCTGAACATCAGCACGCGCTGTTTCTAGGCAGGGGTGCACAGAACCCGGTCGCGATGGAAGGCGCGCTAAAGCTTAAAGAGATTTCCTACATCCATGCTGAAGCCTATCCGGCAGGCGAGTTGAAGCATGGGCCGCTGGCGTTGGTTGATGAAGACATGCCGATTGTTACCGTCGCCCCCAACGATGACCTGCTGGAGAAACTCAAGTCCAACCTGCAGGAAGTCCGCGCTCGTGGCGGTCAGCTATTTGTATTTGCTGACCCCAATGTGCATTTTGATGACGGCGACGGCGTGCATATCATGCACATGCCAACGCATATCGAGGATTTTCAGGCCCCGATTCTTTATACCATCCCCTTGCAACTGCTGTCTTACCATGTCGCGGTACTCAAGGGTACGGATGTGGATCAGCCGCGCAATCTCGCGAAATCCGTAACTGTGGAGTAAGGCAGGCCTTAATATTGTTGGTGTTCCAGCCATCTTTCGCTGTTCGACACAGTCTAAACCTATGTAATGCACGTGAAACCCGAAAATAACGTATAGTCCGTTCTGCTTAACACCAGAAGGGGATTTAAATTGAATAAATTTTTACACGTATTTTTGGTTGCCCTGCTTT
>Ga0316194_10002658_pt1 | contig 12474 bp, 8 predicted proteins | sample CroRivsedime1_MG_FD_204936 | JGI IMG/M metagenome (GOLD analysis project Ga0316194, IMG submission 204936) | Coastal sediment microbial communities from Maine, United States - Cross River sediment 1 | ecosystem: Environmental > Aquatic > Marine > Coastal > Sediment | place: USA: Maine...
AGATCGCTTCGTCGTCGGCGGTGTAGGAGGGCTCCAACACTCCGACGACCTTCATTTTGAGTGGGTAGACGCCGGCGATGTCGAAGACGCTCTCCGGTGACGAGATCACCGCTCCACCGACACCCACCCCGAGAGCATCGGCCGCACGAGCTCCGACCACACATTCGCCGAGCATCGCCATCGCCCGCCCATCGGCGAAGCGAAGCCCGCGGAAACTGAAGTACTCGAGCGAGGTGCCGACGATGGGTTGCTGGCGAGCCTTGAAGCGGACATAGAGCGGGATCGCCTGGGCAAGCTCGGTGTCGGCAACCCTCTCGGATTCGGCGAAGGTGGTGAGCGCGGGAGTGTCGGATTCGAAGTAGAGCGAGCTCAACGCGAGCTCGAGCGGGCTGCCTTTGGCACCCACCAGCAAAGGTGTCGCCTCGGCGCGGGCGGTGAGCTCGGCGGCCGACTCGCGGACCAACACCCTCAGCGCCACCGGGAGGTAACCGATCAGCATGATCGATCCGACCAGCACCGCCGTCTTGACACGGTTGTGCGCCAAATACCGCCACGCAAGGAAGAGGACGTCACGCATCGGAGAAACCGCAGATCGCGCAGATGAACGCAGATATCCTTTTCGATTTGGATCGTGCCAGCTCTTCATCAACGAGCTCATGCCGCCCATCGGCCTTTTCTAACGCAAAGACGCAAAGGCGCAAAGACGCAAAGCCCACCCACCCACCCATATGGCCCACAGATCACACAGATAAACACAGATGGAATCATGATTTCTGGCTCTGTGTGGCGAGGTTCCGGCCATCGGACGGAAGTACACACTGTTTGAGGTCTTCTGGCGAGGCTCCGTGGCCGTCAGACGGCCACGGAGTCACTGGGCCGCGAAACCGTCTCGAAAGTGAACTCTCGTGCCGGTTTCGCGGCCCAGCGACCTGCGCTCTCGAAGAGCGCAGGTCTCGCCATTTCTCTTCTTCTTTCAATAATTGGGTGGGGCACGCCCCCTCTCCCAAATATGGAAGCGAAGAGAGGCAGAACCGTCGTGCCCCTGGCACGTCGGTCGGTGAGAAGACCGGCGGCGACGAATGCTCGCGTTCGGAGCAGGCGGGCTTCTCACCGGCGACAGGCGATCTTCTGGTCGCCTGTCGTTCTGCCGGGAAGAAACGGAAGCACCCTACCGACTCAGTCACCGCCCCTTTGCGTCTTTGCGTCTTTGCGCCTTTGCGTTCTTCTTTGGGCGGGTGGGCGGCTCTGCGCCTCTGCGGCTCTGCGCCTCTGCGTTTTTTTTGCCGTTCTCCCTTGGTGTCTTGGTGTCTTGGTGGTTCAAAAACCACCCGGCACCCATGACGCGAATCGCGTGTTTGTTCATCCCCCTCTTCCCGCTGGCGGCAAGGTTGCGCGCGGAGCCGGAGCTGGCCGGGGAAGCGGTGGCGGTCTGCGAAGGCAACGGATCGGCGGCCAGGGTGGTCGGCGCTTCCCGGCCCGCCCGCAAGTCCGGCGTGCGCTCGGAGATGAGCCTCGCCCAGGCGCGCGGCATTCTGCCCTCCCTCATCGCCCGCGGCCGCGACGTTTCGTGCGAGACCTCGGCCCACGAGGCCCTGGTCGAGACCGCGACGGGGCTCTCGCCGAAGGTCGAGGACGCCGCTCCGGACACCGTCTTTGCCGACGTCGGCGGCATGGAGCGTCTCTTCGAAGGAGACTCGGGTGAGCATGACATGGGGCAGGTCGCGATCGTCGCCGCCGAGGCCCTCGACCTGCCGGTGCGGGTAGGCATCGCCGGCAACAAGCTCGCCGCACGCATCGCCGCCCGCATGCCCGACTCGCCAAAGGTGGTGGCCGCCGGCCAGGAAATGCTCTTCCTCGCCCCCCTGCCCCTGACCCATCTCCACCTCGACCGACGTCTCATGGATACCCTGCGCCGCTGGGGTGTGCGCACCCTCGGCGACTTCGCCCGACTGCCGGCGGACCGTACGGCCAGTCGTCTCGGTCCGGCCGGCGCCAGCGCCCACCAGGCAGCGCGTGGCATCGACTCGAGTCCGTTGGCGCCCTACCACCCGCCACCGACTTTTCACGAGGGCATGGAGTTGGAGTGGCCGGTGGTCACCGTTGATCCCCTGCTCTACGCCCTCCGCCAATCCCTCGAGCGAACCCGCAAACGTCTCGAGCGCGAAGACCTGGCCTGTGCCCTGCTCGAGCTCGAGCTCGGACTCGAACCGGAGGGCGCCGAGCACCGGCGCATCCGCCTGCCCGCTCCGACCCGGGACATCGACGCGTTGCTGGCGCTGACCCGCCTCGAGCTCGAGTCGAAACCACCGCGCGCGCCGGTGGTCGCCTTCATCTCGATCACCCACCCCGACCGACCGCGCCGCGGCCAGGTCACCCTCTTCGGCGCGCCGGAGATTCACCCCGACAAGCTTGCCGGCACCCTCGCCCACCTCGCCGCCCGCATCGGTCCCGAACGGGTGGGCTCACCACGCACGGTCGATGGCCATCTTCCGGAGCGTTTTCAAACCGAATCCTTCGATCCGCCACCGGCCCCCAAGCTGCGCCAGCCGCCGCGCCAGGGACGGGGACTGCTTGTTGTCAGAGTATTGCGACCACCGGTGGCGTTGGAGGTGATCACTGAGGGAGATCGGGATGCTGGATACTTGATGCTCGATGCTCGATACCCCCCGCCCACCCCCGAGGGCCTTCGAGTCGCCGACCCCTCGATTGAGAACTCAAAACTCAAAACTCAAAACTCGGAGCTGCTCAGTTCGTTGCGGTTGGTTTCAGTCGCTTCGGAATCAGGGGCGGCACCTCGGATTCAGGGATTGGTGCGGGTGGCGGCGGGGCCGTGGACTCTCGAAGACGGATGGTGGGACAAACAGCCGGTGGAGCGTGACTACTGGGATGTCGAGCTCTCCGGTGGCGGGTTGTATCGGGTTTATCGTGACCGCAAAACCGGTGACTGGTTCGCCGACGGCATGTATGACTAGGGGGTGCGCGATGCTCGAACCACCACAGAGACACAGAGGCACAAAGAATTCACAAAGCCGCCCACACCCACCCAAGAGAAACCGCAGATCACGCAGATGAACGCAGATATCTTTTTCGAATTGGATCGCTTCGGCTCTTCATCCACGAGCTCATGCCGTCTATCCGGCTTTTCTAACGCAAAGACGCAAAGGCGCAAAGACGCAAAGACCACCCACCCGCCCGATTTCCAACGCAGAGAGGCTTTCGCTGGATTCCTCTGTGTGGCGAGGTCCCGGCCGTCGAACGGCCGGAAACCGCTGGGCCGGGCCACCGTTACGAAAACGAGCTCTCGTCCCGGTGTCCCGGCCCAGCGGCTTGCGCTCCCAGAGCGCAAGCCTCGCCACCTTTCTTCTCCATTCAATAGTTGGGAGGGGCACGCCCCCTCTCCCAAATATGGAAGAGAAGAGAGGCAGAACCGACGTGCCCCTGGCACGTCGGTCGGTGAGAAGACCGGCTGTGACGAACGCTCGGGTTCGGAGCAGGCGGGCTTCTCACCGGCGACAGGCGATCTTCTGGTCGTCTGTCGTTCTGCCGGAAAGAAACGGAAGCGCCTTTCCAACTCAGTCACCGCCCCTTTGCGTCTTTGCGTCTTTGCGCCTTTGCGTTCTTTTTCGGGTGGGTGGGTGGCTCTGCGCCTCTGCGGCTCTGCGCCTCTGCGTTTTTTTCTCTGTGTCCCCCTCTGTGCCTCTGTGTCTCTGTGGTTCTTCGTTCCTCGAAGTGTGGGGATCGTCGAATGAAGTATGCGGAGTTGCACTGCGCATCTGCCTTCTCATTCCTCGAGGGAGCATCGCAGCCCGAGGATTTGGTCGAGCGAGCGGTGGAACTCGGGCTTCCGGCGGTGGCGCTGATCGATCGCAACACGGTCTCCGGGGCGCCGCGCTTCTGGAAGGCAGCCAAGGAGGCGGGGATCAAACCGCTCGTCGGCGCTGAAGTCGTCCTGGATGAGGCAGATCCTGGATGCTGGATGCTGGATGCTGGATCCCATCCAACCCACCCAGAAGAACTCGAAGGTGACGGGGGGGCGAAGGGGAACTCAAAACTCAAAACTCAAAACTCAGAACTTCCGGGGCCGCTGGGCCTCGTGCCCGACCCTCCCCCACCCGGCACTCCCCTGCCCCGGCTCACGCTCCTGGCGTGCGACCGTCGCGGCTACCGTAACCTCTGCCGTCTCCTCACCGAGGCCGCACGCGGCCGGCCCAAGGGCAAGGCCCGCGCCGGTTGGCGCCAGGTCGAGGCCCACGCCGACGGCCTCCTCTGTCTCACCGGCGGCTCCGAGGGGGTCCTCGCCCAGCGTCTGCTTCACCGTGGACTCGACGCCACCCGGCGCGAACTCGAGCATCTCCATCACCTCTTTCCCAACCGGCTCCACGTCGAGCTCCAGCGCCATCGTCTTCGCGCCGAAGAGCATCGCAATCAGGCGCTCATCGATCTGGCGCGGAATCTGCGGTTGCCGCTGGTGACGACCGGCGGGGTGCGCTACGCGCGATCGGAAAACCGCGATCTCGCCGATGTCCTCGCCTGCATCCGCGAAGGTTTCACCCTCGATACCGCGGGCCGCCTGCTCGAGGGCGGCCGCGAGCGACACCTCCGTTCGCCCCGCGAGATGGAAATGCTCTTTCCCGATCAGCGGCGGGCGGTGGCATCAACCATGGGGCTTGCGGAGGAGCTCGAGTTCACGCTCGACGACCTCGGCTATCGCTTCCCCGACTATCCCCTGCCCGTCGGCGAGAGTCCCATCTCCCACTTGCGGAGGGTGACCTGGGATGGCGCCCGCACCCGCTTCCGCCCACTGACCGCACGCGCCCAGGCGCAGCTCGAGAAGGAGCTCGACCTGATCGAGAAGCTCGATCTTGCGGGCTACTTCCTGATCGTCTGGGACATCGTTCGCTTCTGTCAGCGCGAGCAGATCATGGCCCAGGGCCGAGGTTCGGCCGCCAACTCGGCGGTCTGCTACGCCCTCTCGATCACCGCCGTCGACCCGGTCAAGATGGAGCTGCTCTTCGAGCGTTTCCTCTCCGAGGAGCGTGGCGAGTGGCCGGACATCGATCTCGATCTGCCCTCCGGCGACCAGCGCGAGAAGGTCATCCAATACGTCTACCAGCGCTACGGTCCGCACGGCGCCGCGATGACCGCCAATGTCATCACCTACCGCGCGCGCTCGGCGGCGCGCGAGGTCGGCAAGGCGCTGGGGTTCTCGCTCGAGCAGGTGAATCGCATCTCGAAGCGCTTCGGCCGCCACATGTCCGTCGAGGTCTCGGAGGGAACCCGCGACCTCGACCGCGAGCTGGCCGCTGTCGGCCTCGACCCCACCTCACGCCGGGTCGAGCACTTCAAGCGTCTGTGGTGGGAGATCCATCACCTCCCCCGCCACCTCGGCCAGCACTCCGGCGGCATGGTCATCGCCCAGGGACGGCTCGACGAGGTCGTGCCGCTGGAACCGGCCGCGATGGAGAACCGGACGGTGATCCAGTGGGACAAGGACGACTGTGCCGACCTCGGGCTGATCAAGGTCGACCTCCTCGGTCTCGGGATGATGGCCGCCCTCGAGGAGGCGATCCCCATGATCCACACCAACGAGGGGGTGGAGATCGATCTCGCCCACCTGCCGCCCGGCGATCCGAAGACCTACCAGCTCATCCGCCGCGCCGACACCGCCGGCGTCTTCCAGATCGAAAGCCGGGCACAGATGGCGTCGCTGCCGCGCAACCGGCCCGTGAACTTCTACGACCTGGTGGTGCAGGTGGCGATCATCCGCCCCGGACCGATCGCCGGCAACATGACCAATCCCTATCTCGAACGCCGCCAGGGTCGAGAGGCCGTGACCTATGCTCACCCGTGTTTGGAGCCGATCCTCAAGCGCACCCTCGGCGTGCCCCTCTTCCAGGAGCAGCTACTGCGAATCGCCATGGAAGCCGCAGGCTTTTCCGGCGGCGAGGCCGAAGAGCTCAGACGGGCGATGGGTTTCAAGCGTTCGCAGGAGCGGATGGTCGTGATCGAGAAACGACTGCGCAGCGGAATGACCGAACGCGGGATCTCCGGCGAGGTCCAGGAGGAGATCGTGAAGTCGATCACCTCCTTCGCCCTCTATGGCTTCCCCGAGTCGCACTCCGCCAGCTTCGCCCTCCTCGTCTACGCCTCCGCCTACCTCAAGACCCACCACCCGACGGCTTTCTACGCCTGCCTCCTCAACGCCTGGCCGATGGGCTTTTATCATCCCGCCACCTTGGTCAAGGACGGCCAGCGCCGCGGGGTGCGCTTCCTGTCGGTGGACATCAACCAGTCGGGTTGGCGCTGCCGCTGGGAGAACGGGGCGGTTCGCATCGGCCTCCGTTACGTCCACGGTCTCAAGCGAGCGGCCGCCGAGGTCATCGAGGCCGAGCGTGCGCGGGCGGCCTTCACCGACCCCGCCGATCTCGCTCAGCGCTGCGATCTTTCGTCGGAACAGCTCGAACGGTTGGCCCATGTCGGCGCTCTTGCCTCGCTCGGCTCGAGTCGACGGGCGGCGCTGTGGCAGGTTTCCGAGGTTGCGGGGCGGCGCGGCCCCCTGTTCTCCGATCTGCCACCCGAACCGACCTCACCCCTCACCGAAATGGAACCAATCGACGAAACCATCGCCGACTACGCCGGGCTCCACCTCACCACCGGTCCCCACCTGATGGCCTATGTACGGGAGGAGATGGATCGCCGTGGGGTCGTGGCGACTGCCGCGCTCGACGCGTGCCAGGACGGGGATGTCGTACGGGTGGCGGGCGCGGTGATCGTGCGCCAGCGGCCCGGGACCGCGAAGGGCTTCGTCTTTCTGACCATGGAGGACGAGACCGGGACGGTGCAGGCGATCATCCGTCCCGACCTCTTCCGGGAGCACCGCCCCTTCATCGTGTCGACACCGGTGCTGCTGGTCGAGGGGACTTTACAAAAGCAGGACGGCACGATCTCGGTCCGCGCACGCCGCTTCGAAGCGGTGCAGGCTGACTCTGCTGTGGCAAGCCATGATTTCCACTGACCCACCATCCGCCCGATACTCGATTCTCAATCCTCGATGCTCGATAATCGCCCTCACGAAGTCCGCGGGTGGGTGGGCGGATCGAGTATCGAGCATCCAGTATCGAGCATCTGGGTGGGCGGCGGGGTGTTAAACTTCTGCCCCAGCTTACAAACCAGTCGGAACAACCCTGCCCTGAGCGACGTTCCACACCTAGGAAACACAATGAACGACACAGACAAACCTAATCTCTCGGACTTGAAGATCGACCACCAGGCGAGGTCGAGCGATGGCGGTGGCCGCCGCCTGATGTTGATTGCAGCGGCAATCCTGGTGACCATTGCCGTGATCGCGATCCTCATAATTGGCGGCACCTCGGTAACGACGGTTGAGGTCGCCATCGCCAGGGCCGCGCCGACCGGCGGTGCGGCCACCGTCCTCAACGCCTCCGGCTACGTGGAACCGAGGCGCAAGGCCACCGTGTCCGCCAAGATCACCGGCAAGGTCACCGAGGTCCTCGTCGATGAGGGAATGGTCGTCGAGAAGGGCCAGATCCTGGCGCAGCTCGATGACTCGGACGCCCGCCGACGTTATGAAGCGATTCGCGCAGAACGAAACGTTGCGCGGGCCGCGATCGAAGAGCTCGAAGTCAATCTCGCCGATGCCGAGCGCACGCTGCGCCGGACGCGAGAGCTGCACGACGACGGCGTCGCCAGCATCCAGGACCTCGACTCGGCGACCGCTGGAGTCGACGCGCTACGCGCCAAGCTCAGAGTTGCGCGCAGCTCCCTCGACGCCGCCGAAGCTCAACTCGCGGTGTCCGCTCAGGACCTCGAGAATTACACCGTTCGCGCGCCGTTCGCCGGCATTGCGGTGTCGAAGGACGCACAACCCGGTGAGATGGTCTCGCCGATCTCCGCCGGCGGTGGATTCACGCGCACCGGGATCTCGACCATCGTCGATATGGAATCGCTCGAGATCGAGGTTGATGTCAACGAGAGTCACATTGCCAAGGTGACGCCGGGGCAACCGGCAGATGCAGTGCTCGACGCCTACCCGGAGTGGCACATCCCCGCTACCGTGCGGACGGTCATCCCGACAGCCGACCGTCAAAAGGCGACCGTCAAAGTGCGCCTCACCTTCGACCAGCTCGATCCGAGGATCCTGCCCGATATGGGTGTCAAGGTCGCCTTCCGGGAAACGGTTCAAGATGAGCCAATCGCAAACCCCGCGCAGTCGCTGGTCCCGCAGCCGGCGGTGCGGACCGACGGCGGTCAGACGGTGGTGTTCGTTGTTGAAGATGAAATCGTTGATCGCCGAGCGGTCAGCGTAGGCCGGTCGATGGGAACCGACGTCGAAATCATGGCCGGTGTTGTTCCTGGTGACCGGGTCGTGGTCAGTGAGTCGGATGGGCTCAGCGATGGTCAGAAGGTCAGAGTCAAGAGTTAAGGAGCTATTGGAATGGTCAGTATCGATGGCAAAGAGCACAGCGACAGCCTGATCCGAGTTCGCAACCTCAACAAGGTCTACCGCCGCGGCGGCGAGACGATCAATGTCCTTCAGGGGCTCAACCTCGATGTCGAAAAGGGCGAGTTCGTGGCCTTCATGGGTCCGAGCGGCTCCGGCAAGACCACCCTGCTCAATCTCCTGGGGGGGCTCGACACACCCACCTCAGGTACGGTTACGGTCGATGGGGACGAGATCACCCACATGTCCGGCCGTCATCTCGCGTCGTGGCGCGCCCGACACGTCGGCTTCATCTTCCAGATGTATAACCTGATCCCCGTTCTGACGGCCTTCCAAAACGTCGAGTTGCCGCTCTTGCTGACAAAGCTCTCCAAGGCGCAACGACGTCAACACGTCGAGACCGCGCTCAGCCTGGTCGGACTCCCCGACCGGATGAAACACTACCCCCGTCAGCTTTCCGGTGGCCAGGAGCAGCGGGTCGCGATTGCCCGTGCGATCGTGACCGACCCGACCTTTCTGCTTTGTGATGAGCCGACCGGGGATCTCGACCGCAAGGCCGCCGAAGAGATCCTCGATCTCTTGACCGAGCTCGAGTCCAACCACGGGAAAACCATTCTCATGGTGACCCACGATCCCCTGGCCGCCGAGCGGGCCGACATGACCCTCCACCTGGACAAAGGAGCGTTGGTCGAGGCCGCATCATGAAGTACCTGCCATTCATCTTCCGCAATCTGTTGAGAAAGAAGACCCGCACCATCCTCACCATCGGTTCGATCGCGGTTGCCCTTTTTCTCTTCGGCCTGCTGGTGACGATCGAAACCGCGCTGAATGCCGGCGTCGACGTGGCCGGGGTCGATCGTCTGATCGTCCGCAACAAGATCTCGCTGATCATGCCGCTGCCGCTTTCCTACCAGGAGCGTTTACGCCAGATCGACAACGTCTCCGAAGCGACATTCGCGACGTGGTTCGGCGCGATCTACCAGGAACCGAAGAACTTCTTTCCCCAGTTCGCCATCGACACCGACACCTACAGGACGGTTTTCCCCGAGTTCGAGATATCTGACGCCGAGTGGAACGCGTTTCTTGCGGATCGGGAAGGCGCGGTCGTCGGAAAGGGCACCGCGGACCGATTCGGCTGGAAGGTCGGTGACAGGATACCCCTTCAGGGAACGATCTGGACCGGAACCTGGGAGTTCAACATTCGCGCCATCTACGAGGGCTCCAGAAGTGGCGACGACGAGTCGCAGTTCTGGTTCCAGTGGAAGTACCTCGAGGAACGGCGCCAGACCTCGTTCGGCGGCGGCACCGTGGGGTGGTACACGGTCAAGATCGACGACCCGGACCAGGCGGTGACCGTCACCGGAGCCATCGACGAAGGATTCTCCAACTCGGCGTATGAAACCTCAACCGAGACCGAGCAGGCATTTGCGGCCGGATTCGCCAAACAGATCGGCAACATCAAGATGCTCATCATGTCGATCGGCGCTGTGGTGCTCTTCACCCTGCTCCTGGTGACCGGCAACACGATGGCAATGGCGGTTCGCGAACGGGTTCCAGAACTCGGGGTCCTCAAGACCCTCGGTTTTGGTGACCGGACCGTCCTCTTTCTGGTGCTCGCCGAGTCCCTCGTCATCGCGACAGTAGGAGGGGCCATCGGCGTCGGCCTGGCGAAGCTCTTCACGTTGGGCGGCGACCCGACCGGCGGCATGCTTCCGGTGTTCTATCTTTCGACCGGCGAGATGCTCCTGGGCCTCGGGATCGCGATCTTCGTGGGTCTCGCTGCGGGTTCAATCCCGGCGTTGACCGCGATGAACCTGCGCATCGTCGATGCGCTGCGGAGGGTATGATGGCGATCCCCTTCTCCTATAACGTTCGTTCGATCGCCGCGCGTTGGAAGACGGCAATCGTTTCGATCCTCGGCATCGCCGGCACCGTCGGGGTCTTTGTCGCCATGCTCGCGATGGCCCGCGGTTTCCAGGCGACTCTGATTGCCTCTGGCTCTGCTTCAAACTCCATCATTCGGCGCGCCGGCGCCGCTTCGGAAATGGACAGCGGCGTCTCCCTCGACCAGGCCCGGGTCATCGCGGATGCGCTGCAGGTCGCCCGCAACGCCGAGGGCGTCCCACTGTCCAGTCCGGAGATGGTCGTCATCGGTGCATTCCAGCTCATCAAGAGTGGAACCGATGCCAACACCCAAATCCGCGGAATGACGCCACTCGTGCTCGAGGTGCGTCCCTCGGTAAAAATTGCCGAAGGACGATTCTTCACCCCCGGCCTCCCAGAGTTGGTCGTCGGGTCGAACGCAGTCGAGACGTATCGCGGATTGGAGCTCGGCTCGAACCTGAGCTTTGGTGGTCAGGACTGGAGCGTCGTCGGCATTTTTGACGCCGGGGGTTCGGCCTTCGATTCGGAGATCTGGTGCGATCAAACCGTACTCGCCCAGACATTCAATCGCTCCACAAATGTTTACAGCTCGATCACGGTTCGGCTCAACTCGCCGACAGATTTCGACGCCTTCAAGGACACATTGACGTCCGACCCGCGATTGACAGTCCAGGTCGAACGTGAGGTGGAATACTACGCCAAGCAGTCTCAGATGGTGAGCACCCTGATTCGGGTACTGGGTTTTCTGGTCGCCTTCGTGATGGCGATCGGCGCGGTCTTCGGAGCCCTCAACACCATGTATTCAGCGGTCGCGGCGCGCGCTCGCGAGATTGCCACCCTTCGCGCCCTCGGTTTCGGAGGAGGCTCAGTCATTCTTTCCTTCATGTTCGAGTCGCTGCTGATATCTCTGATCGGCGGCATACTCGGCTGCATCGCGGCCCTGCCGCTCAACGGCTTCACCGCCGGGACGATGAACTGGCAGACCTTTTCACACCTGGCCTTCGCGTTCCGCGTCACGCCAGGACTTTTGATGGCCGGCATCGTCTTCGCACTGTTTATGGGATTCGTGGGTGGGGTCTTGCCTGCAGTCAGGGCAGCGAGACTGCAAGTCGCACATGCATTGCGAGAACTGTGAGAGTTAAGAATTAAGGGTTAAGAGTCAGGCCGGGGCGTGTGGCGTCTGCTATCGTCAACGCGATGACATCAGCGGAAACACCCCGACCTCACTTAACTCTTTACTCTTTACTCTTTACTCATTTCTCACCCGCATTCCGGTCATTTCGTCAGGGGAAATAACTGTGTCCAAGATCCTGCAGCAGATAAGAATTCCGCACGTGTTCACCCTGCTCACGGGTGTGATCTTCGTCTGCAGTCTTCTGACGTTCGTTGTCCCATCCGGTGAGTACGAACGCGAGACGCGGACCGTCGGCGGGCGCGACCGCACGGTGGTTGTGCCGGACACATACGAGATCTTGCCGAAGCACCTTTCAGCAAGAGGCTTGTTGTTTCAGGATGAGGTGGTGGGAACTGCGAGCCCTGCCAGTCTCGAGAGTTTCCTCAGTGCGATCCCGCGCGGGATGGTCAAGGCAGCAGACATCATCTTCTTCATTTTCATCATCGGCGGTGTCTTCGGAATCCTGCAGGCGACCGGAACGATACCGGCCGTGCTCGGAGCGGTCCTCAACCGTCTGCGATCGTCGTGGAAGGCGCTCACCATCGTCCTCATGACCGCGATGGCCATCGGCGGCTCCACCCTGGGCATGGGCGAGGAGTTCATTCCCCTGGTTCCGATCTTCCTCATCGTCGCCAAGGAGATCGGTTGCGACCGCATCTTCGGCGTCGCCCTTGTCTACGTCGCCGGAGCCGTCGGCTTTGCGGCCGCCACGACCAATCCATTTACCGTCAACATCGCGCAGGAGATTGCGGGGCTTCCACTCAACAGCGCGATCCCCTTCCGCCTCCTCTTCCTCGGCGCCTGCTTGACCGTGACGCTGATTTACATGCTCCGATATGGAAGTCGAATCCGAAAGGACCCCTCAGCATCGCTCATGGCTGACGACGAATTCGTCCTTCCAACACACGACGTGGAACCACCGCCGCTCAAGGGTGGGCACCTGGTCATCGTCGCC
>Ga0316194_10002659_pt1 | contig 12468 bp, 11 predicted proteins | sample CroRivsedime1_MG_FD_204936 | JGI IMG/M metagenome (GOLD analysis project Ga0316194, IMG submission 204936) | Coastal sediment microbial communities from Maine, United States - Cross River sediment 1 | ecosystem: Environmental > Aquatic > Marine > Coastal > Sediment | place: USA: Maine...
CGCCGTCGTCCAGCCGACCAAGAGTATGCCGTTCAGCCCCTCGATCCCGCTCAGCAGCCGCCACTCGTGGTCGATCAGGGTGATGTCCCCGTAGCCCACGGTGGTGAAGGTGACGATGGAGAAGTAGATGGCCTTCTCGAAGCTCGCCAGTTGATCCCCTGGAAGAACCAGCAGATAAGCCAATGCCCACACGACGACCTCGATCAGGTGGAGCATCAGCAGCACCACAGCGGTCCAGATCAAAGCCGGAAGCGCGTTGTCTCGCGTGAAGTCTCCATCGATATTGGCATAGCGCCCTGTTAAATAGCGGATCCAGTAGACCGTCCCATAGGCGTGGATCGCCACGGTGGCGGCAACCAGGACAATGGTCGTCAGCAATAATCCAAACATAGCAATATCCCTTTACGCGGCTTCCCCTGCAAGGAAAAAGACCACCCCAGGCGCTGATTTACTCGTGTCGTTCATGTGTTGCCTGGCAATCCCGCGAGCTTCAGAAAGAGAATGCCAGTCCCGCGAAGACGCCGTGCAGCGTAGCGTCGTAGAGGAATCCGTCGTTCTCGTAATCGACGGAGTAAACCCGATAGTAGAGCTCGAGCGCCAGATCGTCCTTCGCCTGATAGCCAAGGCCGCAGGCGGCGGCCCAGGTAAGACGGGACCCAACGCCGAACCCGCCGACGTCGCCGTAGAGATTGAGAAAGACGCGTCGGTTCAGCCAGTGCCGCATTCGAGCGGCGATAATAGGGTCGACCCAGGACCGCGAGCCCGAGACCTCGTCTTCCCAGTTGCGCTTGATCTCGCTGTCGATCTCCCGAGCCAGAGAATCCTCGGCCTGCTGCCGTTCGGCACCGGCTTTCGCCGCGAGCGCCTCCTTTTCCGCCGTGGCCTTCGCCGCAAGCGCTTTCTCCGCTTCGGTCGCGCCCGCCTTGGCGTCGATGATGGCTTGCTCCGCCTCGGCGCGGGAGCGCTCCGCCGCGGCGAGACGCTCCTGCGCCGAGGCCTCGATCATGCGGTCGATGGCATCGCCGACGGGGCCACGCTCAGTCAGCCGGTTTCTCAGACGTGTACCCGCCTCGCCAAGCACCTGATTGCGAATGGCGTTTTTCAGATCATTGCCAACCTCGTCCGCCAGCGCGATCAGCGATTGCGCCGAACACCTCCGATCAGCGCGCTGCCAACAGCGCCGGCGGCTGCACCCTTGCCGGCATCGCCCGCGATTCCGCCGATGACGGCACCCTTTGCGGCGCCAGTCACCACGTCCTCACCCGCGGTGGTGCCGTAGCCCGGGCGCCTGGTCACTCCACCGAACAGCGCGCCACCCGCGGCACCCGCCGCCGCACCCTTGCCCGCATCCCCGGCGATACCGCCGATGACTGCGCCCTTCGCAGCCCCGCGCACCGTATCGCCGCCGATGTCCCGCGCCTGCGATGTGAGCGGCGCGATCAGCGCCGCCGCCAAAACGCCTGAAAAGATGGCCCGTTTGTTCATTGGAAAGTCCTCAGATCTTGAGATCGTTAAAACTCTGTCTACCTCGGTACGTTAGGATCAACGGCTTTTGTGCTTACTGAGGTATGCAGGAACCGAAGGCCAGATAGCCGATCCCCCCACCGGACACCGACAGGGTCAGCCTGCCGTCGCTCTCGCCGATGGTCGTGCTCCAGCCGGCCCCCTGATCGACACCGAGCAGCACCAGCGAGCCGCCTTCTGCGTGTGTGCTCAGGATCTCGGATGTCCGCTGCTCGCCACCGGCCCTGACGCTCTTGGCGACCTTTTTCTGCACATCGAGCTCGAGAAAGACCGGAAGATTGACCGCCTCCGCCGGACCCTCGACGCACTCGCCCTGGGAATCGCAGCTCACGGTGCCGGTCACGGCACACAGCAGGGGAACGGATCCGTCAAAAACCGCGGCGGTCGTCAGTGTCGACGCGCCAAGGAACGCGGCACCTGCCGCCAACTTCAAAACATCTCTCATCTCTAGAACCTTCGGTTTGGAAAGGGCCGCCTTGGGCCTGATGCTCTCGGAGGGACCCACACGCGCCGGACTGAGTCCCGATGTAGCTGTATTCTGGCTACCATTCTGACTGCCGGGGGACCCTTTTGGATATGCAGATTGCGAAAAGTTTTCGATGACGATCCTACAGGCGGGCTGGCACCCCAGCGCGTGAAGGTTGCATTTGTCTGAGCCTGACCGTCACGCGACGAAGTTGGTCGGTGGGCCGAATGATCCGATCACCCAGGAATCGCTCCCCGCCCGTTATCAGCAATTCTTGAAGCCGAATGACATCCTCGTGGCCGAGACCGGCACGAGCGCGGTCGCGACCGGCGGTCTGCTGATGCCTGAAGGAGCGGTCTACCACAACCAGACGTTGTGGGGCTCGATCGGCTGGGCCACAGGCACCGCCCTGGGAACTGCGATCGCCGACCGGTCTCGGCGCACCGTGCTGATCACTGGCGAAGGTTCGCACCAGCTGACCGCCAATGAGATCGGCAACTACGGACGACACGGCGTCAAGCCGGTGATCTTCGTCCTCAATAACTCAGGCTATGGGGTCGAACGTGTGCTGGAGGAATACCCGGACTGGGTCTACAACGACTTGGCGCCATGGGACTATCACACCCTGCCGGCAGCGCTCGGCTGCAAGGATTGGTTCACTGCCAAGGTGGAGACCAACGGTGAGCTCGAAGCGGCAATGCAGAAAGCGGAGGCGGCAGATACGGCCTCGTACATCGAGATCGTCGGCCAAAAGCACGACTATCCGGCAGGGCTCAAGCTCATGGGCAGCAGGAGCTACGAGATGTACGGCATCGATAGTTAGCCGAACCGTCGCCTTATCGGCGGCACTGATAACTTTTCCCCGCTTTGCGACGTACTCGCGACGTCTTTGGCGATCTGCTGCGTCGCGTGGCGATAGTCCCTGGGATCGTTATGACGCCACGCAACACTTTCCTCACCACCGTGATCATTGGCCTCTTCATTCTCGCGACACCGACGTTCGCCCAGGATGCGGGGAGGGTGGACAAGCTGGAGCGTCTGGTCGAGACGCAGCAGAGACAGCTCGCGGAGCAGAAGAAACAGCTCGACGCCCTGATGCGGATGGTGCAGGACCTGCAGGCACAGAAGCAGTCTCCGGCCAGGGAGGCCGGGACCGACAGCGCGACCGTAGCTGCGGCCAAGCCGTCGAGCGCCGCAAAGACGCCTGCTTCAACAGGGGTTGCCAGCGTGCCGGACCCGGAGCGAAAACCGATGAGCGCTCCACCTGCGAAGACGACTGCAAGTCTGCCGGAGGCCGCAGACAAGCCGCTACCGGAAATCGGGGGGGTGCTGTCCCAGGATTGGAAACATGAGCGCATCACGCCGACGGGTGCAAACGTCTCGTCACAGCAATCTCGGCTTAACCTGCCGATACCCGGCACGCAGACCGAGATCGGTATCAGCGGGTTCGCCATGCTACAGGCCATCCACGACACTGTCGGTACGAATAACTGCGAGTTCGATACCATCCTCATCCCCGTGGATGGAGCGCCGGCGCAAACCAAGTTCTGTGTCAACCCCAGCCGATTGCTCGTCACAAGTAAGTCCGGCATCCCGGCGGGTCGGGTCAATACGGCGCTCTCGATAGACTTCAACGGCCAGTTGGACACGGCCGAGCCGAGATTACGCGTGGCCTACGGGGAGTGGATCAACGACGAAAAGGACTTCGCGCTTCTCGGCGGGCAAACCTTCTCAACCATGCTCGACCTCAAGTCCGTACCCGAGACGCTCGATTTCGCCGGACCTACGGGCTATTTTGCCAGACGCCAGCCTCTGTTTCGTTTTACGAAATTGTTCGGACGAACGGTGCTTGCCGAGGTCGCCCTGAGACACCCGAAAACGTCTCCTACATCGACGCCGACAAACGCACCCGCTGGCCGGATCTCGCGCTCGCTGGGACCTGGGTCATCGACGGCGATTATCTCAGTCACGTCAGGGTTGCCGGACTTGCCCGTGATCTGCGCGCCGAAGGGATCAACGGATCGACGGACTCGGCACTCGGCTGGGCGATCGTCGGGGCGACAAAGCTTAAGCTTCCATTCCTGGGTGCCAAGGACAACTTGAAGATCGGCCTTCAGTACGGCGAGGGATACGGAGCACAGATCAAGAGCGGGCCGAATGATGCCGTGTTCGACACCGAAAACTCCAAGTTGAGGACAATCGGGGTCTTCAGCACCTACGGCGGTCTTCAGCACTGGTGGTCCAACAGTCTCCGCTCCAACCTGGCGGCAGCGGGGGCTGGAGGCAGACCGCCCCGGCAATCGTCTGCCCCTGTGGCCCTTTGATGAAGGATATTCGCTACAGTCGATCAACGATTGCCTTGGCCACGCGCTCTGGGACCTCAATGGGCGGCCAGTGGGACACATCCAGCCATTTTTGCAGATCCGCGGACGGGTTGAGCTTCTTCATCCGATCCGCCATCGCCACAATGCCGTTGGGGTCCTGCACGCCCCAGTAGATGCTCGTCGGCGCAGAAAGCTTGGTCAGTCCGTCGATCCAACGTTGCAGGTTGTCTTTTCGCTCTTGCTGATAACGCATCAAACGCGGCATCAGACGCCCGCCGTGATATTGGTTGATTTGCGCGACCATCACTTCCAACAGTGCGTCGTTGGGCTGGTGCTCCTTCGAGAAACTGGAGCGGAGCAAGCCCTCCCACTTCTCATCTGGGATATCTTCCTCCAGCACGGTGTCTGGCGCTGCGAGCATCTCCTCCTGCAGAGGCATGAAGTGCACCATGTCGACCATGGTCGACCCGTTCAGAATGATCGCCTGCTTGATTGTAAACGGTAGCTTACCCTCTTCGTGACGCGCCATAATTTCGGCGCCGACCGTTTGCCCCATGTCGTGGATCACGAGCACGACTTCATTCAAGCCTTCGCGGCGGGCGACTTCGATGACACGATCGGCTTGCTGGAACATCGAATAGTGGGTTTCGAAGGTACCGTCGGTGGGTTTGTCGCTCTGGCCGAAGCCGAGGAAGTCGCAGATCACCACGCGGGTGTGGAGAGCGACGCGGGGAACGACGTGTTTCCAATCGATGGAAGAGCCTGGATAGCCATGGGTGAGCAACACCCCGTGACCCGGACTCTTCGGTGTGCCGGAGGCATGGACGAACAGGTTATGGCCGTCGATATTCTCGAAACGGCCCTCGTCTCGCCAGATTTGCAGGTCTTCGAGTGTGGGCATGGTGTTAGAGGCAGCGGTCATGGGTGGACCTCCTGGTTAGCGAAACGCCGAGTTATTCGGCGTTTTCAGTGCGGGGCAGAAGCCCCGCGATTTTCAAGCACGAAAGCGGCGAGAGGGTCAGCGACGGGGGGCGCTGATCATCCCTGCCAAACCGATCAGCGGCGTGGGTCGTCCGAGCTTACGGCAGTAGCCTCGCGCCGTTAGATTCGATACATCTGCCGCGCCTTCTTCTGAACGAGCTTGAGGGCAGCAGGATCGTCGTGCTTCCCACCGACGATCTCGATGCGCGCGGCCGTATCCGCTGAGCGAAAACGCGGGGTCCTATGTCCCAACCCGCCGCCCGCCAGAATCCCTCCGGGACTTTCACGGTCCAGCGGATGCGGTGCTTTCAGGCTTACTCGATCCGCGCCGACTCCATGAGCTCCGGCAGCAGCCGCTGTAGGTGCCGGTCGATTTGGAAGGCTTGGGGCTGATGCGTGTAGGGCCTGCGGGGATAGAGGCGGTCGTTGACCCAGTGTTTCGACCAGCCCGCCGTGGTCTTGACGCATTGCTCCACAAAATCGAGCTCCGGATCGGCTACGCGCTGCTGCAGTTCCATGCAGCCGATGATCACGATGTCGACGTAGGACTGAACGATCGGGTGTCCCTGGTCGGGCGCTTTGAGGGTATCGGGCTTATTGACGTAGATCCAGATCTGACTGTCCGCAGGCACCGACGAAGCATCGAGCATCTTGACCGAGTCGGCGGCGACCGCCGCCCGGCAATAGTCGATCTCCCGTGCATCAGCGCTGAGCTTGCCGTCCTCGGGAAAGGAGCGGTAGAGGGCCGCGACCATCGTGGCCGCCGGCGAGGGCTGAACCCCGAGATAACAGGTCGGGTAGACGCCATGGGTGTTCCACGCCCGCTGAAATCCGGTGACCAACACCGGCAGATTCTCGCCCGCGTTCGGCTCCGTGCTGCGCTTTGAGGCCGTTTGCATCAGGCTGCCGTAGCCGACGATGAATTGCGGCTTGGCGAGATCGATTGGTGGATGGCAGTTGTCACCGTCGTTCCCGTTTGCCAACGGAGCAGCGCCACTCGCAGGAGCGACCGCCGTCGCCACCTCTCCCGCCGCCGTTTGCGCCTTTGTCACCACGGGCATGAGGAGCGTCACAGCCAGGCAGAAAGGCAGAAATCGTTGTTTGGTCAGCATCGTGCTGCTCGATAACGACAGGCTCGGCAGCAACCCGCCGAGCGCGGACGTGCGGCACGCAATAGATTCGTGATTCTCGTCATTAATCATGTTTCAGCAGCTTCTGCATCTCCGTGAGATCGGCCATGTCCAGCAACCCGCGCGGGAAGCGGCGAGACGCGGGATGCATGTGTTCGCTAGCGTGGCGCTTATCTCTGGTTTACGGCCGTCAGTCGCGACCCTTCGAGGGTCAGCATCACGCAAGGTTGCGAACGGCGTTCGCGCACACCGCGAACGCCGCCTGGTTCGGTTCTCTCAGGAACGTGTCACCCAGCGTCGGGCCAGCGGATCGGCTTCGACGTGAACGGCGGGATCGGTTCGTGGCGCTGCCTCAGACCGCTTTGGCGCAGCCGCCAGACAAACTGGTCGAATCTGTCTTGTCCGAAGAAGGGCTCGCCGTTGAAGATGTACAATGGAACACCGCCGTGGCCTGCTTGTGTCTGGACCTGGCTGTTCTCCAACCAAACCGCATCCACCTTTTCCGGGTTCTCTTGGATGAACCTTATCGCCTCATCGTAATCGAGGCCTTCGATCCTGTTGAAGCGCTCTTTTACGTGAGCTGGCCAATGCTCTTCCTGATTACCGAAGATCAGATGCGAAAGCTGATTGACGCATTCGAGACTCTTTCCCTGCATCTGGGCGTAGGCGCAAAGGCGAACGACCCAGCCGATATACGGTTGCTTTTCCGGCGGATGAACGTACTGCCAGTTCTCACCGTGGACGGGGTGGATGTTCTGCCAAATCGGATCAGGCGTTGGCCACTTGAAAGGCACACCGTTGTAGTGTGCACTGCGTACCGTATCCCACATGGCGTCCGGCAATTTGTACCAGACCCCGAAGGCGCCCCCGGCCGAACCGCTGCCGCCCTTCGTGGAACGAACCGCAATCGGCATAACCGGGCGAACCGTGAGGTCGATATTGTAATTTGAATGCAGCCAAACCAATCGCTGCAGCACGAGATAGCTATAGGGGCTGCGCATCGACCAGATCACGTCTACCTTGAGCGGTTCGTCCAGATTCGACTGAGGCGAAAGAGGCGCAGGCGGTTGCTTTTCCGGCGGGTGCAGGCCGTCCCAATAGTGACTGTAGAGAAAATTGTCCTTTGGCACCGGTGGGTCGTCAGTATCGGACAAAGGTGGCAAGTCCGGAACTGCAGGGTCATCTGGCCAAGTCGCGTCTTCCGCGTCGAGGCTATCGATCAACTCAGGTGTCACTGGAAATGGTGGGGAGACAGTCTGCGCCTGTGCGCCGAGCGTCCCGCCCAACATGAGCGCTGCCGCGAGAGCGCCAATAATCGCCGTTTTCTTCGTCGTATACATCATCGCTTTCATCTCCATAGGTGTTTGATTTGGCTGACGACCTTGCTACCTGTCTGCGGATGCCTCGGGACCGGTGCCAACGTGGCCTACCCCGGACTACCGGCCTTCGCTCCGCTCTGCGTGGCCGGCAGCGGATGCCCTACTCGCCCGCCGGCCAGCGCAGGGGCTTGGTCGTGACCGGCGCACGCGGCTCGGGGCGCTTGGTCAGGCCGTTCTGGTACAGCCGCCAGACGAACTGGTCGAATCGATCCCCGCCGAAGAAGGGTTCGCCGTTGACCACCATCAGCGGCACGCCCCCGTGACCTGTTTCCGCCATGCCCTCGGCGTTGTCGATCCAGCACTGGTCGATCTTCTCGGGGTTCGCGCGGATGTAAGCGAGCGCTTCGTCATGATCCAGGCCCTCGACCCGATTCATGTACTCCTTGACGTAGTTGGGCCAATGGCCCTTGGCCGGATCATCCGCCGCTTCGGGGTTGTTCGGATGGACCACGCCGCTCCAGATCAGATAGGAGACCTGGTTGACGAAATCGAGCGCCTTGCCCTGCTGTTCGGCGTAGCAGGCGAGGCGCGTGAGCCAGAAGATGTAGGGCTGCTTCTCCGGCGGGTGGGTGAAGAGCCAGTTGTCCGGCCCCGGGACCTTGTCGCCCGGATTCCACACCTGCCAGATCGGATCAGGCACCGGGAAGTTGAACGGAACCCCGAGGTACTTGCCCTGGCGGCGGGTATCCCAGACGGAATCGGGTACCTTGTAGGGCAGGCTGAACAGGCCGCCTGCCTTGCCGCTGCCACCCTTGGTGGAGCGGACCGCCACGGGCAACACGGGCCGGATGTTGACGTTCACGTTGTAGTTGGAGTTCAGCCATACCAGCCGATTCAGCACCAAGTAGCTGTAGGGGCTGCGCATGGACCAGAACACATCGACCTCGAGCGGGTCGCTCTCCGTCACAATGCGCGCTCGCCGCTCCGGCACGCCCTCCACCCTGGGCGGGAAGATGTTGTCGTTGAAGTGCGTCCACAGGAAGGCCTCCTGATTCATCTTCGGATCATCGGTCACCGGCATCGGCGGCATATCCGGAACGGCAGGGTCGTCCGGCCAGGTCGTCTCCAGGCTCGTGTTCAGCTCGTCATACAACTCGGGCGTCAGCGGGAGAAAGTCCTCGGCGATGGCCTGTAATGAATGGCTAAGCAGCAACGCGCCGAGCACGGGCGTGCTGGCGCGCAATAGATTCGTGATTCTCGTCATTGATTACCTCCAGGGTGTGGCTGTCCGCGGTCCGCGCAGCACATCGATCGCGAACCGTCCACGGGCAGGCCATTGGGTCTAGGCGAGCGACTGTCGGTCGGCCTATCTATCAGTCTCGGAACTTGCTTCGGACTGGGCCATGCGGAAAACTACGCAAACCGCTGGCCGGACTGCACCACACCGAGGCTGACCACTCCGTCAACCAGGATGGTCGGCGCACCCGATGCCACACGCAGGTCACCAGGCCAGAACGCGGGTCCAAATCACCAACGGTGTTGCAAAATCCCAGCTGAAGGTTACAGAAGCCAAGGCACGCACGGCTATGCAAAACGCGAAAAGATGTGACCACACTGGGTGCAGCGGTCGTCAGCCCGCGTGGCGCTGCGGCGATTCGGGCAACCTGGCCGTCGCGGATTTCGGGGTCTCAGGGGTCATCGACCCATCCTGACCGCGGTGTTGAAGGAAACTGCGGAGTTCTCCGCATTGCCTAAGCCTAGGTGTTTCGCCAAAGTGTCCGTTGCGAATTCGCAAACTGCATAGCAACGGATTGTCACCGGTGGCATCTTGGCGGCTTTCGAGCGAAGGATGTGATCGCCCAGGTGATCAAGCCCCGGCTCTCAAGCGACTGAACCCTGCGCATCCGCAGCGGTTCGGACGGCAGACTGGGCGCTGCAACACGATCGACCTTGCGCGTGAAGACTCCGACCCCGAACCTCCAGGAGACGATCAGGATTGACCAGCCAATCTAATGCGCAGCACATGACCGTGCGCGGCGCCGTGTCGCTCGGTGTCGGCTCGATCGTCGGCGCCGGCATCTTCGCACTCATGGGCGTGGCGGCGGCCCAGTCGGGCTCCGCGGTCTGGGTCTCGTTCTTGGTGGCGGGCGTCATCGCGCTGCTGACCGGGCATTCCTTTGCGCAGCTCGGTATCCGTTATCCATCTCAGGGCGGTGCGGTGGAGTATCTGGTGCAGGCCTATGGTCGCGGCTGGTTCTCGGGCGCCTGCTCGATCCTGTTCTACATCGCCTGCCTGATCGGCATGGCGATGATCGCGCTGTCCTTCGGCAAGTTCGCGACGCGGCTGTTCGGCATCACCGAGAACCTCATGCTCTGGGAGCGCGTACTTGCCTCGGGGCTGATTGTCGGGCTCAGTGTGTTGCGCCTGATCGGCTCGCAGTCGGCAAACCTGCTCGGGCGGGTCATTGTGGTTGCGAATCTCCTGGTCGTCGCCGGCTTCGCGGTGGCCTTGTCGCCGCACGTCGACGGAGGGCGCCTTAGCGTCGAGACCTGGCCCGGCGCGGTCCCGATCCTGGGCAGCCTGGCCTTGACCTTCTTCGCGTTCACCGGGTTCGAGGTGATCAGCAACACCGCGGAGCGCATGCGCAATCCGGCCCGCGATCTGCCCCGCGCGATGTACGCCACCATCGGCAGCGTCCTGGTGCTCTACGTCGGCCTGGCCATGGCGGTGGTGGGTGTCGTCTCCGAGGATCAACTGCGCTCCAGCGGCGCGACCTTGCTTGCGGTTGCGGCACGGGAGATCTTCGGCCAATTCGGCTTCACGCTGCTGTTGATCAGTGCCGTGATCTCGTCCGTCACCTGCCTGAACGGCGGGCTGTTCGGTATCACCAGCACCACCTACACGCTCGCGGAGCGCGGCCAGTTGCCAGCGCGCTTCATGCAGCAGATCGGCGTCAGCACTCGCGGACTCACCATCTCCGCCGCGCTCGCCCTACTGCTGCTCAACCTGTTCGATCTGGAGACGGTGGCGTCCCTCGGTGCCGCGACCACGCTGCTGGTCTATTCCCTGGTCAATTTCGGCGCGCTTAAACTGGTCGGGGGGGCCGGGGTGCAGCGCGCGATGATTCTGGCGAGCGTGATTGCCTGTTCGGCCACGGTCGGCATCTGGCTGCTGTATACGTTACAGACCGCACCGAGCTCGGTGGCGGTGTTCCTGTTCTTCCTGGCCGCGGCTGTCGGCGCCGAGCATTTACTCGCTCGCGTTCGGGGTCAGATCCGCCCCCAGAGCGATTGGGAGGCGGACACCGCCTCGCAATGAAACCGATGAAGACATGAACCTCCCCACTCGAACCCTTTGCGACATTTCGTACGCATAATCAGGAGATCTCGCCATGACCGCTCCCGCCCTGCCCACGCTCGAAGACCTGACAATCTGGCGCGACGAGGGCCGATTCGAGAACATCGACGGCCACAACATCTTCGTTCACGCCTCCGGAACATCAAAGAGTCCCGGGCATGGCGTACTGATTACTCACGGCTTCCCAGGCTCCTCAATCGATTGGAAGCATGTTGTTCCCCGAGTCGCACTGCACACCCGCGTCGTCGTTTCCGACTTTCTCGGTTTTGGTCAAAGCGACAAACCAACCGATGGCAGGTTCGAGGCCCATTACTCGATTTTTACGAAAGCGGACCAGGTGACCGAAATTGCGGAAAGGGACGGACTCAAGGAAGTCGTGCTGGTGATCCACGATATGGGCCAGACCGTCGGGGCGGAGCTCATGGCGCGCCACGAAGAGGGCAAGCTCCCGTTCAGGATCAAGCACGCGATCATCCTCAACGGGTCCACGCTGGTCGACATGGTGCACTACGTGGAACAACAGGTGAAGATGCTGGAGGCTCCAGACGAGCTCACGGAAGGAATCCCCGCGGAGACCTTGACCGGTTTCATCGCGCATGACGGTTTGTTCGCCAAGGAGCGCAGTCCCAACCAGGGGCTGCTCGACGTCATGGCCGCTCAGATCCTCACCCATGACGGTGATCGCCTCTTGACGCGTCTGAATCGCTACCAGCTGGAGCGCAAGACCCACCTGGATCGCTGGCGGGACGGCCTCACCAAGCTCTCGGCACCGACAACGGTCTGCTGGGGCGAGCAGGACATCAACGCCAAGGTCGAGATGGCACAACGGATGAAGGAGCTCAACCCCGACATCGACCTGCACATCTGGAAAGACTGCGCCCACTGGCCGCCGATCGAGGTACCAGAGCGTTTGGCCAAGATCATCGTTGATCGGCTGTAGCGAGCACCGCGACTCGATTCGGCTTCCGGGGCCCGAAGAGAGATTGCCCTTACCTGAGAGCAGAAACAGGGATCGGAAGATGATGAATTGCCGTCGAAGTATCTCAACCGCATCCGCCCCGCGGCTACGCCGCCTCTATTTTCGGCTAGCTGCGTCCCTTCTCGGTTGGGCGTTGCTGACTCCGGGCGCCCAAAGCGGCGCGGAAGACACCGAGGCGCCGGCCCTGCCGCCGGTGTGTTCGACCGAATGCGAGACCCCCTTCGGCGATGTCCTCGGTCGCTCGCCGAAGGGGGTGGTGGCCTACTCCAACTGCCGGGCGGAGTGCGTGGTGCCGCAGAGCCACGAGGTCGATGGCACCTATACCGGGCTCAAGTGGCAGTGCGTCGAGTACGCGCGCCGTTGGCTGCTGGTGAATCACGGTGCGGT
>Ga0316194_10002660_pt1 | contig 12465 bp, 11 predicted proteins | sample CroRivsedime1_MG_FD_204936 | JGI IMG/M metagenome (GOLD analysis project Ga0316194, IMG submission 204936) | Coastal sediment microbial communities from Maine, United States - Cross River sediment 1 | ecosystem: Environmental > Aquatic > Marine > Coastal > Sediment | place: USA: Maine...
GCCCCAGATACGCCACTGCGGCGTTGCAGCTGCTTGACAGAGCTGGCTATGCCTTCGCACCTGCGCCTTGCATTGGCGTATCTGGGGCGCTCTGAAACGCTACGAACTTATGGGACGGGACACTAGGAAGCCTCTGATCTATTCGTGAACGTGCGTCTTGGGTCTCAAATACACAGCTTCATCGTTGCAGATCTTGGCAATAGAACAACTATTACCTGCGATCTGCCCTGCGATCCACCCCTTGAATCTGTGCATTTTAGCCTGCAATTTGCTTCGTCCAGAATAAATCAGACCTACTAGTGTCCGGTGCAAAACCGGCAAACGGATTCATCGCCTGGCCGGTCGTTGCGCTGGCGGCGCGATTGGGGCCGGGCTACAGTTGATCGGAACCGGCCTGGTTCCGGTCCGCCATCCAGGGAGCCTCTGATCTATTCGTGAACGTGCATCTTGGGACTGAACTGCGCAGCTTCATCGTTGCGGATCTTGGCAATAGAACAACTATTACCCGCGGTCTGCCCCGCGATCCGCCCCTTGAATCTGCACATTTCACCCTCCAATCTGCTTAGTCCAGAACAAATCAGAAGCTCCCTAGCAACCATCGAGAGGCATCAACCATGACCCCATTGCGCTCTGTTCTGCCCGCGCTGCTGGCCCTGTCCGCCGTATCCGTTTTCGCTGCCGAGCCGCAGCCCGCAGTCGTTTTTGACATGGGCGGCAAGTTCGACAAGTCGTTTAACGAAGGGGTGTACACCGGAGTGGAACGATTCCGTGAGGAAACCGGTATTGCCTATCGTGAGTTTGAAGTAACCAACGAGACGCAGCGCGAGCAGGCGCTGCGCAAGATGGCGCAGCGTGGCAGCGACCCCATCGTCGGCGTTGGCTTTGCTCAGGGGCCGGCCATCGAGACCGTCGGCAAAATGTTTCCCGACACCCGTTTCACCATAATCGATTCGGTGGTGGATTTGCCCAATGTCCAGTCCGTGGTCTTCAAGGAACACGAAGGGTCATTTCTGGTTGGCATGCTGGCCGCATTGGCTTCGGAAACCGGAACCGTGGGATTCATAGGTGGCATGGATATCCCCCTGATCCGCAAATTCGCCTGCGGTTACGAACAGGGCGTCAAGTACGTCAACCCGGATGCCGAGGTTATTCAAAATATGACCGGAACCACGCCCGCCGCCTGGAATGATCCCGGCAAAGGGGCAGAGTTGGCCAAGAGCCAGTTCGATCGGGGCGTGGACGTGGTCTATGCGGCGGCCGGCGGCACCGGTATTGGTGTGTATCAGGCCGCGGCCGATGCCGACAAGCTGGCCATCGGTGTCGATTCCAACCAGAACCATCTCCAGCCCGGGACCATGTTGACCTCGATGGTCAAAAGAGTGGATGTGGCGGCCTACAACGCATTCAAGACCGGTGCCGATGGCAGTTGGCAGCCCGGAGTTCAGGTTCTCGGGTTGGCCGAAGGCGGTGTCGGTTGGGCGCTGGATGAGTACAACGAGGCGTTGATCCCCACCGATATGCGCGCCCGGGTCGAGCAGGCTGAGGCCGACATCATCGCCGGCACGGTGCAGGTCCATGACTATATGCAGGACGACAATTGCCCTGATTGACCCCGGGCCATGAACCGGGAATCGTCACAGGCTGTGGCACCCGCCGTGGAAATGCTGGGCGTGTGCAAACGCTTTGGCCCGGTGCGCGCAAACTTGGATGTGAACCTTACTGTGACGCCGGGTCACGTCCATGGGATCGTCGGCGAAAATGGCGCCGGAAAGTCGACCCTGATGAGTATTCTTTTCGGCTACTACGAGGCCGATCAGGGCGAACTCAGGGTCGATGGACAGCGTCGCACCATCGCCTCACCCAGCGATGCCATCAAAGCGGGCATCGGCATGGTCCACCAGCATTTCATGTTGGTGGAGAATCTCACGGTGCTGGAAAACGTGATGTTGGGCGCCGAAGGGGGTTGGCATCTACAACGTGGCCGGCAGCAGGTGCGAGAAGCACTGTCCAGGCTTGAGCAAGACTATGGGCTGGAGGTCGATCCCGATGCCCGGATCGATGAGTTGGCCGTGGGTCTACGCCAGCGGGTGGAGATTCTCAAGGCCCTTTATCGGGGCGCGCGCATACTGATCCTGGACGAGCCCACCAGCGTCCTGACACCTCAGGAAACCGCCAAGCTGTTCGATATTCTGGGGGCATTGAAGCAGCAGGGTGTCACAACGCTGCTGATCACCCATAAGCTGCGGGAGATCATGACGGTCACCGATCGGGTTTCGGTGATGCGCGGCGGGCGTCTGGTGGCCGATCGGGACACTGCGAACACCAGTCGGGCTGAGCTGGCGGAGCTGATGGTGGGTCGTAAGGTGCTGTTGACCCTGGACAAGGCGCCGGCCACACCGGGCGAGGAAGCGTTGATCGTCAACGCCGTCTCTCACGTTGACCGACACGGTGTCTCCCGTGTGGATCGGGTCAGTTTTGCCCTGCGCCAGGGGGAAATTCTGGGTGTGGCAGGGGTCTCGGGCAACGGTCAGTCCGAGTTGCTGGAAGTGCTCGCGGGTATGTTGCCGGTATCCAGCGGGCGCTTTTCATTGCCCGGAATCGAAGTGACAGCGGCCCGGCCAACGGATCCGGCCCGGCTGCGGTCTCTCGGCCTTGCGCATGTGCCGGAAGATCGGCAGCGCTGCGGCATGGTGGGGTCTTTTGCCGCCGCCGAAACCGCCATCCTCGGTCATCAGGCTCAGCCCGCATTCAACGGTCGCCTGCTCAGTCGAGGGCGCGCGATCCGCGCCCACTGCGCCCAACTGATGTCTGGTTTCGACGTTCGGCCGCCGAACCCCCTGTTGCGCAGCGCCGCCTTTTCCGGGGGCAATCAGCAGAAGCTGATCCTGGCCCGTGAAATGGAAACCCGTCCCCGCGTGCTCTTGGTGGGGCAGCCCACCCGCGGTGTGGACATCGGCGCCATCGAGTTTATCCACCGTAAGCTGGTCGCCCTGCGCGATGCGGGCGCCGGCATTCTTCTGGTTTCAGTCGAGTTGGAGGAAATCCTGTCGCTGAGCGATCGCATCCTGGTGATGTTCGAGGGCCGGATCGTGGGTGAGGTGACGGCCTCCGAGGCGGACGAACAGCAACTGGGTCTGATGATGGCCAATGCGCACACCCCGAACACCGACGCCATGGGGTTAGCGTGAGCCGACCGGCCGGCGAGTTGCCGGTCTGGGTCGATGTGCTGCTGATCCCGCTGCTCAACATCGGGCTTGCGTTTCTGGTCTCCGGAATGGTCATCGTCGCCATTGGCGAAAACCCGCTGGAGGCGGTTCGCTTGATGGTCTACGGTGCGTTCGGCTATGACGAAGCCATAGGCTACACCCTCTACTACACCACCAATTTCATATTCACGGGTCTGGCAGTGGCGGTGGCATTTCATGCAGGCCTGTTCAATATCGGTGGCGAGGGTCAGGCCTACATCGGCGGACTGGGCCTCGGTCTGGTGTGCCTGGCCACCGATCAGACCCTGCCGTTTACCGTTATCCTGCCGCTGATGATTCTGTTCTCCGCCCTGTTCGGCATGCTGTGGGCGCTGGTGCCGGGCTATCTCCAAGCCTATCGGGGCAGCCATGTGGTCATCACCACCATCATGTTCAACTTCATCGCATCGGCGTTGATGGTTTATCTGATGGTCAACGTGCTGATCGAACCCGGCAATATGTCACCGGAAAGTCGCAGCTTCGCGGAGTCCGCTTGGATTCCGTCGCTCCATGGCCTGCTGGCCATGACGGGTATCGCCGTCACTCCGTCGCCCGCCAACGTTGCGCTTCTGTGGGCGTTAATCTGCTGTATTTTTGTTTGGCTTTTTATCTGGCACAGCCGCTGGGGATACGCTATCCGCACCGTCGGTGCCAACGAGTCTGCGGCACGTTATGCCGGTATCAACAACCGCCGTGTGGTGGTGCTCACCATGTGTCTCTCGGGTGCTCTGGCGGGTTTTGTGGCACTCAACGAGATTGGTGGGGTGCACCACCGTCTGCTGCTGAATTTCACCGCGGGATATGGTTTCACCGGCATTGCGGTTTCCCTGATGGGCCGCAATCATCCGGTTGGCATCGTGCTCGCGAGTCTGTTGTTTGGTGCGCTGTATCAGGGGGGCGCCGAGCTGGCGTTCGAGGTGCCCACCATCACCCGGGATCTGGTGGTGGTTATCCAGGGGCTGGTGATTCTGTTCAGCGGTGCCCTGGCCTATATGTTGCGGCCTTTGTTCGAGCGTATCTGGCTGAGGCTGAGTCTGCCTGAGGCGGTGGCCACCGATGCTTGACACCCTCACCATGATTGTCTCGATTCTGGACTCCATGCTGCGCCTGTCCACGCCGCTGGTCCTGGCCGCTCTGGCCGGATTGTATGCCGAACGCTCAGGCGTGATCGATATTGGCCTGGAGGGCAAGATGCTCGGCAGCGCCTTTGCCGCCGCCGCCGCCGCGGCGATCACCGGCTCAGCCTGGGTCGGTCTGGCAGTGGGAGTGGCGGTGGGTGTGGCCCTGGCGCTGCTTCATGGCTTTGCCTGCATCACCCATCGTGGCAATCAAGTGGTCAGTGGGGTGGCCATCAATATTCTGGTTGCCGGCCTGACCGTGACCCTGGGCATCGCCTGGTTTGCCCAGGGCGGTCAGACTCCCGCACTGCCCATACAGGCACGGTTTCCCGCGCTCACATGGCCCGGCGCGGAGGCGTTGGGGCAGGTGCCGGTGCTCGGAATAGTCTATCGGGATCTGATCAGCGGCCACAGTCTCCTGGTCTATCTGGCCTACGCCGCTGTGCCCTTCACCTGGTGGGTTCTTTATCGGACCCGATTCGGACTTCGATTGCGCGCCGTGGGCGAAAACCCGGCGGCGGTGGATACGGCCGGATTGTCGGTAACGCTGTTGAGATATCAGGCCATGTTGTGCTGCGGCGTCCTGTGCGGCATCGCCGGCAGTTATCTGTCTACTGCGCAAAACGCCGGCTTCGTCCGGGACATGACCGCAGGCCAAGGCTATATTGCGCTTGCGGCCATGATTTTCGGGAAATGGCGCCCCTATCCGACGCTTTATGCCTGTCTTTTGTTCGGCTTCCTGGATGCGGTCTCGGTGCGCTTGCAGGGTGTGATCTTGCCCGGCTTCGGCGAAGTGCCGGTGCAATTGATCCAAGGCCTGCCCTATGTCTTGACCGTCATACTCCTGGCGGGGTTTATTGGCAAAGCCGTCGCCCCCCGTGCAGGCGGTGTGCCCTATGTGAAGGATCGATGAACCAATCCAACGATATGCTGGCTTTGGCGCAACAGGCTCAGGATCGGGCCCACGCGCCGTATTCCGGTTTCCGGGTCGGCGCGGTGCTGCGGGGCGGAAGCGGCCGTTTGTATGCGGGATGCAACGTGGAAAATGCGGCCTATCCTCAGAGTCAGTGTGCCGAGGCCTCCGCCCTGGGCGCTCTGGTTCTGGGCGGAGACAGCCGGGTCACGGAAGTCCTGGTGCTGGGTCCAGGGGAGAGACCGCTTACGCCCTGTGGTGGTTGCCGGCAGCGCCTGCTGGAGTTCGCCGAGGCCGACACGCCGGTACATCTGTGCAGTGTTTCGGGTGAGAACCAAACCCTCACTCTGGGGGCTTTGATGCCCCATGCCTTCGGGCCGGACAGTCTGACATGAACGCGGATCTGGGCGATTGCGTCTCTAGAGTCCGCCGGGACAGCGATATGGTTCCCGCCCTGGCGCTGGTGCTCGGATCCGGGCTGGACAGCCTGGTGGAGACGATGCCGAAGCTTCAGACCGTACCCTACGCTGACTTGCCCGGTTTTCCCGAGCCCGGCGTTGCCGGGCACCGGGGAGAGCTGGTGCTGGGTCGATTGCGGGGCGTGCCGGTGGCAATCCTGCGTGGCCGCAGCCATTTTTATGAGAGTGGGCGAATGGACGGCATGCACCGTCCCTTGGAATTGATCCGGGCGCTGGGCTGCGAGCGTCTTGTGCTGACCAACGCCGCCGGCAGCCTGGATCCGGACCTGGGCCCGGGTCGTCTGATGCTGATTCGCGACCATATCAAACTGGCTGCGCAGGGGCCGCTGCTTGGGACCTCTGACTCAGCGCGTTTTGTCAACCTGGTGGATGCCTATGACGCGTCCCTGGGGGATTGCTTAAGGCGAGCCGCCGAGCAGGCAGGCATCGTCCTGAGCGAGGGGGTCTACATGTGGTTTGCGGGACCCAATTTCGAAACCCCCGCGGAAATCCGGGCTGCGCGGATTCTGGGAGCCGACGCGGTTGGAATGTCGACGGTTCCGGAGGTGATTCTGGCGAGGTACCTGGGTCTGCGTGTGGCGGCCATTTCGGTGATCACCAATCTCGGCGCGGGCATGAGCGATACGGCTCTCAGCCATCAGCAGACCCTGCAGGTCGGGCGCCGGGCGGTGGCGGATTTGCAACGGGTATTGTGCGCGTTTGCGCAGGAGGTCGACCGTGCTGGATGAGGTGGCGGTGGCGCACAGGGCTCTGGGCCTTATCGATTTGACGCGTCTGGGTCCGCTGGAACAGGCAGCGGATATGGACGCCCTGTGCGAGCGTGCAGTGACCGCCCACGGTTCGGTGGCGGCGGTTTGTGTGTGGCCACAGTTCGTCGGCCAGTGCCGGAAGGCCCTGGCCGGCACCGGCATCCGGGTTGCGGCGGTGGCCAACTTTCCCGATGGTGGTTCGGATGTGGAGGCGGCCGCGCTGCAAACCCGGGCCATCGTTGCCGACGGCGCTGACGAAGTGGATCTGGTTATGGCATATCATGCGTGGCTGGCGGGGCAGCGGGCGCTGAGTTGCGACCTGATAACCCACTGCAAGGCGGCCTGCGGACCGGCGGTGGAATTGAAAGTGATATTGGAGACCGGCGTGCTGGCCACGCCCGAGGCCGTTCGCGAGGCCAGTCTCGATGCCATCGACAGCGGCGCCGATTTCATCAAGACCTCGACCGGCAAGACCCCGGTGTCCGCTACCCCTGAGGCCGCCGCGATCATGCTCAAGGCGATACGCGATCGGGGTGCCGAGGTCGGGTTCAAGGCCGCCGGTGGGATTCGTGAACTGAGCCAGGCCGCGGAGTATTTGTCGCTGGCCGATGAAATCATGGGGCGGGATTGGGTTTGCAGCGAGCGTTTTCGGTTTGGTGCCAGCGGCTTGTTGGATAGCCTGTTAAGTGTAATCGAAGGATGCGATGGCCATGACACCACCGACGACTATTGATCAGGCCATGGCGGCGTCGTATTGCCGCGGGTCGGTTTCGCCACGCAGCCGGTGCGGTGATATCTACCGGGTCGGCTCAGTCCCGGTGCTTGTTGCAGTCGACCTGCTCGGCCGGGTTCGGACAGGGAGCCGTCGCTAACGTGTTGCCGCAGGAAATCATCCGACACAAGCGGGATGGGCATGCGCTGGCTACCGACGAAATCGATTTCATCGTCGCGGGCCTCAGTGACGGCAGCCTCAGCGAAGGGCAGGCCGCAGCCTTTGCCATGGCGGTGTTTTTCCGGGGCATGTCCGCGGACGAGTGCGTGGCTCTGACCCGGGCCATGGCCGCGTCCGGCGACGTGTTGGACTGGTCCAGCCAGGATTTGAACGGGCCCGTTCTGGACAAACACTCCACCGGCGGTGTGGGCGACAAGGTCAGCCTGAAGCTCGCGGCCATGGTGGCGGCGGCCGGCGGTTTCGTGCCGATGATCTCCGGCCGTGGCCTTGGCCATACCGGCGGTACCCTGGACAAGCTTGAATCCATTCCGGGCTACAGCACCGCGCCCGGCATCAAGGCGTTCCAGAGGGTGGTGGCCGAGGTGGGCTGCGCCATCATCGGCCAGACGCAGGAACTGGCGCCGGCCGACCGTCGTCTGTATGCCATTCGAGATGTGACCGCCACCGTCGAGTCCATCCCGTTGATTACCGCGTCGATCCTGTCCAAGAAGCTGGCGGCCGGGCTCGGCGGTCTGGTGATGGACGTCAAGTGCGGTAACGGGGCCTTCGCGGACCACCCGGAAATGGCACGGGCGCTGGCCGAGAGCATCGTTCGGGTCGCCGGTGACGCCGGATTGCCCAGCGCCGCGCTCATCACGGACATGAACCAGGTACTCGGACACAGCGCGGGCAATGCCGTGGAGGTGGCAGAAACGGTTGACTATCTGACCGGTGCCAGCCGGGACCCCCGCCTGCACGAGTTGGTGTTGGCTCTGGGCGCCGCCATGCTGACCCTGGGCCGGATCGAGCCCACCGTTGAGTGTGCCCGAGCGCGTTTGCAAGCCATCCTGGACAGTGGTGCGGCGGCGGAACGGTTCGCGCGCATGGTGGCCGCCCTGGGTGGCCCAGTGGATTTCCTGGAACACAGCAACCGGTATCTTCCCAGGGCGCCCGTGATCGAACCGGCGTTGGCGACCGTGAGCGGCGTGATTGTTGCCATGGACGCACGGGAGATCGGTCTGCTGGTGATCGAACTCGGCGGTGGTCGTCGACTGGCCAGCGACGGGATCGATCACCGCGTGGGCCTGACCGACATTGTGCAGATCGGTGCGCGGGTGAATGCCGGGGATGTTCTCGCTCAAGTACATGCGGGCAGCGACGATGCCGCTGCCGCGGCGGTGGATCGGATTCGGACACTGATCCATGTCTCACCGACCGGGCCGGAGCCGCGTCCGCTGATCATCGACCAGATTGTCGGGCATCAGGGAGCTGATTGATGACACGCGCGCTGTTGCTGGTGATGGATTCCTTTGGCATAGGCGGGGCGCCGGACGCCGCCGAGTTCGGTGATCAGGGGGCCGATACCTTCGGACGCATCGCCGAATGCTGTTCAGCCGGCCAGGCGGATCGGGACGGCGTGCGGTCAGGGCCCCTGGAGGTCCCGAATCTGCTGGCTCTGGGCCTGGGCCGTGCAGCGCAACTCAGCACCGGCCGCATGGCGCCTGGTCTGGATAACACGGCGTCGGTTCAAGGGGTTTGGGGCAGCGCCGTCGAACTGAGTCGGGGCAAGGACACACCCAGTGGCCACTGGGAGATGGCCGGGCTGCCGGTGGACTATGATTGGGGTTACTTTCCTGACACCCAACCCTGTTTTCCCCAGGTACTGATCGATGAGCTGGTGGAGCGCTGCGCCCTGCCCGGTGTGATCGGCAACCGACGCGCCTCGGGCACCGATATCCTTGAACTGCTGGGGGAAGCCCATATCCGCAGCGGATGCCCCATCGCATATACCTCGGCTGACAGCGTGTTTCAGATCGCGGCCCATGAGCAGCACTTTGGCCTGGATCGTTTATATGAGGTGTGTCGCGTCGCCCGGGAGCTGGTGGATGCATACCATGTGGGTCGCGTCATAGCCCGTCCGTTCATCGGCGAACGCACCGGCGAGTTCAAACGAACAGCGGGGCGCCGCGACCTGGCCACACCCCCAACCGGGCCGACGTTGCTGGACCTGGCGACCGATGCCGGGCATCCGGTGGTCTCGGTGGGCAAGATCGGCGATATATTCGCCCACCGCGGCACCGGATGCGAAGTCAAGGCCGACGGCAACCAGGCCTTGTTCGACGCCACCCTGACGGCGCTGTCAGAGGCCGCTGATGGCAGTCTGATCTTTGCCAACTTTGTCGATTTCGACATGCTCTATGGACATCGCCGCGATGTGCCGGGCTACGCCGCCGCTCTGGAGGCGTTTGACCGAAGGCTGCCGGAATTGCGGTCGGCCATGGTGGGCGGTGATCTGGCCATCATCAGCGCCGATCACGGTTGTGACCCGACCTGGTCGGGCACGGACCATACCCGGGAGCAGGTGCCGGTGCTGGCATTCGGCCCCGGAGTAGCCCCCGGAGGCTGTGGGGTTCGGAACGGATTCGCTGACATCGGTCAGACTTTGGCGCGACATCTCGGCCTGCCACCCTTGGCTCACGGGAGCGTCATCGGCGAAGCGCTTCCCATCCCGCATACCGACGCGTAACCTTGCCGCCAGCCTGATTTTGAGATCAGCGGCCCTGGCCCGCCGAGGGTCTGCCGATCCATGTTCCCGGAGTATTCACGTCGATGGCAGAGGACATCACCTTCAGCCCCGAGGGCGTCGAACGGCTGGCCTTGTCCCAGTTCACAGAGAAGGCCTACCTGGATTATTCCATGTACGTCATTCTCGATCGCGCCCTGCCGTTTCTGGGCGATGGATTGAAACCGGTGCAGCGGCGCATCGTCTACGCCATGTCCGAGTTGGGTCTGTCGGCCGCGTCGAAGCACAAAAAGTCCGCCCGCACCGTGGGCGACGTGTTGGGCAAGTACCATCCGCACGGGGATTCGGCGTGTTATGAGGCCATGGTGCTGATGGCGCAGGCGTTCTCCTACCGCTATCCGCTGGTGGACGGGCAGGGCAATTGGGGTTCCACCGATGACCCCAAGTCTTTCGCCGCCATGCGCTACACCGAAGCACGTCTCACGCCTTATGCCCGCACGCTGCTGCAGGAGTTGGCCCAGGGCACAGTTGAGTGGGTGCCCAATTTTGACGGTACGCTGGAAGAGCCATCCCGGCTCCCCGCACGGCTACCCAATGTCCTGCTGAACGGCGGCTCCGGCATCGCCGTCGGTATGTCCACCGATATTCCACCTCACAATCTGCGTGAGGTGGCCTCGGCCTGCGTGCGTTTGTTGGAGGATCCCAAGGCCGAGCTCGACGCATTGCTGGAACACGTGCGCGGGCCGGACTATCCAACCGGCGCGGAGATCATCAATACCCCGGGGGAACTGCGGGCGATGTATGAGACCGGCGTTGGATCGGTGCGTGCCCGGGCGGTGTGGGAGCGGGATAACGGTGAGATCATCGTCACCGAGCTGCCCCATCAGACCTCGGGGGCCAAGATCCTGGAGCAGATCGCCGCTCAGATGACCGCCAAGAAGCTGCCCATGGTCGACGACCTTCGGGACGAGTCGGACCATGAAAATCCGTCCCGGCTGGTGATCGTGCCCCGGTCTAACCGGGTCGATCTGGATCGGCTGATGACCCACCTGTTCGCCACCACTGATCTGGAACGGAGTTACCGGGTCAACCTGAACATGATCGGTCTCGACGGTCGCCCGTCGGTGCGGGGTCTCAAACCGGTTCTGAGCGACTGGCTCAGCTATCGGATCGACACCGTTCGACGGCGTCTGGAGTTCCGGCTGGCCAAGGTGCTTGAGCGTTTGCATCTGTTGGACGGTTTGCTGATCGCACTTCTCAACATCGACGAAGTCATCCGCATCATCCGTTCGGAGGATGAACCCAAGCCCGCCCTGATGAATCGGTTCGGGTTGAGCGAGCTGCAGGCCAATTTCGTATTGGAAACCCGGCTGCGGCAGCTCGCCCGACTGGAAGAAATCAAGATTCGGGGGGAGCAGGCCGATCTGGCCTCCGAACGCGACCACCTGGAGGCAATTCTTGGCTCACGGAGCAAGCTCCGCAAACTGGTGCGCCAGGAAATCGTCGAGGATGCCGAGACCTACGGCGACGAACGTCGGACCCGATTGATTCAACGTGAACCCGCCCGTGCTTTGGATGAAACAGATCTGATCCCCAGCGAACTGGTCACCGTGGTGCTGTCCCAGAAGGGTTGGGTGCGTGCGGCAAAAGGCCACGAGGTGGACGCCGCAGCTCTACCCTACAAGAGCGGTGACAGTTACCTCTCCGCGGCCAGCGGGCGCAGCAACCAGAGCGCGGTTTTCATGGATTCCGCCGGCCGCGCCTACGCGCTGACTGCCCATACCCTGGCTTCGGCCCGGGGCTATGGCGAACCCCTGACCGGGCGCTTCAATCCACCGGCTGGAGCTGCTTTCGTCTCGGTGGTGATGGGTCGCGATGAGGACCGGTTCCTGCTCGCGTCCAACGGCGGCTATGGATTTGTGGTCAGCTTTGGCGCCCTGCTTTCACGCAACAAGGCGGGCAAGGCTGTGGTTTCGCTTTCCGCCGGTGCCCATCTTCTGAAGCCGGTGATGGTGGCCGACCCGGTGGGTGATCGGCTCGCGGCCATCAGTTCGGAGGGTCATCTGCTGGTGTTTCCCATGGCCGATCTGCCGCAGATGGGCCGCGGCAAGGGCAATCGAATCATGGCTCTGGCCAAGGGTGGAGAAGATCGACTCCTGGCCTTGGCCAGCGTGCCGCCGGGTGGCACCCTGACCCTGTTCTGTGGCCGGCGGCATCTGGCATTGAAATCCAAGGATCTGGATGCCTATGAGGGCACCCGGGGGCGTCGCGGCCGGGTGCTGCCCAGGGGCTTCAGAAAGGTCGACGGCATAGAGGCGGGCGCGGCGTAGTGTCGGGTTCCAGCGGCTGATGGCCATGGCGTTCACACTGCTCGCCGAGGACGGCATCAGCCGAAGGGGGCGCCTCAGTTTCGACCGCGGTACGGTTGAAACACCTGCGTTCATGCCGGTCGGCACCTATGGCACGGTCAAGGCCATGACGCCGGAGGAACTGCGAGAGATAGGTG
>Ga0316194_10002662_pt1 | contig 12461 bp, 8 predicted proteins | sample CroRivsedime1_MG_FD_204936 | JGI IMG/M metagenome (GOLD analysis project Ga0316194, IMG submission 204936) | Coastal sediment microbial communities from Maine, United States - Cross River sediment 1 | ecosystem: Environmental > Aquatic > Marine > Coastal > Sediment | place: USA: Maine...
TGTTTGAAACGGATTTTCGTAGTTCGCCAGAGTTAACCGAACCCATTCCGGATCGCTGGATCGATCATCTGGTGGAAATCGTCGGCGACTATATATACTGATCGGGCGGAAAGTTACTGCTCGATTACAATCCCCAGGGACTGGGCCACAAGGCTCCACCCAGGAAAGCTAATCTCTACCCTGTTAATGTCCGTTGTGTGGGTCAACCTCGAAAACTGGCCCCCAGATTCTGCACGCCTGTTAACTGGAAACACCAACGCTGCGGTTCTGCGGAAAACCAATGAGCGAAGGGATCAGTGTCGATCGAAAGCTCAGTGGTATCAATCAACCCCTTAAACTCGGCCGTTATTCTTTATTGATTAGCCAGGGCCCATCTTTTTTTCTCTCTACTTTGTAGAAAAAAACCTCATCCTTTAACGCAACACGATACTTGTGCAAAGTATCGGACTCTTTAAATATAGTTATCTCCGCATCTTCTAGTTTAAAGTTCGAATCTCGCGATAGCTTGGCTTGCAGGACTAGATAAGTTTCATTTAAATGGTCCTGGATTGGGGAAAAAGTTTCGAATTTCTGACCGGTTAAATTTTCATAAGAATTTAGCACTATATTTTTCCCATCCCCGGAAATAATGGCTAACCCCAAGATCACCAATGATATTGCGGACAAGACCAGGAATTTTGTATTCCTTATAAGACCTAACAATGAACTTAGCTTGTCACCGGTCGATTTATGTCTCTCTTCTTCCATTGAGAATTTACCAGAATTGCGTCTCGCGACAGTATATCCAGTAATAATATAAATGTCTTTTCAGGGTCGAACTGAAATACCTATACGAAGGATTTCATGATTTTTATTCCCATTTGCTGACACTCAAAATCGCAACCCTGGAGGAGGGGATCGGCCAACAGCAGGCATCCAACACCACGGGAGACAACTCGGAATAGCAACCCTAAAACGGAGGCTTGATAGTGACGCCCGATTAAAAGGAGCAGACATTTAGCCATTGCCAGGATAAATTCGTTTCATCCGGTTGATGTATATTAGATACCAGGCTTCGGTAGGGTAAATGACAGCTTACATCCAAGACCCAAACCTTCCGACTCAACCCAAACTTCTCCGCCGTGTACCTCGATGATCCGCTTCACCAACGACAGTCCTACTCCGGTACCCTCAACATCTACACTCAACCGCTCAAACAATCCAAAGATCTGCTCATGATACTCCGCAGCTATTCCGACGCCATTGTCTTGCACGAAGCAATATACCATCCCGTCTTTCTCTACCGCTCCGATTTGTATGCGCGGTGATTTTTGCTCACCCATGAACTTGATCGCATTTTCGATCAGATTCACATAAACCTCTACAAGTCTTTTTTCGTCACCTTGTACTTTCAGCATATCTTCGATAACGATTTCGACACCTAGATCGTCAATTTTAACGCCAATCAAATCGATTGCCTGCCTTGATATCTCGGTGAGATCACAGATTACAGGTTTACCCATTACCCGACCGATTCGACTAAGTTCCAGCAAATCGTTTAAGAGCACGCCCATCGTATCGGCAGCACTATTTATTTTTTCCATATCCGATTTCACTAGATTCATATCCTTTTCGACAATATCTTTGCCAAGTAGTCCAACAAAGCCTTTAATTGTGACCAGAGGAGTTTTCAAATCATGTGATACCGTATATGCAAAGCGCTCCAATTCTGCATTTCGCATTTCAAGCTCCGTAGAGATATTTTTACGCTCTTTAATTTCCTGCTTGAGTTGTTCTACCGTACTAGCCAGTTTTTGTGTACGGTCGGCTACTATTGATTCGAGAGAATCTTTGGCCTCTCGTAAGTTCTGCTCTACAATTTTTTGCTCAGTTACATCTTGAACAGCGCCAAAAGATCGGATAAGCACACCATTTTCTTCGACAATACCGTATTCAAGCTCGCGTACATGGCTTACTTCACTACTAGGCAAAATGATGCGGTAGTCAAAAACATGCGCCGCCCCTCGAACTTGAGTGTGTCTGATATGAGCATTTATATGCCGCTTGTAATGTTCGAGATCTTCAGGATGGATGAATGGGAATAAATCTTCCTCGCTCTGATAAAGCTCGTATAGTTCGTTCTGCTTAAATCCAAAGATAGCAGCGAACTGTTCGGAGAGGTAAATGGGTTTGTCTTTTAGGTCATCCCATTCCCAGAAACCGAGCTTAATTTCGCGACACAGAATTTTCTCTCGCTCTATTGCATGTCGGGATTCTTCTTCAAACTCGATGAGCGCTTCGCTCGATAGTCGATTTTTTTCAACCAATTCACGACTCGACTTTACAGAATTATCAGGATTTAATTTTTTGGAGAACAGGATTTTGGCCGAAGGCTTTATTAATACAACTAGTATATATCTGAATCGGTGGAAATCTATCTAGCCCCGTCGATAGATGGGGTCAGTCTTCGTTTAAAGGCGCTTGAATACATTACGAACGGCTGCTATGGATCGATTATCTCCGCTAACTTCTTGGTTTTGAGGATCTGTCTACTCCAAAGGAGACGCTCCGTAAACTGAGGTGGGAGACAATCTCCGGCCAACAACCGCCACTCAGCATTTATTCGTTAACTTCCGCTGCCGACACTTTTTCGCTTCTGGTATCCGATCCACAAACGGTGATTATCGATCAATATCGATTTAATTCGTTTTGAAACTCGCGCTACATAAAAGATGTTCAAAATTCGCGATTCTAGTGATGGTGCTCATTCTTTTTTGAAATAATATAAGTTACATTGCATGCGTCTTTAAGTGTGTAAACAAGCATGGGAAATCTGAGCTTATCGCGGCAGTGGAAACTAGTATGCAACTCTGCAAATTACTGGATTATATTTTGTACTCCCTTGATTGTTGCAGTTTGTATAACCCAGCTGATACTGCTTCATAAATACCCAATCGATAAATATGTATTGGAAGTAGCTGCATTGTTCGTAACCGCTGGATTTTGCGGGTTGTGTTTTACACGCTTTGTATTTAGTAAAGACAGGTTTTTCCTTTGGGCTGCTGGAGTGATGTTGGTATTGCTTGTGCGTGAAATACATCCGCCGGGAAGTTCCGAGGGTGTTTATCTTGGCCTTCTAACACTTTTTTATATTGCCTATAAACAACACCATTTGTTTGTGGACTATATTCGAAGTAATCATCTTGTAACGATGCTCGGAATGGGGTTCTTTAGCTATTTTTTAAGCGTAACAACAGACCAACGTTTTTGGCAATTTATCCCAGAAGAAAAATTATTTCATACAAAACTGGAGGAATCACTTGAAATGCTGGGGCACATAACTATTGGTGTTGCTCTACTGTTTGCGACAAAAAATAAGAAAACTGTAGAAAACAGTTAGGTAATTATTGCCAAACGAGGTGACTGTTAACATCGCGCAATTGGTCTCTGACTGCATGCACTGAGTGTCTGTATAGGTTCGGCTTTTGCCGCTGACTAAACAAATTTAAGAGTCAGCTTTCTCCAAAGAAGACGCTCACTCGAGCCCGATGAGCTTCGTCATTCGCTCATGAACAGACACTGATACTTTACTTCCCTAGTTAGTCACACTACTCGTAGCCGATTGGATTCTGTTATTAGAGCTTTACCGAACATCACTGTACGGTATTCCTCGAATACCGGATATTAAGGTTTCGGCGGGCTAATCCAAAGAGTAGAGGAGGATACAATTATGTATAACCCAAATACGAACCCTGGGAACGCTATCTGTAGACCCGTTCTTGAGATAGCAGGCCCTCAAAAACCTCAAATTCTACGGACGGTACACTAGTTGGCCAAGCCAACTATTTAGCATTGGCATAAAAGGTATACTGTCCCCTGGTTACCAAAGGCAACTCTATTTGACTCCGCCGCGCTTACCTGTCGAAGATATTTTAGACACCCTCAAGCAAACCCTGTTTGCGCATCACGAGGTTGTACTCGAAGCGCCACCCGGGGCGGGTAAAACCACCTTGATTCCGCTGGCGCTGATGAATGAGCCATGGCTTGCCGGCCAGAAAATCCTGATGCTGGAGCCGCGACGAATTGCCACCAGGTCTGCTGCGCATCGAATGGCCAGTCTGATCAACGAGCGGCCCGGCCAAACCGTTGGTTATCGTATGCGCCTGGATACCCGGATTAGCAAACAGACCAGGATTGAAATCATTACCGAGGGGATTCTGACCAGAATGTTACAACAGGATCCCTCGCTGGAAGATGTGGGCCTGGTAATCTTTGACGAATTCCATGAACGCAACCTGGATTCGGATCTGGCCCTGAGCCTGTGCCTGAAAGGACGCTCGCTGTTTAGAAATAGTCAGGGGCAAGAAAACAATCCGCTAAAAATCCTCGTCATGTCTGCGACCCTCGACAGTAGCGCGATAGCGCAGCTGTTAGGCGATGCGCCCATGGTGCAAAGTGAAGGCAGGGCATATCCCGTAGAGGTCATCTACGGCCGCGCCAGCCAGCCGCGGGAGCGGATAGTCGAACGCATGGTAACAACGATCAAACAGGCACTCGGGGATAACCCGGACAGTAGCGTGCTCGCTTTCCTGCCGGGCCAGGGGGAAATACATCGCATCAACGATGAACTTTCATCCTGGCTGCTCGAGCGTCAGATCAAAAGCGTCCATCTACGCCCACTGTTCGGTAACCTGTCGATTGACGATCAACAGCAAGCCATCGCTCCCCTTTCGGGTAATCAGTCAAACGACCAGAAAGTGGTGCTCGCGACTAACATTGCCGAAACCAGTCTCACCATCGAGGGGATCGACGTCGTCGTTGATTCTGGCCTGGCGCGTGAACCCCGATTTGATCCAGCGACGGGCATGACCGGCTTGCATACGGTAAAGATATCCAATGCATCCAGCGTTCAGCGCATGGGGCGTGCCGGCAGACTGAAAGCGGGCAAATGTTACCGGCTATGGTCAGCCGCCCAACAACAGCAACTGGCGCCACATGGTAGCGCAGAAATTTTAACTGCCGACCTTGCTCCACTGGCACTGCAGTTACTGCAATGGGGAGTGGATGATCCAACCGAAATGAGCTGGCTGGACCCACCTCCCAGGGGTCCCTGGCAACAGGCAATGGACTTACTGAAATCATTGGGAGCAATAGAAACCAAAGCTAGCGCTGCAGTCCTTACTGCGCACGGTCACGCCATGACCTCGCTACCCGTACACCCGAGGCTCGCGCATCTACTCCTGTGCGGCGCAGAAATCGGTTTTGTTAACACCGCCGCCCTGCTAGCCAGCCTGCTATCCGAGCGCGACCCGTTTAACCAGGACAATCCCGATATCAGCTATCGTCTGGATATCTTGACAGGCGAAACCAGCTGCCCTCCCGCGCAGCAGGGTTGGTCAAGACGGACCCGGCAACTGGCCCGGCAATTTGAGGAGCAGGTAGATAAACTCAGTTCCATCGAGCGCCAGCCATCAGACTCGGTCAGTTACGATCAGGCGCCTGGTTATCTACTGGCCTGCGCTTACCCGGATAGAATCGCGCGACGCCGACACTCCGGCGGTTACCAGCTCGCCAATGGTCGCAGTGCCAACCTCGTGGGCGAGCATCATCTTGGTAACAGCCGTTGGCTTGCAGTCGCCGAAGTCAGCAGCAGCGCCGGCGGCAAAGGCGACTCGATTCGTTCTGCCGCTTCGCTCGATGAAAATCTCTTCTCCACGGTACTGGGTGATTTGGTTGATTTGGCAACCATTGCGGAATGGGACAAGAAAACAAACCGCTTTGTCGCCGAAGAGCAGCTAAGAATCGGCGCATTAATCTTGAAAAGAACCTCGTTAAACTCGGTGCCCCCGGCGGCAAAAATAACCGCGCTAGTGCAGCACATCCAGAAACAGGGACTCGAGCTGCTACCCTGGACGGCTGATTTACAGCAGTGGTGCGCCAGGGTATCCCTGCTGCGCTCGGTTGAGGAGGATGCAGACTGGCCCGATGTCAGCCAGCAAAACTTGCTCGCCACTGTGGAAGACTGGCTAGCGCCTTATCTGCACGAGGTTAACCTGTTGCAGGATTTCAAAAAGCTTAATTTGAAAGACATCCTGGAAGCGTTGTTGCCCTGGGAAAAACAGCAGCGTTTGAAGCAGCTCGCACCACTACGCCTGAAGGTAGCTTCAGGCTCATCGATCGCCATCGACTATACCGAGACGCCGCCGGTGCTGGCGGTAAAGCTGCAGGAGATGTTCGGCTGCGAACAAACCCCGACGGTGGCGGCTGGCAAGGTTCCTCTGCTGGTGCATTTATTGTCCCCAGCGGGCAGGCCGTTGCAAATCACCCAGGACCTCGCCGGTTTCTGGCGTTCGTCCTACCATGAAGTAAAAAAGGAAATGAAAGGTCGTTACCCGAAACACCCCTGGCCCGATGATCCGCTGGTCGCGGTCGCAACGCGAAAAACCAAACGCTACAATTGACTGACTCGCTACATGGATGTGAGCGCAGCAGAAAAACCAGTATCCCGCTGCAAACCCGGTTGGCTTAGACTGGATTCGGGTATATCAGACAGATAGAAATCAACCTGAATCGAATCGAAATAGGAAAATGTAAGAGGTTTCGAAATTTTACCCTCAGCCGCACCCTCGAAATCTGCCGCGGCAATCCTTTGATTAAAACTTTCCTCTTTTATCACTGCGCCCGAGGTATCCAGAAACCTAACGCGTGCGTTAAACTTTGCCCCGTCCAACCGACTACCGTTGGAGAACATGACGCTGATCGTTCCTGCGCCATCAGCGTCAGTCGCCACGTAAACATATCCATAGGTTTCGTCGATACGGCCAAAGCTTTCATGCGCCATCCTGGCGAACTCATGAAATTCAGTGGTACGGGATGCGGCCTGCGCCGGGTGCAACACAAAAGCGGATAGCGTAATCATTAATGCTGTTGCCATGTATAAAGTGTATTCACTCATCGTTTTTCCCCTGATAAAAAAAGTCTCTGCTGGCTGAGGTCTCTTTATACAAACTGGCTGTGAAAAATCGGTGAATTAAAGTAAGTCGTTTTTTCCTGGCATGTCTTATTGACAAAACCGGGACAGAGCTACTGGTAACCGGTGAGTTCCATGTAGCCGATGCCGGAGCGGGTGCCCTGCTCGTCTTCAACCAGCACCACCCCTTCCCAGTAGGGAATTCGCGTGCCCATCCATTGCTGGTCATAGAGTGGCCGAATTCGCCAACGGCGGTTTTGCTCGCCCAGGGTCAGTTGCCACTCCAGCGGTAGCTGTCGCGACTGATTTTCGCCGGTAGTAATTTCACGGGTTCGCAGTGAGCTTAAATCGATCGCGTTACGATCCAGTAACATGGAGCGACCCTGAGGGTTGATCCAGTTACCACTGAGCCAGTGTTCACCATCGTCATGACGTAACTGATAAACCATCAGCTTGTGACCATCGTCCAGGTGCAGGGAGAACCAGTCCCAACCCTGTTGATTGTCTGCCAGCGCCTGTGAACTCCACTCACGATCGAGCCAACCCACGCCGCTCAAAAAAGTTTTAGCGGAACCCTGATTTACGACACCGCGCACCCGGATATGCGGTTGACTATAGTAGTAACTTGCCTGCCCCTGGGCCGATTTCTGGCTGTAGCCATCGACACCATTCACTACCTGCTCACCGCCAGCTTCGAGCGTCAAGCTGACCTCGCGTTCGCCGACATTGAAATCAAGCCTGGCCGGAAACAGCGCTGCGCTGTTCGAAAGCCACTGCCAGTCATCTATCCAGGCATTGAAATAACCGTCACGGCTGATACGGGTGACGCCGGCCTGGCCAATACCACCACGTGCGAAGCGCTGTTCATAAAAATGACCATCCGGTGTCGTGATGGCGGCGTGAGCCATCCATATCTGGTTACTGTGCCAGCCGCTTTCGACCTGTTCAGGACTTAAAGCCTGGCGAAACAGAGTCCACTGCAAGCCCCAGTCGCGACCCTCGCCATCCGTTAAATTCGCGGTCAGGTACCACCACTCGATGCGGTAATCAGGATGCGCAGCATGGTCGCGTGGAAACTGCAGGGTCTTACCCGGAACTACCTGGGCAAATCCGAGCCCCTGGTCACGCAGGTCACCAAGCAAATCCTGGGCCTGCAGGGCAAAGCTGATCAGGGCAAAACAAAACAGGGGAATTAAACGCATCAAACCGTTTCCCCGAGTTGTGCCAACGCGAGGGGCATCTGACGCCGCCACTGAAAAGAAACCAGCAGCAGGGTAAACGCACAAATCAGGCCTATAACCATGGCCAGCTGCAGCGCCGGCCCGATGTCCCAGAGCAACGGCATGCTCCAGCCAAAACTGATGATGTTGAGCTTGTGGATTAATATCCAGCTTAACAAGGCGCCGAGTGGTATCGACAGCAACCAGGCAATCGCGCAAAAGATAAATAGTGGAGTCGCTACCAGCAATAGCTGCTCAAGCTGGCGCAATCCGAGCGCACGCCATTGTGCAAACTGCGGCAAACGTTCCTGTAAAATGGCGAGCAATGAAGCCTGCAGGGCAATAGCAGCGACAATCATGGTCAGTAAACTCATCGCTGCGGTAATCGCGAAGGTACGGTCAAATATACCCACCGATAAATTTCGGATCTGTGCCTGGGAAATCCAGTCACCCGGTTGTGCCCCCAGTGCTTTCATACTTGCTTCGGCTCGCTGCATCGCCGCACTATTGTCCTGCTGTAACCACAATGCGATGCCACGCGAGTAATAGTGATCCCAGTTACTCGCAACCACGTGATCGGGCAGGTAGAACTGGAAGTAAGGATTTCCATAGTCATAAAAAACGCCAACCACCTGGTATTCCTGCAGGCCCCGATCGGCAGGCAGGGCGACTATTTCGCCGACCTCGACCCCGGCGAGGAAATGCACCTGCTCATTAACAAGTATCTTGCCCGGCTCTTCGCGCCATGATTTCAAGGCTGCAGCAGCGCCATCACCCTGCCATTTCGATAGTGGCAAGTTTCGACTGTCGGGCGCCCCGGTATCGACCCCGCGGATCAGGCTCGGGCGATCACGCCAACGCGTACTGACGCCGATGCGATGATGACTGGCGGCGAGCCAGTCAGCATTATCGGGCGACACCTGCAATTGTTGATAACTCAGATTGGGTGCACGCAGGTAGATATCGGCACTCTGACGGATTTCCAGCCAGCCGACAAAAGCACCACGAAAACTATCCACCAGACTGCCGACGCCAAGATTCGCCGTTAAAGCCAGCAGCAATGCCATCATGGCACTGCGCAACGCGGGCAATTGGGACCAGCCATCGCTGACCATCCAGCGGGTAAGTAAAAAACGACCCGGCAACAACCTGCCTAGCAGACGCAAAGCCCAGGCCAGTAAAATCGGCAGTATCCAGGCCGCGGCAAACAGAATCATGCCGAGTACCACGAAACCCTGGGTTGCGGTTTCGATCTGTGCATAAGCAATCCAGGCAAACAGGGCCAGCAACAGCGCACCGAGTGCGAGACGCCGCCGCGCGATTGCCTCATCGCTGAGCATTATCTCGCTGCTTCCAGCCTCGAAGCTGGCGCGCTGAAGCTGCCGGTAAAGCGGCCACGCGAGCGCCCAGATCAGACCTGCCAGGCTTATGCCCCAGGCCTGCAGCAGCGTCCATGGACTTAGCCCGAGATCGGCCTCGACCGTGGCGTCATAGAGACTTTGCAGGCTGGAGCCGAGCCCGGGTAACAATACATGGGCCAGTACGACGCCGAGCGCAAATCCGAGCGCGGTACCGAGCAGGCTCCACAACAGGGTTTCTAACAAAATCGCGCCAACCAGATGCCGCAGGTCGCAACCCATCAAGCGCAGATCGAGCAGGGTTGCACGGCGGTACCAGAGCGAAAAGCGTACTGCGTTAAAAACGATAAACAGTCCAACCGCAAACGACAACAGGCTCATCGCCGTTAAATGGCTGTGCAGGCTTGCAGTTAGTTGTTGCAGGTCGATATGTTGCTGATTCTCGATCAGCTCGAGATGGTCGGGCAGGCTCGCGGCGAGGCGGGCATGCTCGCGCGGTGTAATCGTACCCACTGCCAGGTAACTGAGCCGGTCCAAACCCGACAGCGACAACGCCGCACCAATATCGACCAGTACCCGCCGTCCCTGCTGTTGACGCGCCTGGATCAACGCCGGCGGCAACAGTCGCCCATCGCGCAACTGGAGTTGCTCACCCTGTTCGAGGCCAAGTTCGGCAGCAAGCACCGCGGGCACCCAGGCACGAAAAGGTGGCTGTACAAATTCCAGCCAGGTTTCGGCAAAATCCTGCGTGGATTGATCGCTTTCAAATACATCTTCAGGCAGGGCCAGTAAATCGGTGGCGACAATACTGACCGAGATGCCCTGCGCTGTGCTGACTTCAAGTTCGACCAGCGGAATCACCTGGCGAAAGCCGTCACGGCGCAACTTTATATAGAGCGACTGCTCGATACCCACATCACGGCGACTGCGGATCCAGTAATTAGCCTGTGCGCCAAGCAGACTTTGCGCCTGTTGGTAACTCGCCTCGGCATGCTGGTTGATAATTTGCACCGCGGACCATAGACCAACCCCCGCGACCAGACCGATGCACAGGAACAGGGTCTGCCAGGGATGTCGCCAGTAATGGCTCAGCAGGGCCTTGAGTATCCATGAAAAGCCGGAGCTCATTCGATCTCGGCCAGCTTGCCATTGTGCAGCCACACGCGTCGATCCATAAATTCTGCCATTGCCTGGCTATGAGTGACCATTAACAGACTGCTGCCCGCCTGTTTGACCAGGTTACTGAACAGGCCCATGACTTCGAGGCTGGAATTTTCATCGAGATTGCCGGTCGGTTCATCCGCCAGCACCAGTTGCGGTTTGTGCAGCAATGCGCGCGCGATGGCGACGCGTTGCTGTTGACCGCGCGATAACTGGTGTGGAAACTTTTTGAGCTGATTGCCCAGATCCAGGCGATCGATCAATTCAGCCTCGTAGAGCGGGTCAAGACGCTGGCACAGGGCTGCCTGAAATTTAATGTTATCAAGGATAGTCAGGGTCGATATCAGGTGAAATTGCTGAAACACCAGGCTTAATTTCGAACGCCGTACTGCGGCCAGGGTTGACTCCGCATCCGCATGCATCCGGTGGCCGGCGAATAGTATCTCACCGCTATCGGGCCGTTCTAGCCCGGCGATTAAATGTAACAGGGTCGACTTGCCGCTACCGCTGTCACCGAGCAAGGCTACCGAAGAAGACGCCGCCATCGCAAAATCGAGCTGCTGCAGCACATCCTGCCGGGCTTCGGCATACAGGTAAGACTTACAAAGGTTATTGATCTCAAGCATGGCAAATAGATGCTAACCGAAATTCCGCCGACAGTTTACTTAAATCAATTTCGAGGACTGTCCCCAATGACACTTACTTAAACCGGTCATCCCCACGAAAGCGGATATGCATCAGTTTTATTGTCATCCCCGCGAAAGCGGGGATCTTGCAATGGTGGCGCGTTACAAGATCCCCGCTTTCGCGGGTATGACTTGTAATTTCGAAATTAAGTGCCATTGGTTACTGTCCCCGGGTTGCGATGGATTTAGCGGGTGAATTAAGTAAACTGTCCCCGCTAAGGGGGTAATTATGACGACGATTTGTGATATCAGGGATCTGCAGAAACTGGCGCGTAAACGCGTGCCGCGCATGTTTTACGAGTACGCCGATTCAGGTTCCTGGACCGAGTCAACCTACCGTTCGAATGAAGCCGATTTCCAGGCCATCAAACTGCGCCAGAGGGTTGCCGTAGACATAACCGACCGCTCGGTAGAAACCGAAATGATCGGCCAGAAAGTCGCCATGCCAGTCGCGTTGGCACCGGTCGGATTGACCGGCATGCAACATCCCGATGGCGAGATCAAGGCCGCGCGCGCCGCGGAAAAGTTCGGCGTACCCTTTACCCTGTCGACGATGAGCATATGTTCGATAGAGGATGTTGCCGAGCACACCAGTAAACCCTTCTGGTTTCAGCTCTACGTGATGAAGGACCGTGACTTTATCGGTCGCCTGATCGATCGCGCCAAAGATGCCGGCTGCAGCGCACTGATGCTAACCCTCGACCTGCAAATCCTCGGCCAACGACACAATGACCTGCGCAACGGACTGAGCGCACCGCCGAAACCCTCGCTTAACGCGGCTTTCCAAATCATGACCCGGCCGCGCTGGTGCCTGAATATGCTCACCACCAAACGCCACTCTTTCAGGAATATTGTCGGTCACGCCAAGGGCGTTGGCGACCTGTCATCGCTTTCCTCCTGGACCGCGGAACAGTTTGATCCAAAGCTGTCCTGGCAGGATATAGACTGGATCAAGGAACGCTGGGGCGGCAAGTTGATTATCAAGGGAATCCTTGACCCGGAAGATGCACGGATGGCAGCCAAGGCTGGCGCAGATGCCATTATCGTCTCGAACCACGGCGGACGGCAGCTTGACGGTGCGCGTTCA
>Ga0316194_10002663_pt1 | contig 12455 bp, 11 predicted proteins | sample CroRivsedime1_MG_FD_204936 | JGI IMG/M metagenome (GOLD analysis project Ga0316194, IMG submission 204936) | Coastal sediment microbial communities from Maine, United States - Cross River sediment 1 | ecosystem: Environmental > Aquatic > Marine > Coastal > Sediment | place: USA: Maine...
GTAATCTTCGTCCGTCGGCTGTGGTGTGAATTGCTTCATCGCGGATGTCGATTCCGCCAAAGGACAGCCCGATAAACTGTCGTGCGGCTTCGTCATGGTTGCCGGCGATATAGGTGACGCGTGTTCCCTTACGCGCCTTGCGAAGCACTTTCTGAACGACGTCGTTATGGGCCTGGGTCCAGTACCATCGGCGTTTGAGTTGCCAGCCGTCGATGATGTCGCCGACCAGATAGAGGCGGTCGCACTCGTTACGTTTTAGAAAATCGAGAAGGCGCTCAGCCTGGCAACCTGGCGTGCCGAGATGGATATCAGATATCCAGATCGTGCGGTAGTGGTCTACGCGTATTGCCGGATCTTCGTTGAGGTTCAGGGGCGGATTCCCGTTGTTTGTGTTGACGTGCATCAAACTACAGGCGAGTGACAAGGTCATTACGTTCATGCGACAGTTTGATGACGGCATCGGGCCGAACCCGTTTAGGTGCCACGGCCGAACATGCTTCTATGCCGGAAGAACGTCACAACGTACTGAAAGCACAGACCGGGTCGCGCCAGCAGGCAGTTTCGCCGGGCGATTTCAGGTCTGAATTGGAACGTGTTCTGATTACGGTCAGGCCTGCCATGGTTCCATCCCACTCTTTCCGGTGACTTGGGGGGGGGCGATCCCGATCAGCAGGAGGTTGCTGCTGATTATCTGGCCTTTTCTGGCGTTGCTGAGGGTAGATGTGTTGTCGGCTGGCCGTGCCTATGTCGGCGGCGAAGGTCTATGGTCCAAAGCCCAAAAAGACGCTCTATTATCTGGTGCTCTACGCGCAGGAACGCTCAGGCGACAGTGATGAGCGGTTCCAGCAGGCGATCGCCAGACACGGCTCGAACTCGAGAAGCCAGAGCCTGACCTGGATATTGTTCGCGAAGGGCTTCTGGCCGGTCGCACACACGCGGATGATATCGACGGCGTCATCCGCATGCCCCGCTCGATGCGCGGCGTCAGCTACATGAAGATCGTGATCGAGTTGCGGCGGTTGGGAGAGCGAATTCACGAGCAAATCACCTCCGGAAGATCATCTCCGGAGTACATCAATCCGCTTGTGGCGCAGGTGCATCAGATGAATGCAGGGATTACTCCACTGTCCGACCAGTTTTCACGCACACTGGGTGAGGCGAACTTCGCATTGCGCAGTCAGCTTCTGATGGTGATCATCGCTGCGGCGATCATTCTGATCCCGGCAAGTGTCTTTCTGTCTCGCCGCATGCCCAGGCGCAGTGAGGTGTTCGAAAGCGCCTCCTGACCTGACCGTATCCCGCCGATGGGAAGCCACGCTTATTGTCTGCATATTAGATTGGCTTTGGCAGCAATACCTTCTGAAGCGGCAGCCGGAACTTGCCATACAAGCGGGTCGTGGCGTTGCGCCCAGCCTTGGCTTGCCTTGTTATCCACGGATGCCCGCGAAATCGGCGATACTCTCACAAGGAAGCTGGCCGGGCAGTCGCTGTATGGCACTGTTGTACAGAGGAAAGTCCGGGCTCCGCAGAGCAGGATGCCGGCTAACAGCCGGACGTCGTGAGGCGATGGAAAGTGCAACAGAAAGCATACCGCCAGCGGCCTGCGCAAGCAGGTGCGGGTAAGGGTGAAATGGTGAGGTAAGAGCTCACCGCGGGCGTGGCAACAGGCCCGGCACGGTAAACCCCATCCGGAGCAAGACCAAATAGGGAGGCGATAGCGTGGCTCGCGCTGCTTCCGGGTAGGTCGCTCGAGCCGGCAGGCAACTGCCGGCCCAGATGAATGATTGCCTCGAAGGTTGAAGAACCTTCAGACAGAACCCGGCTTACAGGCCAGCTTTCTTTTCATACGCCAGGTGAAGGGCGTCGATCACCGTGTGCCATCGGTGCAACCCCTCTGGTTGCGACCGTTTTCTCTATATTTTCTTAAGATACCTCCATAACGCGCTGTTTTAAATAGCGTTAGGAAGTGTCGTCAATTAGCGACTGAAGATGTAGCGGTAAGTCCTTGTCCTGTCGAAGGAAACCCCGATTTTTAGGCTTGACCTGCTTATTTTTTTGACCTAGAGTGGGGAAAAGTAGGGAAAAGTGGGAAACACTTTAAAAACGGACACTTCCAGATCAGGGATCCATGTTTCAGGGAGCTTCAGGACTTAACCTTGACGCCAAAGGGCGTCTAGCGGTGCCGACTCGGCACCGGGAGCCTTTGCAGGCGGGCTCATCAGGGAAGTTAGTGCTTACTGCTCATCCTCACAAGTGCTTGCTCTTGTATCCCGCCTCGGCTTGGGAGCCGATACGCGCCCGAATCATGACGTTCTCGAGTTTTGATCCGCAGCTGACTTTGTGGAAGCGCTTGCTGGTGGGGTTTGCCGAAGAGTTGGAGCTTGATGGTTCCGGCCGGCTGTTGATTTCACCGGCACTGCGCAAGTTTGCCGGGCTGGAGAAGCAGCTGATGCTCGTCGGGCAGGGAAGTCATTTCGAGCTATGGAGTCAGGAAGCCTGGGATCGGCAACTCGAACAGATCGAGACCGGGGCCGACAAGTTGCCGGCAGGCATGGAGAACTTTGCGTTGTGAGCTCCGGCTCACAAAAATTGCCATCGTGAGGCTGGGCTCGCGCCCGTTGGGGCTGTGAGTCAAATCTCGCACAAGACGGTACTGCTCAGGGAGGCTGTCAGCGCGTTGAACATCAAGACTGATGGAATCTACGTGGACGGGACATTCGGCCGTGGTGGGCACAGCCGCGAGGTGCTGTCTCGGCTGGGCAGGAACGGAAGGGTGATCGCGCTTGATCGCGATCCGCAGGCGGTTGCCGCAGCAGCGCAGCTACGCGATGCGCGGCTAACGGTTCGCCGCGCCCGTTTCAGCGCACTGACGGCGGTGTTGCGCGAATTGGCGGTGGAGCGGGTGGATGGCGTGCTGCTCGACCTTGGTGTCTCATCGCCCCAGCTTGATCAAGCGCAGCGTGGTTTCAGTTTTCGGAAGGACGGCCCGCTTGACATGCGGATGGACCCGGAAAGCGGGCCCAGTGCGGCCGACTGGTTGATGCAGGCGTCGGAGAAAGAAATCGGGGAGGTGATCAGGAATTATGGCGAAGAACGGTTTGCTAAACAGATTGCAAGAGCGATTGTTAAGGCTCGATCGCAGCGCCCTCTCGAGCGTACAGGGGAACTTGCCGAGATCGTGGCAAAAGCCGTTCCCTCGCGTGAACCACGGCAAGATCCGGCGACGCGTACCTTCCAGGCTATACGGATTTTCATCAATCAGGAGCTTGAAGAGCTCGAAATGACGTTGCCGCAAACCGTGGCATGCCTCAACCCGGGTGCACGTCTGGTTGTCATTAGCTTTCACTCTCTTGAGGATCGCATCGTTAAGCGTTTCATGGTGAAGCTGGCGAGACCCGAGGTGCCAAGGCGGCTGCCGTTGCGTGAAAGCGAAATGCCCAAGGGTAGCTTGGAGCTGGTTGGGAAGCCTGTGCGTGCGAACGAGCGGGAAATTGCAGAGAATCCGCGCGCGCGCAGCGCAATCATGCGCGTTGCCCAAAGGCGGGCAGCGTGACGCGGTTGAGCGTAATGCTGTTCGCCGGTTTGGTGCTGTGTGCACTAGGCGTCGTGACTTCTCAGCATCACGCGCGCAAGTCTTTCGTGGCGCTGCAGAACGAGCGGGATCGCAGTCGCGAACTCGAGATCGAATTCGGACAGTTGCAGTTGGAGCAGAGTACCTGGGCGATGCAGTCGCGCATCGAGCAGGTTGCGTCGAAAAAATTGGGTATGCGTGTGCCCCCGGTGGCCCGTGTGCGAGTGGTTCCTCCCCCTCCCGCGCCGTCCAACCCATGAAATCCCGCACGCATCCAGCCCTGAGTGTTCGCCTGTCGGTGTGGCGTGCACGCTTGCTGGTGCTGTTGTTGTTTGCGGGATTCATGATGTTGGCGGGGCGGGCTCTTTATTTACAGGGCTTGAACAAGGATTTCCTTCAGGCTCGCGGTGAGTCGCGATACCAGCGCACTATTGATGCGGTTGCAAACCGCGGCACCATCACCGATCGCAATGGCGATCCGCTGGCAATCAGCACTCCGGTTGAGTCGGTGTGGGCTTCACCGCAACATGCGAAACTCAACCTCGAGCAGCGCGGGAAACTCTCGCGGGTGCTGGGAATGTCCACCAAAGACCTGGATCGCCGTTTGTCCGGCGAAGGGCGTGAGTTCGTTTATCTCAAGCGTCAATTGCCACCCGTGTTGGCCGCGAAGGTTGTAGCCTTGAATCTGCCGGGCGTGTTCCTGCAGCGAGAGTACCGGCGTTACTACCCTGCAGGCGACGTGGCGGCGCATGTTATCGGATTCACCAGTGTCGATGATCGTGGTCAGGAAGGTATCGAACTGGCGTACCAGGAATGGCTTGCCGGCAAACCCGGAAGCCGTCGTGTCATCAAGGACAGGCTTGGGCGCATCATCGAGGACGTCGATAGTATCAGTGCCGCAGAAGACGGTCGCTCACTCTCCTTGTCGATCGATCGCAAGGTTCAGTACCTGGCGTATCGCGAACTAAAGCGAGCGGCCATCGAGCACAAGGCGAAAGCCGCGAGCATTGTGGTGCTCGATGTTTCCAGCGGTGAAGTCCTGGCGCTGGCGAATTGGCCCAGTTATAACCCGAACAACCGCGAAACGTTCAGTGCCAAACGTACTCGTAACCGAGCGGTGGTCGATCTGTTCGAACCCGGCTCGACGCTCAAACCATTTACTGCGGCTGCTGCGATCGACGCCGGTCTGTTTGGTCCGGCAACGATGATCGATATCGAAGCTGGTCGGCTCCGAATCGGAAATCGCACAATTCACGATGTGCATGTAGACAATCCTGTTCTGAGTGTGTCGCAGGTTATCCAGAAATCATCGAATGTTGGTTCGGCGAAGATTGCGATGGCGATGGAACCACGGGTACTGTGGCAGGTGCTGACGACCGCCGGTTTTGGTGCCACGCCGAAATCGGGATTTCCGGGCGAGGCCTCCGGCCGTGTGCGTGATTTCGACCGTTGGAAACCGATCGAACAGGCCACGATGTCCTATGGTCACGGCATATCGGTAAGCTTGTTGCAACTCGCAAGGGCGTACACAGTGTTCGCAACAGACGGGCTTCTGGCGCCGCTCACTTTTGTGCGCCGCGAGGCGCCCGTTCCGGGGCAACGGGTAATATCCGAGCGTACCGCCCGTCTCGTCCGGACCATGCTGGAGAGCGTAACCCACCCCGGAGGTACCGCCGAGCGGGCGAGAGTGACCGGCTACCGCGTAGCTGGTAAAACCGGCACTGCACACAAGTTGGTTGACGGTCGTTACGCGCCCCACACCTATATGTCTTCTTTTGTCGGGTTTGCGCCTGCGTCCCGGCCCCGGTTGGTTGTTGCGGTCATGATCGACGAACCCGGTGGTGAACACTATTATGGTGGTGAGGTCGCGGCCCCGGTCTTTCGCGAAGTGACCGCAGGCGCCTTGCGCATTCTCGGTATATCCCCGGACGGTGTCGATGAAGTCTGGCCGGAAATCGTGCGACTGCCGCGGGAGGAAGTATGAGTCCGCCGGGTGCAACGCCAGCTTCACTGCGGCCGCCGGCGTTGACGCGAGACGAGACAGCGCAGCATGCTCTGGCGACACAGTCGGCAGTGGATGCACTCTCTATCAAGTACACGGGCGTCGCCATCGATAGCCGAAAAGTAAAGGCCGGTGATCTCTTTCTGGCTTATCCTGGCGATGCTGCGGATGGGAGGGATTTCATTCCCCAGGCGCTGGCCGCTGGTGCAATCATCGTGGTCTGGGAGGAATCCGGTTTCGACTGGAACCCGGACTGGAATGTCCCCAACATCCCGGTTGCGGATTTGCGTCGTCATGCCGGCTATATCGCCGACCGTTTTTTCAAGCACCCGTCGCGACATCTCTGGGTAACCGGTGTCACCGGCACAAACGGCAAGACGACGTGCTCGCAGTGGATTGCCCAATCGTTTAACCGTCTGCAACGAGAATGTGCAGTCATCGGAACCCTGGGCCAGGGTTTGATTGGCGACAACGATCTCGAGCAAGCCGCACTCAACACAACGCCGGACCCCGTCACTTTGCATGCGTTTCTTGGGAAGATGCGCGTAAAAGGCGCACGGGCAGTGGCGATGGAAGTTTCCTCGCACGGACTCGAGCAGGGCCGTGTCAACGGTATCGATTTTGACGTCGCGATGTTCACCAACCTGTCACGCGATCATCTGGATTACCACGGCGATATGCAAGCATATGGCGATGCCAAAGCGCGATTGTTTGCGTGGCCGTCTCTCAAGCACGCGGTGGTGAACCTCGATGACCGGTTCGGTGCCGAGCTGGCATCGCGGATCGATCGTAAACGCGTCAATGTGATTGGCTACGGTCTCGGCAAGGGAGAGATTACGGGCCACAAGCTCGATCTGTCTACGCGCGGGCTGAAGCTGGAAATCAATACGCCCTGGGGGGCGGCAAAGCTGCGCAGCAACGTGTTAGGCACGTATAACGCGCACAATATATTAGGCGTGCTTGGCGTGCTGGTGTGTTCTGACGTCACACTGAAAGATGCGGTCGACGTAATTGCCGAGCTCGAACCGGTGCCGGGGCGCATGCAGACGATCCGTGAAACGGGGTTTCCGTTGGTAGTGGTCGATTATTGCCATACCCCGGACGCACTGGAGAAGACGCTCGAATCCCTTCGTGACTTGCTCAAGCGCGGAGGGCGGTTGCATTGTGTATTCGGTGCGGGTGGTGATCGTGATGCAGGCAAGCGCCCGCTAATGGGTGAGGTTGCAACGAGACTGGCGGACCAAAGTATCGTCACCAGCGACAACCCGCGGTCGGAAGATCCTCGCAGCATAATTGATGACATTATCGCAGGCGCGCATGATGGATACCGGTCTCAACCGGACCGCGGTACTGCTATTCGCGAAGCCATCTCCAATGCAGCCCCGGATGATGTCGTGCTGATCGCTGGAAAGGGCCATGAAACATATCAGGAAGTTCATGGCAAGCGATTACCGTTCAGCGATATCGATGTGGCACGAGCCGCTATGACGAAGCGTATTTCGCGTAATTTGCCATCGAAAGGCGGTGCCCGTGTTTAGCTTATCCGCGGCGGCGCGCGCACTCGGTGTGAAGCAGACGGGTGATGACGCGAACATTGCACGTGTAACGACAGACAGCCGCGACGTGCGCGTTGGTGATCTGTTCGTCGCGATCAAGGGGCTGCGTTTCGATGGCCACGACTTTGTTCGTCAGGCGATCGAACAGGGTGCGGCGGCCGCAATGGTCAGCGATGAGACTGTTCTGAAGGAATCCGGAGCGCCAGCGCTGGTGGTCGATGATGTGAGGCTCGGCTACGGCCGACTGGCATCATGGTGGCGCTCAATGTTTTCGATGCCGCTAGTGGCGATCACCGGCAGTAATGGCAAGACGACCGTCAAGGAAATGCTGGCTTTGGTGCTGAGCAAGCAAGCGGGGGCGGACGGGGTGCTTGCAACCCGGGGCAATTTCAATAATGACATCGGTATGCCAGCGATGTTGCTGGAGCTGGAGCCTCGCCACCGGTTTGCCGTTATCGAGATGGGGATGAATCATCTTGGCGAGATTGCTTACCTTTCCCGCCTCGCGCATCCGACAGTAGCGTTGGTCAACAACGCTGGTACGGCGCATATTGGCGAACTGGGCTCGGTCGAGGCAATTGCACGTGCAAAAGGAGAGATTTTCGCCGGGCTGGATGCAAGCGGCGTCGCTATCATCAATGCTGACGATGCCTATGCCGATTACTGGCGCTCGTTGCTGAATGGAAAGCGAATCGTCGATTTCGGACTGACGCGGCACGCCAGCGTTTCAGCTCGGTACGAATTGTCGGAGGCGGGCAGCCTCGTTACCCTGGATACGCCTGACGGGCGTTTTGCAGTTACCTTGCAGGTGCCCGGTTTGCACAATGTCAAGAACGCACTGGCCGCGGTGGCGGCCGCATCCGTGCTTGGCATTGCTCCCGAGCACATAATCGCCGGGCTGAGTGAATATCGCGGCATGGCTGGCCGATTGCAGCGACGCCAGCTGGCAAGCGGTGATGTGCTTATCGACGATAGTTATAACGCAAGCCCCGAGTCGGCGCAGGCAGCCTTGTCGGTGCTCGGTGCGAGTACCGGTCCAAAGATTTTCGTGCTTGGCGACATGGGTGAGCTCGGTGATGCGGCAGCCAGTATGCACGCTGAGCTGGGCGGTTTTGCCCGGCGTGCCGGAGTCGATCACCTGCTCGCGTTGGGGGCGTTGTCAGTTGAAACGGTTCAGGCGTTCGGACAGGGTGGTGAGCATTTCAGTGAACTCGACGAGCTGTTGGTCGCTTTGCTTGCATTGCTGGACGGTTCGACAACGGTATTGGTCAAAGGCTCCCGATTCATGCGCATGGAGCGCATCGCAAGGGCCTTGACAGACGAAGTGATGGCTGAGCCGGGCGGGGCATCCTGATGCTGCTGTTACTAACGCAATGGCTGGCTGAGGATATACGCGCATTCAACGTATTCAACTACATCACTTTGCGCGCGGTGATGGCAACCCTGACTGCGCTGGTCATCTCATTCATCGTCGGTCCGACGATGATCCGCAAACTCACGGTCTACAAGATAGGGCAGTCGGTACGCGACGATGGTCCTGCGACCCATTTGGCGAAGGCCGGAACGCCCACCATGGGTGGTGCACTGGTATTGGTGTCCGTCGCGATTACCACACTCTTGTGGGCAGACTTGTCGAACCGGTACGTGTGGGTAGTGCTCGTAGTGACCATCGGGTTCGGGGCGATCGGCTGGGTCGATGACTATCGAAAAGTCGTATATCGCAACCCGAAAGGTTTGCCGGCTCGTTCCAAATTTTTTTGGCAGTCGGTTATCGGCATGGCGGCCGCTCTGTATCTTGCCTGGACCGCCGAGTTGCCGGCACAAACGGAGTTGATCGTTCCGTTCTTCAAGCAGGTTGCCTATCCGCTTGGACTATTCGGTTTCGTTGTGCTGACTTTCTTCGTGATCGTTGGCACCAGTAACGCCGTCAACCTGACCGATGGCCTGGACGGGCTCGCCATCATGCCGACAGTGATGATCGGGAGCGCGTTGGCAGTGTTCGCCTATGTCGCCGGCAATGCCGTGTTTTCGCGCTATCTGGGATTTCCACACATTCCGGGTGCCGGAGAGCTTTCCGTGCTGTGTGCTGCGCTGTCGGGTGCGGGATTGGCGTTCCTCTGGTTTAACGCCTATCCGGCAGAGGTGTTCATGGGCGATGTCGGAGCGCTTGCGCTCGGCGCCGCGCTGGGAACGATTGCCGTGATCGCGCGCCAGGAAATTGTGCTGCTGGTTATGGGGGGCGTGTTCGTGGTGGAGACATTATCAGTAATTATTCAGGTGACTTCGTTTAAGTTGACCGGCAAGCGGGTTTTTCGAATGGCGCCGCTTCACCACCATTACGAACTGAAAGGTTGGAAGGAGAACCAGGTCGTAGTGCGGTTCTGGATTATCACGATGATGCTGGTTTTGATTGGCTTGTCCACATTGAAGCTGAGATGACGCGGTCAGTCAGGGTTGCGCAAGCTGGTTGCGGTGGCTTCGTGCCAATCGCTATGGGTGATGGCAAGTGGTGGAAAGAACCATCATGAACCTGGAAGAGGCAATCGGAGCAATGCGCCGCCAGGAAGAACCGAAAAAGGCGGAACGCGTTCCGCCGATCGAGTTGACCAAGGAAGAGTTGCTCGATGAGGAAGAAGACATGGGCGTGTTGCGGTTAATGAGACTGCAGGCGGCATTGAAAGAGAAACGCAAGCTTGAATCCGAAGGGTAAGAGAATACTGGTGCTTGGCTTGGGAATTAGTGGCATGTCGATGGTGCGCTGGTTAACCACTCGCGGTGCGGTCGTGCGTGTGGCAGACACGCGGTTGCTGCCACCGCTCGCCGGGCAATTGCGCGAAAAATTCCCGGATGTTGACTTGCATGTCGGGGAGCTTGAGCCACAGGTATTCAAAGGCGCTGATGTGGTCGCGATAAGTCCCGGGGTGCCGCTGGCGCAACCGCTGGTGAAACGGGCGCGTGATCAGGGAATACCGGTTTTGGGCGATATCGAATTGTTTGCCCACGCGCGCAAGCAGTACGTGCACAGCAGGGTTATTGCGATCACGGGCTCCAATGGCAAGAGCACGGTGACGGAGATGGTTGGAGCCATGTGCAAAGCCTCGGGTGCCCGTACCGAAGTTGCAGGCAATATAGGTCTCCCCATTCTTGATGTGTTGAGCGACATCGATGCCGGACAGCGCCGCGTACCGGACATCTTCGTTCTGGAGCTTTCGAGTTTCCAACTGGAGACGACGGCTACACTGGACGCGGAAGCCGCCGTAGTGCTGAACCTCAGCGAAGATCATATGGATCGCTATGAGGACGTAAACCAGTATGCCCGGGCCAAGTCGCGCATCTTCGGAGGCGATGGCGTACAGGTATTGAACCGGCAGGATAATTTGACGCGTGAGATGGCGATCGGCGAGCGATGCGTTTTCACGTTCGGCGCGGACGATCCGGCTGGTCGGCACCAGTGGGGATTGCGGCAGGTTGACGGCGAGACCTGGCTTGCTCAGGGTGCCGAGAACCTGATAAAGGCGTCGGAACTGAAGGTTGCCGGTACGCACAATTTGACCAATGCACTAGCGGCGCTGGCGTTATGCCGCGGCATACGCTTGCCTTACCCGAGATTGCTGGAGGGATTGAAGAAGTTCGAGGGGCTGCCGCACCGTGTGCAAAAGATCGCGGAATTCGGCGGCGTGCGTTTTTACGATGACTCAAAGGGAACCAACGTTGGAGCGACCGTCGCAGCGCTGGAGGGGCTGGACGGGCGTAGCGTGGTCATTCTCGGCGGGGAGGGAAAAGATCAGGATTTCTCGCCATTGAAGCCGGTCATAGCGCGGAAGGCACGCGCCGTGGTGCTTATCGGACGCGATAGTGGCCGAATCGAAAAGGCGATCACCCCGGTTGCGGTCACGATAGAGCGCGCAGCCGACTTGCCGGACGCGGTTCTCCGGGCTCGAAACCTGGCGCAACCCGGTGACGCGGTACTGCTGTCACCCGCATGCGCCAGTTTTGACATGTTTCGTGACTATTTGCATCGCGCCGAAGTATTTGTCGATGCGGTGGAACGCCTGGAGCGTCAGCAGTGAATACGCTCGTAGACAGCAGGAATGCAACACGCCCGGCAAGCGAACCGGACTTGGATCCCACTGTTATTTGGCTGGTGGCTGCGCTACTGGGGCTGGGTGCCGTGATGGTCTATTCGGCCTCAATCGCTATAGCAGAAGCAGCAAGGTTTTCCGGCGGACAGGCGCACTACTTTTTGCTGCGCCATATCGTGTCTCTGATTGTAGGTATTGTTGCTGCCGTCGCGGTCTTTCAGGTGCCCATGCGTTGTTGGCAGGTAGCCGCGCCGTATCTGTTCATGGCATCCGTTGCGCTGCTCGTCATCGTGTTGATTCCCGGCGTCGGGCGTGAAGTCAATGGTAGTCAGCGTTGGCTCGGTTATGGCAGTTTCAGCTTGCAGCCCTCGGAGTTGGCCAAGCTTTTCGTCGTGCTTTATGCCGCCGACTATACGGTGCGAAAGGCTGCGCACATGGCGAGCCTGCGGAAGGGTTTCTTGCCTATGTTCGCGGTGATGTTGCTTACCGGTGCGCTGTTGTTGCAAGAACCCGATTTTGGGGCGTTTGCCGTGATGACGGCGATCGCGATGGGCATTTTGTTTCTCGGCGGCATGAACTGGAGATTGTTCGCGTTGCTGGTAGTGCTGCTTGTTTCCGGATTCGTGATGTTGATCTGGTCCTCTCCTTACCGGATGGAACGGGTGTTGGGTTTCATGGATCCGTGGGCAGATCCGTTTGGCCGTGGCTATCAGTTGTCGCACGCGTTGATTGCTTTCGGCCGTGGCGAGTGGCTCGGGGTCGGGCTCGGTGCAAGTATCGAAAAGCTTTTCTATTTGCCCGAGGCGCACACCGACTTCCTGCTCGCGGTCATTGCTGAAGAGCTGGGATTTGCTGGTGTGGTTGCAACCATTGGTGCGTTCGCCTGGTTGTCTTTACGCGCGATTTCGATTGGTAACCAGGCGGCCCGGCTCGACCGCTACTTCTCTGCTCTCGTGGCGCAGGGCGTGGGCCTGTGGATCGCAGTGCAGACAATGATCAACATGGGCGTGAATATGGGATTGCTGCCGACCAAGGGGCTGACCTTGCCGTTGCTGTCGTACGGCGGCAGCAGCCTCGTAGCTAACTGTATGGCACTCGGTTTGTTGCTGCGGGTCGACTTCGAAAATCGCCAGTTGATGAAAGGCTACACGCTGTGAACCGCACCATTCTCATCATGGCTGGTGGCACAGGCGGACACATCTTTAGTTCCGGCGTAACGCCTGCTGCGCAGGCATTAGCCTGCA
>Ga0316194_10002664_pt1 | contig 12449 bp, 11 predicted proteins | sample CroRivsedime1_MG_FD_204936 | JGI IMG/M metagenome (GOLD analysis project Ga0316194, IMG submission 204936) | Coastal sediment microbial communities from Maine, United States - Cross River sediment 1 | ecosystem: Environmental > Aquatic > Marine > Coastal > Sediment | place: USA: Maine...
CATTAGCCCAGCCATGATTGCAAAGCACAGGGCGTGTATTGCGTTACCAGACACATACCCATATTTTCACAAGCGGGGCGCGCCGTTTACTTATAGCGAATTTATGCTGACCCCACAGCATTTATTTAGGCGCCAGGTGCCAACAGGCAGGCGATATAACAGCTGCCCTGCGCAATGAAAATCAGACCTGCCTGTTGTAGATATTTAATTCTGCTATGATGCGCCACCAACCGGCCCGGGCCTGAAACGTGACCACACAAAGCTTTACCTCGCTACCGATCAAACCCGAACTGCTCGCCAGTATCGAGTCACTGGGCTACCAGGCGATGACGCCGATACAGGCAAAGGGCTTGCCGGTACAGCTCGACAACCGGGATTTACTCGCCCAGGCAAAAACCGGCAGCGGCAAGACCGCCGCATTCGCCATAGGCCTGCTCCACAAACTGGAAGCTCAGACTTACCAGACCCAGGCGCTGGTGCTTTGCCCGACGCGCGAGCTGGCCGACCAGGTCAGTAGCGAAATTCGCCGCCTGGCGAGCAGGCTGGCCAATACCAGGGTCGTGACCCTTTGTGGTGGCAAACCCATGAATCTGCAACTGGCTGCACTGGAGCGGCCACCGCATATCGTTGTTGGCACCCCGGGGCGGATACTGAAACACCTTGAAAAAGGCACGCTGAAGCTCGACCGACTGCAGACCCTGGTACTCGACGAAGCCGACCGTATGCTTGATATGGGATTTCATGAAGACATCATGCTGATTATGGATGAGATGCCACGCGAGCGGCAAACCCTGTTATTTTCGGCAACCTATCCGGACCAGATCAAGGCTATCAGTGACGCCATCCAGCGCAACCCGGTTGATATCCGCGTCGAGGCGAGCCACCACAATAAAAAAATAAAACAGGTTTTCTACGAAGTAAAAAAGGGCGAGAGAACCAGGGCCCTGGTCGCGCTGTTACAGCATTACCGACCTGAATCCAGCCTGGTGTTTTGCAACCGCAAACAACAGGCCCAGGAACTGAGCGACGATTTATGGCAACAAGGCTTCCACGCACTGGCCCTGCATGGCGATCTGGAGCAGTCCGACCGCGACCAGGTACTGGTGCAGTTCGCCAACAAAAGCAGTTCGATTTTGATTGCCACCGATGTTGCCGCGCGGGGACTGGATATCAAGGATCTATCCGCGGTGATCAATTTCGAGCTTAGCCCGGATCCCGAAGTGCATATCCACCGCATCGGCCGCACCGGTCGCGCAGGTAATGTTGGCCTGGCCCTCAGCCTGTTCCTGGCAAGCGAACAATTCAGGGTCGATGCGATAGCGAAGTATCAGGACAATGCCGTCAAAGTTGAATCAACAGCCACGTTAAAAACGCGTGAAAATTTCAGACTGAGCCCGCCGATGGTCACACTGAGCATCAATGGTGGTCGAAAAGACAAGCTCCGCGCGGGTGATATTCTCGGCGCCCTGACCGCAAACACCAGTTTACCAGGCAGGCAAATCGGTAAAATCGATATCTTCGACAAGCTTGCCTATGTTGCGGTCGAGCGTCCGCTCGCCAAACAGGCATTGAAAATCCTTGGCGAAGGCAAAATCAAGGGAAAGAAATATCGGGTTCGAAAACTGCGTTAACCGTGCCTTCAGCGGGTTGCCTGAAAACTTTATCTAAAATTAAGCACGCCCTCTCTGGTAATCGGAATCGTCGGATAAAAACCGCCCGGATCCAGTTTCGCATTAAACTCGTAGGTTATATTTTCCTGATATTCATTTATTAATTTACTCAGCAATTGCAACCCATCGAGCAGGCTCACACTGGCGTCGATCTTGAAGTCGGCCTCGCCATAAGCTGCAACCACCGGCAGGTTGCTGGTGGCGCCCGAAACCACCTGTTTACCGGCCAGATGAAGCGTATACGACAACCCTTTTAAATCCAGCGCATCCCGGTTCGGGTTAACAATATGCAGGTCTATTTCGAACTGGGGCGAAATACCGTCGAAATTGATCAGCCTGACCGAATTTATCTGCAACGAGGGTTCTTCAAAATCAGGCGACAAGCTGGCGCAGCCAGCGAACAGTAAAACCACACAGGCAACGCTTAACCGGCTTGTCAGAATCATCACTTTGCTCAGCGGGACTGGCGGGATCAACAGCATACCGGTTTATACCCCGGTCACGTCAGTCTGCCCTTAGCCCAGGCTATAAGGATAATAGTGCGCAACCAGGCGTTGTAGAGTTTCATCGGTTTACCCGTTAATTTGCAGTGTCAATAAAGAAGCTTTACCGAAGGACTCGATTCCCGATACCGGAAAGCCCGATCAGGTTTGTTCAGCATCGGTAGGGGCGGCCAGTTTGGCCGGGTTGGGTTCACCTTTGGGCCAGGCGCCGAACGGGTACGGCTGATATTCGCTGTTGTAGGCCAGGAACTGAAAGACCTGGTATACATAAGTACTCAAACCCTGCCCCAGTTTACGCAGGCGTTCATTGGTCTCGCCGGTGAACAGTTTGAGCAGAAACTGGAAAATGACGATTGCACCCAGCACCACTTCGGCAATACGCGAGAAAATCATGTACAGCAGCATGTAAAGGCCGCGTTTCCAGGTCGATTGGCTTTTCAGGTTATCTTTGACGTCGTCGCTCATGGTGGTTTGGTCCTCGATTGGTTTGTTACCAATATACTCCCGTCGGCCGGAAAATCTAGCAGGGTCTGGTTTTTATCAGGTTAATCTGGCTCGTTGACGCGAGGCATAAAACCCACATAGTATTTGCGCGCAGGTTCTCTTGTTCAGCGTCAGTAAATACTTGCTCGCCAGACTGGTAGTATAAGCAAATATCATTGCAGGGATTCGCGACCCGACGCTTCGGCCCGCAACCCGAAATGACTACATGGAGATAGTGCGCGGAATGCTTGATAGATTTGTCCAACTGAATTTCAGGTCCAGCCTGCTATTGCTTGGTCTACTGGCTGTTAACCCACTCGTACAGGCAACCGAAGTCGATACCCCCGAACCACGCGAACTGATTCGTGCAGCGATGGAGCATTGGCGCGGGGTGACGTCATACTCCGAAATGACCATGACCATTCGTCGCAGCGACTGGCAACGCAGCTTTTCGATGCAGGCCTGGACCGAGGGCGACAAGCTGTCACTGGTGCGCGTTACCGAGCCGAAACGCGACGCGGGTAACGGTACCCTGGTCAGGGACCAGGGCATGTGGACTTTTTCCCCGAAAATAAATCGCATCCTCAAAGTCCCGGCTTCGATGATGAGCCAGAGCTGGATGGGCAGCGATTTCTCCAACAAGGATATCAGTAAATCCACCGATATCATCGATCAGTACGAGCATCGCCTGCTTAAAACTGAAACCCGGGACAACCATGTTCAATATACGATCGAGTCGATTCCACACGAGGCGGCAGCGGTGGTTTGGGGTAAGGAAATCCTCGTGATTCGCGATGACTTCGTCATGCTACGCCAGGAATTCTGGGATCAGGACAATATCCTGGTCAAGGAAATGAACGCAACTGCGATCGAAATCATGGATGGTCGCAGCATCGCCTCGGTGATGCGCATGCAAAAACTTGAAACCCCCGATGAATGGACCGAAATGACAGTGCAAGCTATCGATTTCGATATCGAGATGAACAGCAATCAGTTTACGCTCTCCAACCTCAGGAACCCGCGTCAGTGAAAGACATCAGCCTGCGTATGGCCTGGCGCAACCTGTGGCGGCACGGTCGGCGCACCTGGCTTACGGTCGGCGCAATGATCTTCTCCAACACGCTACTGGTGTTTTCAATTTCGCTGCAGTTCGGCAGTTACGAGATGATGATCGACAACAGCTTGCAGGCGTATTCAGGCCATCTCCAGTTGCAGCATCCACGCTACCTGGATGAACCCAAAATGCGCTATGCCCTGCCCGACGTGGCTGACAGCGCAGAGCGCCTGCGCGATGAGCTCGGCTTAACCAGTATCAGCGCGCGCGCCGCAGGATTTGCACTGGCCTCGAGTAACGAGCGTTCGTATGGATTACAGATTTTCGGCGTCGACGCAAAGCATGAACCGCTCGTCTCCACCCTCCCCGGCCTGATCAAACAGGGGCGCTACCTGACACCCGGAGCAAGTGCTGAGATCGTCATCGGATCGGTACTGGCGCGTAATCTCAAAGTTGAACCCGGCGACGAACTCAGCCTCCTCGGCAGCGGCTTCGATGACTCGTTCGCCGCCGGTGTCGTCAGGGTGGTCGGTATCTTCGAATCGGGTATTGCCGATCTTGATCGCTCCGTGGCGCAGATCAATCTCGGCTATTTCCAGGACGTGTTCGCGATGCAACGACGTGGTCACAGCATTGTCATTCGCGCCTCCAATATCGACGCTGTCGAGGAGCTGCAAACCCGGGTCGCTACGCTGCTCAGTGACGAAAAACAGGTCGCATTACGTCACTGGGATGATTTGCAGCCCGGCCTGAAACAGGCTATCCAGGCGGATATGGCCAGCGCCTGGTTCATGTACATCGTGCTCATTGTGCTGGTGGCATTCAGCGTACTGAACACCCAGTTGATGTCGGTACTCGAACGTACCCGCGAATTCGGCACAATGATGGCGCTTGGATTGAAACCATCTCGACTGGCGCGACTGGTAATACTGGAAACCGGGATGATGACGGGGCTCGGCCTGCTACTGGGTATTACGCTTGGAGCGCTCATCACCTGGTATGTAAGCCTGGTCGGATTTTCCTACCCCGGGATGGCGGAAATGGCGGTCAAATTCAACCTGCCGGAGCGCATGTATCCTGCCATTTCATTGATTTCACTGACCCTGGGTCCCGGAATCGTTGCCTTTGGTAGCCTGTTGGCGGCGATCTATCCGGCATTGCGCCTCAATCGGTTATTGCCGCTCGAAGCGATGCGGGCGGTTTGATATGGCAGGGTTCAGAATTCATTTTGGCACGATTTTCATCCTCTCCTGGCGCAACCTGTGGCGCAATCATCGGCGCACTTACATCATGCTCGGCGCCATCTCGATCGGCGTATGGGCAATGATTTTTATGACCGCGCTGATGCGAGGCATGGTCGATGACATGCTTGAGCAGGGTATTCGTAACCTGCCCGGGCACATCCAGATTCAGCATCCCGACTTTCTCGACGATCCGAGCGTGGTCAACAGCATCCCCGAACCCGCTGGCGAATTGCTGGTCGCATTGAATCAGGCCGGCGCGAAGCGCTGGGCTACCCGCATCAAGCTACCAGCAGTGATCGCCAGCGAACGTGAATCTCGCGGTATCAACCTGGTTGGCGTCGAGCCCGATGCCGAGGCAGACATCAGCGGAATCCCGGCACAAATAGGTACTGGTCGATTCCTCACATCCAACCAGGACCAGGGCCTCGTAATTGGGGCCAAACTCGCTCAGCGCCTCGAAACCCGCCTCGGAAAACGCGTCGTCGTTATGAGCCAGGATCCGGACAATAATATCAGCGAACGCGGCTTTAGAATCGTCGGCATCTACCGCGCCGAAATGCCCGGCCTGGAGGAGCTCAATGTCTACGCGGCGCGCGATACCTTGCAGAAGTTGCTCAAAATCGAAGGCCGGGTATCACAAATCATAATCGTCGGCGAAAACTACCGCGACATCGACACGCTGTACCGGAAAGTCAGGCAGTCGATACCGGCCTCACTCGAGATTAAACCCTGGTATGAAATCGACAGCTACCTCGCGGCGATGTTCAATATGATGGATGGCTTCGTGCTGGTCTGGGTCATCATTATTTTTCTGGCGCTTTCCTTCGGCCTGGTGAATACGCTGGTAATGGCGATATTTGAGCGCGTGCACGAAATCGGCCTGATTCAGGCGCTGGGTATGCGCCCAGCGTTGATTGTTTACCAGATTTTGCTGGAGTCGTTGTTGTTATTGCTGATCGGTCTCGGCATCGGTAACAGCCTCGCGATAATGACTATCAAACCACTCGAGAGTGGACTTGATATCTCGATGGTTGCCGAAGGCATGGCGATGATGGGCGCGAGCAGTACTCTGTACCCAAGCCTGACCCTTTACGATATGGTGCTGGCCAATACTGTCGTTGTTATTCTGGGCATACTTACCAGCATACTACCCGCCTGGAGGGCCGCCAAAATGGACCCCGTACAGGCCCTGAACACAACCTGAGTCTAAACAAGCAGATCCTATGAGCGCAATCCACTGCCATCAGTTATGTAAAACCTTTACCCAGGGTGACGAAGTAATCACCGGTCTCGATCACGTAGACATCACCATCGAGGAAGGCGAATTTGTCTGCCTGTCCGGTCCCTCGGGTTCAGGCAAGACCACGCTGCTAAACGCGATAGGCGGACTGGATACTCCGGACAGTGGCGAAATTCGCATGGGCGATATTCGCATCGACCAGCTCAATCGCGGGTCGCTGGCCGATATGCGTTTGCATCACATCGGTTTCGTATTTCAGGCCTACAATTTAATTCCGGTATTGAGTGCGCAGGAAAACGTCGAGTTCGTCATGCAGGTGCAGGGAGTTGCAGCTGAGAAACGCGCGCGTAAATCGGTTGAAATTCTTAAGGAGGTTGGTCTACAAGGAATGGAGGACCGGCGCCCGGCACATCTTTCCGGCGGCCAACAGCAACGCGTCGCGGTAGCGCGTGCCATCGTTTCCCAGCCAGATCTGGTACTGGCGGACGAGCCTACCGCCAACCTCGACAGCGTCGCCGCGGACCATCTGATGGGACTGTTTTCCGAGCTCAATGAACATCATCGCATTACCTTTGTCATCGCCACCCATGACAAGCGCGTCATGAGTTACGCCAGGCGCTTGATCAAAATGCAGGACGGAAAAATTATCAGCGATGAAGCTCAGTAGGATCTTCGCCGCGCTCCTCACAGTCTTCCCCATGCAAGCGGCGGTCCGACGTATCGGGATCTTTCAAGGATGTTGTCGAAGCAAGCTTCCGATACGTCAACCCGGCCTGCGCTGGGGGGCCACTGGCGCGGTAATGGGGTTGTTGTTCATAACTCTGCATGCAGGCAATGCGGCGGCCTTCGAACTGCGCGGCCACATCAAGCCGCAGTTGAGCGTGGTGAATCTTCCAGGCGACAGCCTGCTACAGAATTTCAGCGATGATCCCGCGAGTGATACCGCGCTCGATGTGCGCGTCAACCTGTCGGATAACAAGGGTGCCTGGAGTTGGCAAAGCGATTATCAATTACAGGCGCGACAGGGTGATCTGCTCGAATTCCAACAGCGGTTTCCACAATTCGGTTTTAACGATTCAGCACTTACCGATGATGACCGGCGGGTTTTCGATTTATCACGGCGCATCAGCGACCAGGACGACCGCGTTATCTCCCATCGCATGGACCGGCTATACCTGAGCCATACCTCGGCTAAAACCGTATTGAAAATTGGTCGTCAGGCAGTGTCCTGGGGCAATGGCATAATTTACAACCCGGTCGATTTCTTCAACCCCTTCGATCCAACCGCAATCGACACCGAGTACAAGACCGGCGATGACATGATCTATACCCAGTATTTGCTCGATTCAGGGAACGATCTGCAGGCGGTCGGGGTGGGTCGTCGCGACGATGACGATGACGTGACCGCGGATGCTTCCAGCTTCGCATTCAAGTACCATTTTTTTCTCGATTCCAGCGAGTTTGACCTACTGGCCGCCGAGCATTACGACGCACAAATTATTGCAGTGGGCACTGTGGTCGAATTTGCAGGAGCCATCTGGCGCGGCGATATCATGCTGACCGATACCGATGACGAAAAATTCACCAGCGCGGTCGTGAACTGGTCCTATGCCTGGGTCGCTGGCGGAAAAAACCTGACGCTGACGCTGGAGTATTTCTATAACGGCTTCGGCATCGATGATGGCGACTACGATCCGCAGTCGCTGAGTCGTAATCCTGAACTGGTGGCTCGTATCGAACGTGGCGAATTATTCACTCTCGCAGAAAATTACTTCGCCGCCGCAACGACCGTCGAATTGACACCTCTGTGGCTGCTCACTGGCAGCATGTTCAGAAACCTCGATGATGATTCGATGCTAGTGCAGATAATCAGCCGGTACGATTTACAACAGGACCTGCAATTACTGCTCGGAATAGACCTGCCCAGCGGCAGCGACGGCAGCGAGTATGGCGGTATCGACTCCGGGATTCCCGACGAGCCTCTTGCAATCAGCACATCTGTGTTTGCTCAACTCGCCTGGTATTTCTAGAATGGCGCCTCCGTTTTAGCTAGTTAGCCAGATGAACTCGAAAACACTGATGATCCAGGGTTGCACTTCGGACGCGGGTAAAAGCACGCTCGTCGCCGGCCTGTGCCGTATCCTGCAACGCCAGGGCTTCCGGGTCGCCCCCTTCAAACCGCAAAATATGGCCCTGAACAGTGCCGTTACCATCGATGGTGGTGAGATCGGCAGGTCACAGGCAGTACAGGCTCAGGCCTGTGGGCTCGAACCACATAGCGATATGAATCCGGTATTGCTGAAACCGAACAGCGATACCGCGGCGCAGGTGATCATCCAGGGCAAGGCCTTGCAGGATATGGATGCGGTTGGTTTTCATGACTACAAGACGATCGCGATGACCGCAGTGCTCGAATCACATCAACGACTTAGCCGGCAATACGACGTGATCATTGTCGAGGGTGCCGGTAGTCCGGCCGAAATTAACCTGCGCGAAGGCGATATTGCCAACATGGGTTTTGCCGAGGCAGTTGACTGCCCGGTTATTCTGGCCGCCGATATCGATCGCGGTGGTGTATTCGCGCAACTGGTCGGCACGCTCGAGCTGTTGTCACAGTCAGAACAGGATCGAATCATCGGATTTATCATCAACCGCTTTCGCGGCGACATCTCGTTGTTGCAATCCGGCCTCGACTGGCTGGAGGCAAAAACCGGCAAACCGGTGCTCGGGGTTGTCAATTACCTGCAAGGGCTGCACATTGAGGCCGAAGATGCGATCGACCGTGGCGCCGACAGGATTGATACCGAGTCCGAAACCATAAAGGTCGTGGTACCGGTGTTGTCGCGCATCAGCAATCACACTGATTTCGAGGTGTTGCGGCTGTCCCCCAATATCGATTTTGAATTTGTCGGCCCCGGGCACTCACTCCCGGCAGCCGACCTCATCATATTACCGGGATCCAAATCGGTGCGTTCCGACTTGCAGTTTTTAAAAGACCAGGGCTGGTATACAGCGATTCAGAAACACTGCCGCTTCGGCGGCAAATTACTCGGCATTTGTGCCGGCCTGCAAATGCTGGGACATACGATTCACGACCCGCTGGGGATTGAAAGTGCGGCGGGCAGCAGTCAGGGTTTCGGCTTTCTCGATATCGAAACGACGCTCGCAGCGGAGAAACAGTTAAACAGAGTCAGTGGCTATCTGACCCTGGAAGACGCCTTTGTCAGTGGCTACGAAATTCATGCCGGGACCTCAACCGGCCCGGCGCTAAGCAATCCATTCGCCAGCATCGATAATCGTCCGCACGGCGCGATGAGCACCGACGGCCAGATTATCGGAACCTACCTGCATGGGCTGTTTGACGAATCCGCCAGTCGCGCTGCGGTTTTGCGCTGGGCAGGTTTGCGCCAGGTAGAGCAGATGGATTACCTGCAACTGCGCGAAAACGCGATCGACCAGCTCGCCGATGAACTGGAGCGTACGCTCGATCTCGAGCGGATCAAAAGCTGTCTGATCAGGGGTGATGCTCGCTGACGCGGGATAGCGATGTCACGCTGATACCTTTTTCGCTGCACTCGATATGGCTATCGACACCATAGACCCGGGCGATGTTTTCCCTGGTCAGAACTTCGCTGACACTGCCACTGCAGTCCAGCCTGCCATGATTCAACAGGTAAAGACGGTCGCAGAACCGGGCCGCGAGACTCAAATCATGCAATACCACGATCGCAGCCCGATTTTCAGCCGCATGGTTGCGCAGAATTTCCATCACGTGTAACTGGTGATAAGGGTCGAGCGCGGCCACCGGTTCGTCGGCAAAGATTAATTCGGGTTCAGTCGCGAAAATTCGCGCCAGCATTACCAGGGTTTGCTCACCCCCGGATAAAGTCGTGACGATGCGATTGCGAAAAGCCAGGGTCTCGGTTTTTGCCATCGCCGCCTCGACCTTTTGCTGGTCTTCGCCTGAAGCCTGTTGCCACCATTTCTGATAAGGAATGCGTCCCAGTTCGATCACCTTCTCGACACTGAATGGCCAGTGAGCCATGGCGCCCTGCACCAGGTAGCCCATGCGCTGTGCTCGCTGCATGGCAGGTATCAGTGCGAGGAGTTTATCTTCGAACCGTACTTCGCCACCGGTACAGGCTTCCACGCCCGTCAACAGGCGCAGCAAGCTACTCTTGCCAGCGCCATTGGGACCAATTAATCCTACCAGTTCACCGGCTTCGACCTGAATATCGATGTTCTCGAGTATCCTGATCGCCTCGATGCGATAATCGATGTTGTGGCCACTGAGCAGGCTCATTGCAATACATTCCTCGATTTCAAAATCAGGAACAGGAAGAATGGCGCGCCCACCAGCGACGTAATCACGCCAAGCTTCATCTCGCCATTGCTCGACAGCAATTGCACCGCGATATCAGCGACCAGTAACAGAATCGCGCCAGCCACTCCGCTCGCCAGCAGCAGGCGTCGGGGTTCGTAAGCCACAAAGGGCCGCATCAAATGGGGTACCACCAGGCCAACGAAACCGATATTGCCCGCCACCGAAACCGCTGCACCGACGCTCGCGGTGACGCCGAGCACCAGCACCAGGCGCAGCCGGGTGACATCAAAGCCCATTGATTTTGCGGTCTCTTCACCCAGGGTCAGGGCGTTCAGAAAACGACCGCAGTAAAGAATCATGCCCCAGCCCACCAGCATGAATGGCAGCGCGATAAACAGCTCGTTGATACTGCGATTCGCAACCGAGCCGAGCAACCAGAAAACAATTTCCTGCATAGCGTAAGGGCTTTGCGCAAAATTGAGCGCCAACGCGATCAGCGCACCGCCGACTGAATTGATGGCAATGCCGGCCAGAATCAACGAAATAATCGAGCGGCTCTGCCCCACCAGCAGCAGGATGATCGAGACGGCGATGAGAGCACCGATCAAACCGCCCAGTGGTAACAGGAACCAGGCGAAGCCTGCCATGCCATAATAAAACACGATTACCGCACCGAGTGCGGCGCCATTGGATACGCCGATAATACCCGGCTCAGCCAACGGGTTATGCAACAGTCCCTGCAGCGCCGCGCCTGCCAGGCCCAGCGTGGCACCGATAAACATCGCCAGTAGCGAACGCGGCAGTCGAATATCAAACAAAATCAATGATTCAATCGTCGTCAACTCGTTGAACCAGTCCCGCATACCTTTGCCGAGATCGATTTCGACCGGTCCGACGTTGAGCGCAAAAAGGCACACCAGCAGCAAAACGGGCAACAGAATTGCGTACAGAACGCGCGGCTCGAGTGCCTTTATATTCACCGGCGTTGCGCCATCTTCTCAATCGCTTCGGTGATCATCGGCCCGGCACATATGCGCAACCGGGTCGGAATATCCAGGTACTCACGGTGCTCGATCAATTTATCGAGTACCGGATGACCGACATATGCCGTGGCGAGTGAATCGGGGCGCGACAGGTTCCGATCAATCTGTAACACGTCGGGGTCTGCGGCGATCAGGGTTTCCAGCGCAATCGGTTTAAATCCCTCGATCCCCATGCTCGCGGCCAGGTTGATGTAACCGGCGTGGGCAAAAAGGTCGTTTTCGAGGGTATTGGCGCCGATTGTGAAGCCGTTCGGCGAGTAAACAATCACCGTCTTTTCAGGCCTCCCGGCATAGCGTTGCTGAATCTCGGTAAGCTCCGACTGCATTTGTGCGATCACACTCTCTGCACGTTGCTGATTGCCGGTCCATTCGCCAAACTGCCGCAGCAGGCTGTATATATCGGCAATCGAATGCGCGAGCGGAATCTGCTTCACCTTGTAACCCAACTGACGCAGAAATTTTGCCGTGTCCCAGGCGGCATACTCGCTCGCCACCACCAGGTCAGGCTGGTACTTGATTATTTCCTCGACCGACGAATTATTGAGCGGCAAATCGCCCACTGCATCGATCATGTAGGACATGTTCTCATCGAGTGCCCAAACCGACACCGAGGCGATTTGTTCCCGCTCGGCGAGCATTAGCAGGAGCTGATCGGTGCATAACCCGATAGACACGATCCGCCGTGGTTTATCAGCCGCAACCAGTGGCGTGGAAAGCAGCATCAATACAGTGAAAAAGAGATAAAAACGCTTCATGAAATCATTGTTGATTTTAACCCGCACTATTCTCCCGATTGCGCTGCCACAGTAAAGCGCCGATATCAACCTCCTATGAGTCGTTAAATTTTTGACGTTACCGACGAACGGTGGTGATTTGGCTACAGATGGT
>Ga0316194_10002665_pt1 | contig 12448 bp, 10 predicted proteins | sample CroRivsedime1_MG_FD_204936 | JGI IMG/M metagenome (GOLD analysis project Ga0316194, IMG submission 204936) | Coastal sediment microbial communities from Maine, United States - Cross River sediment 1 | ecosystem: Environmental > Aquatic > Marine > Coastal > Sediment | place: USA: Maine...
TTTATCAGAATTTTAATATCCACATGACAGTAGAATCATAAGGTTTTTGACCTGATAACATAGTATCACGAAGCTACCAGGGGTCCGCTGTGTGCCGAACGCTGCCTCCCAGGCACCAAATCTAAGCGTCTCCTATGTAGAGAGCAGACCCTCCGGTTCCGTAAACAAGAGACCGAGAAGTGCCCTAAGGCGACACCGGTAGCATGACGGGAATTGGCAATCTTCGGACAACAGCGATACACATTTTTCATTCAAAGATAGTTAATGCATTCGTTTTATTTAAAAATAAAGTGATGTCGTAAGTTTGTATAGCGTATCGCTTTGAACACAATCAACTGATTCATTAGTTGACCAGTATCAACGGGAGAAGCATTAATTGGTGACAAAGTATTACCGAGTGCCACTAAAAGTAGTACTAGACGAGGCTTTAAGCTCAATAGTTGCATAACGAGACTAATAAGATCAGGCTGAATATCTTATGGCTAAATTTTACCGTCACATTGCAATGATTAGGCATCGGAGATATGTCATGGGCATGTTCTTAAAACGATTAAGATTATTTTCAATAGCTACTTTCATGATATCACTAGTTAGCTGTGGTGGCGGTGGCAGCGGTGAAGATAATAAAGGATGGATTGAAATTACAAATCCATCATCGGAGGATTACTTTGAGGTGGTAGATGGAAATCTAGATATGCTCCTCGCTGGCCAGGTTTTTATCTCGAATTTTACTGCTTCGGACAATAGCAATTGTGACAACTATATTGATCTTATATTCTCAGATTGTGAGGATTATGAGAGGTCAGACGTATGGGTAGAGATCATAAATGAATCGAATGATACTCGAACAAAAAATGCGTCAAAACCTTGGGGTGCATGGTTTTGGACCATAACTTTATCTCCAGGAATAAATTCTATACTGGTTGTGGCGGAAGATTCGAAGGGGAATCGAGGGACAGATAGAATTACAATTAATGTAGTGCTTCCAGGTGTTCCAGCAGGTGTATCGGTTCAAACTGATGATGGAGACACAATTGTCTTCTGGAATACTGTCTTAGGAGCTACTTCTTACAACATTTACTATGCATCAAGTCCAGGTGTCACCAAGACGAACTATTCAACATTACCAAATGGTGAATATATCTCAGGTGCCACCTCGCCCCAGTCAGTAACAGGGCTTGTTAATGGAATCCCCTACTATTTTGTAGTGACCGCGATAAATACAGAAGTTGAAAGCAGGGAGTCCCTGGAATTGACAGCAACAGCACTGGGAGTGCCTACAGGTATATCAATATCCGACGCCACTAATGTGAGTGCAGTTATTAGTTGGGATGCTGTTTTAGGAGCGACTTCTTACAATATTTACTATGCTTCGAGCCCAGGCGTTACCAAAACGAACTATTCAACCTTACCAAACGGTAACAAGGTTACAGGTGCAACCTCGCCCCAATCCGTAACAGGGCTTGCTAATGGGATCCCCTACTATTTTATTGTAACCGCGAAAAATGCGGGGGGTGAAAGCGAAGAGTCTTTGGAACTGATTGCAGCTGAGCGAGGAGTGCCACTAGGTGCTTCGGTAGCCGACGCTACTAATGACAGTGTAACTGTTAGTTGGGATACTGTCTTAGGAGCTACTTCTTACAACATTTACTATGCATCAAGTCCAGGTGTTACCAAGACGAACTATTCAACATTACCAAATGGTGACAAGGTTAATGGTGCAACTGCGCCCCTAAGCATCACGGGCCTGACCATCGGAAACGATTACTACTTCGTTGTTACCTCGGAGAATTCATCTGGTGAGAGCGCAGAATCATCAGAATTGAGCGCACACATTGGGCCTACCATGAGTTTTGATGTTAAAACTTTCCGTTTTTCGTGGATAGATGTACCAAGCGCAACGCATTATCGGTTACTCGAGAATCCTGACGGCATATCTGGTTTTAGCCAGGTTGAAAGTGACATCCCTCAAGGCACAGAAAAATATGATCATATCGTGCCTTTGTATAGTCGGATAAATGCCAGCTACATTCTTCAAAGCTGTATTGGAGTTGACTGCACCGATTTCGGCCTGTTCTACATAATCGACAACCTTGTCGATGCGATTGGTTACCTTAAAGCCAGTGGTGGAAGAGCTGGCCGCTTCGGCCACTCGGTCAGCCTGAGCGACGATGGGAATACCCTCGCCGTCGGCGCCATAAGTGAGGCTAGCAGCACGAGTGGAATCAATACGATTCCCGACAACCTGGCGTGGCCTGATGCGGGGGCGGCGTACGTGTTCGTCTACAGCGGCAGCAACTGGAGTCAGCAAGCCTATGTCAAGGCCAGTAATACTGATTCGAACGACTTCTTCGGTTTCTCGGTCAGCCTGAGTGGCGACGGCAATACCCTCGCCGTCGGCGCCTGGGGTGAGAGTAGTAGCACCAGTGGAATTAATACTATTCCCGACAACTTGGCATCTCATGCGGGGGCAGTGTACGTGTTTAGCCGCAGCTTCAGCGACTGGAGCCAGCAGGCCTATGTCAAGGCCAGTAATACCGATACGAGCGACCGCTTCGGTCAATCGGTCAGCCTGAGTGGCGACGGCAATACCCTCGCCGTCGGCGCCATACGTGAGCATAGCAGCACGAGTGGAATCAATAATGTTCCCATTATTGCGGGTGCAGCGTACGTGTTCATCTACGACAGCAGCTACTGGAGCCAGCAGGCTTATATCAAGGCCAGTAATTTTGACAGTGGTGATGATTTCGGTCACTCAGTCAGCCTGAGTGGCGACGGCAATACCCTCGCCGTCGGCGCCTTGGGTGAGAGTAGTAGCACCAGTGGAATTGATACTATTTCCGACAACCTGGCAGCTTGGGCGGGAGCGGTGTACGTGTTTAACCGCAACTTCAGCGACTGGAGCCAACAGGCCTATATCAAGGCCAGCAATACTCGTACGCATGACCGCTTCGGTCACTCGGTCAGCCTGAGCGCCGACGGCAATACCCTCGCCGTCGGCGCTACAGGCGAGGATAGCAGCACGAGAGGAATCAATACGGTTCCCACCTACCTGGCATCTGCTGCGGGGGCGGCGTACGTGTTTAACCGCAACTTTAGCGACTGGAGCCAGCAGGCCTATGTCAAGGCTAGTAATACCGAGGGGCTACACATCTTCGGTAGTTCGGTCAGCCTGAGTGGCGACGGTAATACTCTCGCTGTCGGTGCCACAGGCGAGGATAGTGTGTATCTGTACTAGCCATTATAATAGGAAGACCAAATTACAAGTTACTCGAATAGATATATTTCCCGATCAAGCTGAAAACGATAATCGGTACAGAACTGATATTCCCGAGGATCTCCAGTTGGATCGTTCTCGGAAGCCCATCGTAATACTCTCAGCGTCAGGTATGTGCCGAAGATTGCCTCCGACTCAAAAATTCCAAGAGTCTGCTATTGAGGAGGTAGCCCCTAAAGCACTATACCAACAGCAGTTATCAAACCAGGGGATACTATATCGTTCTGTTAACCGGTCGTTAAAGCGCAGTATTTTACCAATCTGCCTTGGAGGCTTGCTTAGCTAGTTTATTATTTCAGGCTTTTCGGGTCTGTTTCCTGCAGAAAATCATCGGATAGTTTATTTAACAGGTGGTTGTCGGCCAGACCCTCCCTGCGAATTAACATTAGTTGTATTGGTGCTTTTGAACGACTGTCATAATCAAATATTAGACCCATTTCCTTTGCTCTATTTTGTGCAAGCCTGTGGATTAGTAAAAATCTATTGTGAACATGTTCCTTGTCGTCACTAATGATCTCTGAAAATTCCTGAAGAGCATGCTCACAATATTCTTCGATCGCTTTCTGCTTTATTTGCTTGAATATTTTCCAGTCAGATTCTTTCATTAGATATGCGTCCTACCATATTGGCAGTAAGTTTAAAACGGTTACCGCCCTGATAACATTTTATTATTTCGTAATTGATGGTTCGCTCCTTTCATCGCGTAGTAAAGCAGCAGTAATTCCTAAAGCGGGCTTGGGCATCCATAGCTAGAAAAATAGACCATTATTTTATAGATCAAACTTTCTGTTTTTAGGTTTTGGCTGACAGATAACCTGCCCAAAATTGGCCGTTGCAACATGCTTAAAGCTTAGGATATTGTCCGTCTAGTTATAACAGCATGAGTGAGTATCAATGGAGCCAGGGTGTCATTAAAACTGTTAAGGCAATATCTTAGAAAAAAAGAGCAAAAAGAACTGATTGATGAAATTGCCGACCTGTATAAAAAATTCGATAGTGTCAAAAACTATTATCAAGCCTCAGTATTCAATGATGACCAGGGAGTACTGGAAAAATATAAACAGATAATCGAGTATGAGTTTTTCCCGAAATCCATACATGCAGAACCACCTTGCCGTATTTCGGTAGTAAAAAAAGCGATCGCTGATTATAAAAAGCTATCTTGTTCTGATGCGAACCTAGCGGACATTATGCTTTATTACGTTGAGTGTGGAGTAGAATTTGCCAATGAATGCGGCGATATTGATGGGCGCTTATATAACAGCATGGCATCAGTCTACGTAAACGCCTGCCAATTCATCCATAAGCACAATTTAAAAAGTAGGTTCCAATCCAGAGTCTTGGCCATCGTCACTGATACTTCAAATTGTGACTGGGGATTCCGCGAATATCTTAGGGACAGCTACGATGATTTCTTCAGTGACTTTGACGACAATTGACTTCCAGTTCATTAGAACAACCACATTGGTATGTTCGTTAAATATTCTCAGGGCCCATAATTTGATTCCGACAAACAACCGTAGGAATCAAAATGGTTATCCCAGTAAAAAATAAGGCCCCTTGGAACAAGGGCAAGCTGGTAGGTCAAAAGCCGCCACTCAAGCTGAAAGAAATTTGGGCGATTCGCATCAGGCTTCAAATCTCGAAGCAAATCCGTGATCTGGCACTGTTTAATCTCGCCATCGATAGCAAACTACGAAGCTGTGATCTGGTAAAGATTCGTGTGAGGGATGTTACCCACGGTGCCTCTGTCTCAAGGAGAGCGATGGTGATGCAACAGAAAACAGGGCAGCCCGTTCAATTCGAAATCACCGAGCAAACCAGAGAGTCGATTAGCAACTGGATCAATCACGCAGAGCTGCTGGCAGGTGACTATCTCTTCAAAAGCCGTAACCGTGTATCAGGCCATTTGTCTACCCGGCAATATACTCGGAGAGTGAATGCCTGGGTAAGAGATATTGGTCTTGATCCAGCACAGTACGGCACACACTCGATGAGGCGCACGAAGGCATCCCTAATATATCGGAGAACAAAAAACCTCAGAGCGGTGCAGATCCTATTGGGTCACCGAAAAATGGAAAGCACCGTCAGATATCTGGGAATAGAAGTAGAAGACGCATTGGAACTGGCTGAACAGACAGAAATATAGCTTGAAGTTGCCCAGAGACGCCGTCCAGGGCGTTTCTGGGCGCTCCAAAGCGGACGCCTGAGAATCCAAGGCAGGGGGCTGCGAACGGCACATTGCGGTAGTTCGGTATTGATTGAACAATGTCTGCTTTTTCGCGGTTTCTCGTGAGGGTTAACAGGTCAACTTTGACACGAGGCCGCACGTTTGACAGGTGCTTCTTTTTGCGCGATTCTGGGGCGACACTGAGGAACGCATCTAAATGGTAAATCCACACGTACGTCGACTGACGGTGATGCTGCACGCCGACGTGATCAGCTCAACAACCTTGGTTCAGAAAGATGAGGCCCTTGCGCACCAGCGCATGCGGGATGCCTTTCACAAGTTCTCGACGACCATTGAGTCCTATGGGGGCAAGACACTCGAGTTGCGTGGCGATGCGCTGCTGGCGGAATTTGGTCGAGCCTCTGACGCCGTGTGTGCGGCACTTGCATTCCAGGCTGCTAACACGCAATACAACAAGATGATCGACGATGGCGTTCGCGCGGAGCTTCGTGTCGGCTTGAGTCTGGGCGAGGTGATCGTTGCTGACGATACCGTCACCGGCGCAGGCGTAGTGTTGGCACAGCGCCTGGAACAACTGGCGAACTCCGGGGGCGTTGTAATTCAGGGCGGGATTTATGAGGCCGTTCCCACACGCTTTCCGTTTGACTACAAGAGCCTCGGCGAAAGAGAACTCAAGGGCTTCGATCGTCCTGTCAAGGCATTCGTAGTGGCACTACGGGACGGGCAATCCATGCCGCTGCCCGAGACCCAAACCGACGGCGCACCATCACCCGGTAACGCAAAATCGCAAGCAATCGAGCTGCCCGACAAGCCGTCAATTGCGGTCCTGCCATTCGAGAACCTTTGCAATGATCCTGAGCAGGATTACTTTGCCGATGGCATCGCAGGCGACATCATTACTGGTCTTGGTCGGATCAATCAGTTTTTCGTGATTGGCCGCAACACGACGTTCTCCTACAAAGGCCAGACGGTTGATGCAAGAACTGTTGCGAGGGAGCTTGGCGTGCGCTATGTGCTCGAAGGCAGCGTTCGCAAAGCCGGGAGCCGAGTGCGGGTATCCACCCAGCTTATAGATGGCGCAAGTAGTAGCCAGCTCTGGGCCGAGCGCTACGATCGGGATCTGTCAGATATCTTCGAGGTCCAGGACGAGATCACCGAGAATGTAGTCGGTGCCATTGAGCCAGAGCTAACCCGAGCAGAATGGAAACGGGTAGGAACCAAGCGGCCCGAACATCTTGAAGCCTGGGACTACGTCGTACGCGCTGTTGCGTTAATGATGGAATTTTCAGAAGAAGCAAGCGCGCAAGCTGCGGCGTTACTTCAGCACGGGGTTGACGTCGATCCAAACTATGCGCGCACCTATGGACACAAAGCGTGGCTCTCCATCTGGCGCGGGTTTCAGGGCTGGATTCCAATGGACGAGGCGCTATCAAGCGCCGTTGAAGACTCAAGTCGAGGACTGCAACTCGATGTAAACGAGCCGTGGTGTTACATCGCCCGCGCATTTATCGCTATGGCAACTCTCGATAGTGAAACCTGTCTGGCGTCGGCAAAAAAAGCGATCGAGCTAAACCCGAGTTTCGCCTACGCGCATTCGGTATACGCCACGGCAATTGCACTCTCCGGGCACGGAAAAAGCGCACTGTCCGAGGTTGACATGGCTATGCGATTGAGTCCTCGAGACGTCTGGCGAGAGGAATTCGACTTGCATTATGCCATAGCTTACTTTCAGGCCGGTGACTACGAAGCCTCTGCGCGCAACGCGGAAAAAGCCTCACTACCACGCCCGGGTCACGTCACACCATACTGGATGCTGATGGCGGCACTGGGTCAGCAAGGGCTAATGGAAAAAGCCCAGGAAGTTTTACTTCGAATGAAGACGAACGTGCCAGGTTTTGCACTAACCGAACAAACCATTCCTCGCATTTATGTGCTTGATGCTGATCACGAGCGGTTAATTGATGGTTTGGATAAGGCGGGCGTGCTTGGAGTGTAGCCTGCAGCGACAGGCCCGTAAGAGGAGTGCCCAGCTAAAAAACACAATTAAAGAGTCGGTCCACTTCAGCACGGAATGGTCTTCTATAATTCCTATAAACGTGCAAAAAAGATCGCGTAGAGGAATCAACATGCCAGAATATTGATCCTCTATATTATTGCATTTTTCTCCAAACCGGACATTCCTCGCAAATTGAGGACTGGCCGTAACGGGCACTTATCGACCTCCGATCATTCAATTCTGAGCGTCAGCTTTCTACATAGGCGACACTGAGAAGCATGCCGTAGGAGGCAGCGAACGGCACTTCTCGGTCACTGATCAATCAATTCTGAGCGTCTGGTTTCTACATAGAAGACACTCAAAATCTCGTCGCAGGAGGCAGTGAACGGCACACTGCGGACGCTCGTCAATAGTAATATCATGGTCTTTGATGTTTTTTCACGTTAGTATCCGACGAAGTTACGACTCTATGAGGGCATCTTTAGATGGAAGACCGTCTGCCACGTAAGCTAGCCGCTATCCTGTACGCTGACGTAGCCGGGTACAGTCGGCTAACCGGAGACGATGAAGATGCTACTCATAGAACCCTCAGCGAGTACCTGGACCTTATTGCTCTGATCATTAGCTCTCATAATGGTAAGGTAATGCATTACGCTGGTGATGCTGTGCTAGCTAAATTCGATGCTGTGGTCGATGCCCTCTCTAGTGCTACCGATATCCAAATCAAACTCGCTTCACAAAATGAAAAACTACCGGATGAGCGCAAGGTGTATTTTCGTATCGGCGTAAATCTAGGTGACGTAATCGAAGATCGGGGTGATATTTATGGGGATGGTGTGAACATTGCAGCAAGACTAGAAAGCCTTGCCTATCCAGGTGGTATCTGTATCTCTGAAGCCGTGCGTTCCGCCATCAAAAAGAAATTTGATCTACGCTACGAGGAAATGGGAGAACAGATACTGAAGAACATCGAAGAGCCAGTTCGAGCTTATCGAGTATTAATTCGCGCCTTGCCCGAAATGGCTCCCGAGTCGGACAATAGCGTATCCGAAATATTATCACTAGATTTTGCCTTGCCTGATCGACCCTCTATTGCAATATTGCCGTTCAGGAGCCTAGGAGCCGATCCGGGCAAAGACTACCTGGCTGACGGAATCAGACTCGGAATTCAGGCCTCCCTTGTACAGTTATCCGGGTTGTTTTTGATTAATGCTCCCGTTCTCAACGATTATCGAGGAAGAGATGTATCTGCGGAAGAAGTGGGCAAAGAACTAGGTGTTAAATATATCCTGGACGGCACGGTGCAACAGTCCGGGGACCGGGTTAGAGCGACAGTGCATCTTACCGATGTAAAATCCGGGCAGGCCATGTGGGCGGAAACCTACGACCGAATTTTGGACAATGTGTTCGAATTACAGGATGAGATTACCAAAGAAGTAATTTCGTCTTTAAACGTCAAACTTCTGTCCCGCGAGACAGGCAGGGTTTGGAGCAAGAAGTTAATCAACCCGGAAGCCCTTCAAAATTTTTATCGCGCCTTGAGTAGTCTGTACGAGGGAACGAAGGAGGACAATGTAACTGCTCGAGAAATGTTTGAAGAGTTGTATCGAGTTCAACCAGATTCAGTTCTGGGCCCAAGTAATATTTCAGTTACTCACTGGCTAGATGCATTTTTCAACTGGACTGATTCTCAATCTGAATCTTATATCCAGGCTGAGAAGTGGGCAAAAAAAGCAATAGAATACGAAGATAACAATGGTTTGGGCCACGCCGTGCTGGGGCATATTCAACTTCTGCATGGCGATTTTGAGGAGGCGATAAAAACCTGCTCAAAATCAGTAGAACTTCGTTCAAATTGCCCATTGGCTCACGGCCTGTTGGGTGTTGTGCTGAATTATAACGGCAATCCCAGGGCAGCGATCGGAAGTATCAGGGAGGCCCTTCAACTCCAGAGAGTTTACCCGCCCTGGCTGATAAACTTCCTGGCTACTGCCTATAGAGACTGCGGAGAGGTAAAGCTTTCCATTACGGCAGCGGAGGAATCGATGAGGCTCAATCCAAATAAAAATGATGCGGAACTGATTCTTTGTGCTGACTACAATCTTGCCGCTGATCATGACCAGGCCAAAAGTACCGCAGAGCAAATCGTCGCTAGCAACCCATCGTTTAGTCTTGCGAGTTATGCCAAGAGCCAACCTTATAAAAACCCTGCTCAGCTTGATCGTGTCATTAGCGCCCTTCGAGAGGCAGGATTGCCTGAGTGACCGTTGAGGGCACTTCTCGGTCTCTTGTTAAATCAGCTTGGGGGTCTGCTCTCTCCATAGTGGTCACTGAAAAGCACATCCTGGGAGGCAGCGAACGGCACGTTAGAACCATCCACAATTGAGTCACGAATGGCTGTTTAATTTATGAGTTAAATGGGCCGGCTGCAAATGCGAATTAGAATCATTTGTCACCGACCCTTTTATCTCACTATTTGCTTAAATCGCCCCATGATATTCATTTTGACCAGAATCCTATTTATTTAAAATAATCACTTGGCGAACGGTGACGCGTCCGTAATCGTGATGCGATCTACGAGAATCCTTTGGCGCACGCCATTTATCGTTAATTCGGTGAAATCTTCCAGCGGCTGCTTCACATCAGAGTCAAATGCCCTAGCTTTGACAGCAAGCTCTTCCCGCAGTTTGGCGTCGCGAGCAGCCTTTCGTTTCCCTCGCCTTTTTTGGCACGATAACCAGTCAATCATTCGATTCACCCAACTCGTCTGTCTAGTTCAAAGAAGGATTGATACGTTAGTCTACACAGCCAAGATAGGCGTGACGAGGCACACAGTTTTTATGTGGAAAGGCAGCATTCCAGCTTGCTTTGCTGATTCTGTGAACCTGACCATGTTTTTAAAGTCAGTGCAGGCGGTTGGTATAAGCGCAAGATGGTTGCTTTGGGCACTACTCGGTCTCTGATTAATCAATTCTGAGCGTCTGGTTTCTACATAGGAGACCTGATTTTAGCTTAGCTATATCGGGGCAATTTCTATTTAACCGGGTAGTCAGAAGGAATCTTATGATGATTCATCAGCGAATAATCGGTTTCATATCACCCTGGTTCCGATACTTTAACCAGCGTTTTCAAGTAAGCTCGGGTGTCGTCATCCCACTTTCCGGCGTCCTCTTCGTGAGCAACAAGTGCATGTAACTCCACAAGTTTCCAGAGTTCATTTTCGGTCTCAACGGTGATTTTTGCAGGGCAAGTTTCCATGCCTTCACAATCTGCGCAAGCATAAGAGTAAGTAGTCATGTTTTATCTCCGGTGTAGGGGCTATCGTGAAATGGATGAACCTTTCATTCGTTTTAGGGAAATTGCTGGTGAACGGGTAACCCGTCATCAAGCTTCACCCACGGTTGTTGGTCCTCTACGTATACATGTGCTCCCGGCGAGGCAATTTCCGGGTCGTCGAGAGTTGGCGCAAGTATGCTCACCTGTCCCGGCCATCCCTCTTCGGCTACATAGGTCAGAGAGGTCCCACATTGACCGCAAAATCCTCGTTCTACGCCCGGCCAGGCACATTTTGTGATTCGACCTTTAGTCACTTTAAAATTCTCCGATTTAGCACCAACCCAGGTGGTAAACGCCGCTCCTACAGCCTTCTGGCATGAACGGCAATGGCAATGCGACGACCAGTCGGGTGGACCAGCGAGGGTGTAGCGTACAGCCCCACAGAAACAACCTCCATTGTAATTTTGAGTAATTTTGCTCATGTCGTTTACCTCAGTATTAATAGAAATTCTTACCACCCATAAAATTTGAAACCGTAACTAGCACCATTGTTGACTATCTCTTAACACTGCGCTACTAATGATTACTGAAATTACTGTAAGAAAATCTAACATATGAATTGGTCTGGATTTCCTACCCTCAATAGCCTGCGGGCCTTTTCAGCGGTGGCTGAAACTATGAGTTTTTCACGTGCAGCAGACATGCTTAATGTTACCCATGCTGCAGTGAGCCAGCAGGTAAAAGCCCTGGAAGGAAGAATCGGACTGATCTTGATAGAGAGAAAAGGAAAGCTTCTGACCTTGACCAAAGAAGGCAAATCACTAGCACATGATCTTGCTATCGGATTTGCATCGATACACGATGGCGTTACTGCTTTAACCCGTGCTTCCACTGAAAGAGCGGTTCAAATCACTATGCCACCTGCATTTGCAACCAGCTACCTGATGCCAAGAATCGCTGAATTTCAGCGAGAGCATCCAGAAATCACGCTCATGTTGAATCCAACTTCCGAAATTATGGAGTTGACCCCTGACGGTATCGAAGTGGCCATCCGTTATTGCGACGGCAATATACCAGGTATGGTGGTCACCCCACTGCTAAAGTCAGATATGGTTGTTGTGGGGGCGAGGGATTTGATGCAGGGACTGTCGTTTAGCAATCCCGTCTCACTCTGCGATCTTCCCTGGTTGCAGGAACTAGGTAGTAACGACACCGCTGAATGGATGGAGCGTCAAAAGATATCACCGACTCAACCATTGCAGATTACCTATATGCCAGGGAGCCTGATAATGGATGCGGTCAGGCGCGGACATGGATTGACTTTTACAGCTCGTAGTTTTGTTGAAAGGGATATTAAGGCGGGTCTTTTAGTGGAATGTTTTTCAGAATCCGATGTCGGGGCTTATTATATTGTCACCCGTTCTGACAGGCTCCGATCATCCGTTCTCTCGTTTGTAAACTGGCTTGGACGCCAATCTTAGCTCTTATATAGATACTCAACTTCAGAATCCACTGATGGATGATATCGAGTGTCTCAGTTGGGCACTACTCGGTCTCTGCTCAATCAATTCTAAGCGACTGCTTTCTACAATATAGATACTCACACCCGTTCTCGACCATACTGGTAAAGCTGTTAGGTATCTGACAGCGAGAGCGGGACATGCACCCGCTGACTACGAATAGGTTTCTCCAAACATACGATGTTTAC
>Ga0316194_10002669_pt1 | contig 12436 bp, 15 predicted proteins | sample CroRivsedime1_MG_FD_204936 | JGI IMG/M metagenome (GOLD analysis project Ga0316194, IMG submission 204936) | Coastal sediment microbial communities from Maine, United States - Cross River sediment 1 | ecosystem: Environmental > Aquatic > Marine > Coastal > Sediment | place: USA: Maine...
CCATCAGGTCCCGAATAACACTGATGTCTTCTTTGTTTAGTACTTCAGGGATAGTAACAAGCATATTATTCTCTGTTTATGTTCGAGTATAATTAAAAGCAGTAAATTCTCCGTCATTGCCATGCTACGCTCTAAATGACGGAAGATGTAAATCATATCAATTTTAACAGACTACACGTTTAAAAGAGAGAGTAGGTCATGAAACTGAATATCATCGTCGATGGACGTACCAACGCATTCGAAGTGCCAGATGAGATCCTGCTCGATGCAAAAGACTTTTTCGCCAAGATAGATGCGGACATGGACAAAGGCTATCAGATGAGCCGTGACTGGGTTGAAAAGCCGGATGCCGAACAGCGCTGCCAGATTGCTGCGAACAAGATATTGACAGCCATCGAGACAGATAACGAGAAAATGTTGATGTTGATGTCGGCCTATATACTGCATACCTTGCCCGGGGTGAAATCGGTCAATATCGATATGACCGGTGATATGAATGAAACCGATATCATCATGGAGCATGAATCGGTCAAACCGCTGGGGCCTATCTTTAATTAAATGGCTGATAATATTACATTTATCTGAAATTTGAAGCTTGCCGAAAACCGGGTGTTACGGTTATCGTAGTTGTGCGTTTACAGTTTTAATTCACCTTAAATGTTCATAAAATTACTGTTTAGTTCTCTTGTCTTAATTATTTCGTCGACCTTCAGCTATATCAGGCTGCGCACAAGCATGGTTAAAGCTGTGGCTTGAAAGGGACAGGTGCTTTGATATTTTTTAAGTATTTTTGGGCTAATATGTCGAACAAAGTATAAATGTACCGCACCAACATCAACGCGAGATGATATTTTCTACTGGTTCAGCTTTTTATGGATGAAGCCAGAAGCAGATGGCAGCTGGTATATCGAGAATTGAGCCTTTAACTATCTTCAGTCTGGGCTCTCATCGTGGCTCAATCATCGCTCTCCTGTAGCCAGGTCCACGCTTCGTCCGAGTCTTCAAAAAATCTTGCATCGCCAGAAACAAACCAGGACGCGATTTTAGCTACATATTCCTGCCATTTTTTATTTCCGAAGATCGCTATCTTGTCAAAGTTGTTGCCATGTTTTAAACCCATTTTCAGGTCATCCCATGCTGCTCTTAACTCCCAGCCTTCAAATTCTGAGCCGTCGATAAATACTTTTACCTGGGGATCTTTGACACCTTCCAGGGCAGATTCGAGCATCGGATTAATCTTTTCATAATCTTCATGTGTGAGTTTGCCAACAGCTTTCAAAGACAGGAAAAATTCGTTATTAACTCTTTCGATGCCGATGGAAAGACCGTGCCTGAGAATTTTCATGATGATCACCTCTCTTGCTAGTCATATAACATAGTACCTGTTTCATACCTGAGAATCTTGACAGAGAGCAACTTAATCGAAGAAGTATGTGCCGGGTTGTTACAGCATTTTTGACATTCGAAAATGCTGTATCTGTGCAAATAGCAGGTAACTTTTTTCATCGATACTGTAGCCAAGTCTCTGGTAGAAGCTGACGGCAGGTTCTCTTGCATCCAGTACTATTTTTTTGCAGGCAGAAGCACTTGCATGCTCTTCCATGGTCTCTATCAATCGACGGCCGATACCCTGTCTCTGGTATGGCTGTGCAACCGCCATGTAACGGATCTGTGCTTCTGTCTCTGAATTGAATTGCAGGCGTGCAACAGCGATAGCCTCATCAGCATCATTGATAGCCATGAGATGAAAGCACTGCTCTTCTATGTCATCGATTTCCGATCCTTGCGGCTGGTTCCTGGGTGCCCTGAGCAGGCTCCAGCGCAACTGAAAATAAGACTTAAACTCGCTTTCGGTTTTCGGTTGTATAATCTTCAAGGGATTATGTTTGTGCGAACAAAAAAAGCTTTCAGGCAAAAACGACCCAGGTAGTGGCAATATACTTCACGCCTTTTTCCAGGGTCACGCCGCGGTGTTCATGTGTCCAGAAGGGTGGGAATAGACACAGTTTGCCTGCCTGTGGTTTAACCTTGACCTGCTGGTAGGAAAACTCCGTTTCACCGCCAGGGCCTTCGACATCGTTCAGGTACCATACGGCAACCAGCTGACGGTCAGCAAAGTCATGACTGCCACCATCGATATGCCAGTGATAATACTCACCCGGATTAGTGCGCTGTATGGCGTAACCGTTATCTTTGAATGCACCCTTGAAGAACGGATAGATCTCACGGAATTCCATTATTGCCTGGCCGAGTGAGCGAAACAGTTCGTTATCCAGGTCTTTCCAGTTCTCCTTGCCACTGGTGACCAGGTCTGTCGAGCGTTTCATGCTCTGATCCTCGGTAAAGGTCTGGCCGATCCTGCCCTGGTACTGGTTCTCCGTATCGGCTTCGAAACGACGGATCATCTCCCGGCAGATGTCTAATGGCAGTGCAGCTTCTTTTTCAAAGATGAATGTGCCCGGTTTTACTTCCCGGATTGTTGTTTGTTGATTGTTCATATTGTCGTATCAGTTGTGATTAGCGTATGAAATAAGCATGTGATCGCGGCCTGTAAACCGTGATTAGTCAACATCAAGTAAACAACGATTATAAGTGACTGTCATTTACCAGCGCCTCGATTTTAACACTGCATTGTTCTGCATCTTGTTGATGTAAAGCAAGCATCTGCATAGCGATGTTTTGCCAGTGGTCCAGAGATGAGGTAACGGTTTGCTCGATGGTCGCTATATCGCGGTTTTCACACCAGCTGTTATAGGCCTCCATCAATGAAGGAAAGATATGCTTGCGCATATTGGTCAGGTTGGCAAAGTAAAAATGGATCGATGCGTGGTTATCATTCTCGATCAGCGTGGGCAGTGTATGCAGGGTATCGGCATAATGGTCTCGCACGGCTCGTGCCATGATCTCCGCCTGTGTGAAGGTGATGTCAGTCATCATCTTATGCCAGCCGGCGAGTTTTTTACCCGCCTGTATCTCACCGATCTCGTGTAATACGGCAGCATTCAGCTCATTGTCCGTCATGCTGGATAATGCGCCCTCGAGGTCATCATCAAAATCATAACAGCGGATGGCTCTCGCCATGGCGTTTTCTGGTTTGTTCCAGCGCCATTCGTCGGTGCGTTCCCATATCAGACGTTTGAATGATTCACGGCGGATGTAGATGACATTGTTGTGGCTCATCGCAGGCGGCGATGTCAGGTCGCGAGCAAATTCTTTACCGCTTATATAGATGCTGTAGTCACTGATATGCTGTCGGCTCTCGAGTTCCGCGAGAAAGAAATGCGGTTTGTCCTTTATACCGTATCCACCGCTATAGACCAGGTCTTTTTCTTCAAGCACCCGGTTGATGAGGTGTGAGTCGAAAGGGTCATGTTGCTCGTCATTTATACGGATCAAACTATAGTCTTCGCCTTCCAGCTCATCCCATAAGGATTCGCGCTGGCTCAGCCATTTACCGATATCATCTTTGGACAGATTGTCACTGAAGGCGTGTTGCCGCTCCCAGCGATAGAATTCACGCATCTTTAACAGGTAGATGCGGAGCGTATAGTTGCCCGCGTGCCTGGCATCAGATATGTGGCAATTTAACTGGACGTTATCGGCTAACTGTTTAATATCCATTCTGGGAACATAGTTTATAAATAGCAGTATCAGTATACTATTCCACGCATGACAGTACCTATGTATCGATTGAGGTTATTATGAAGATTAGAGTTAAAAACAAGTGGAATGACAAGAATAAAGAACGAACGCCCGAAGAAACCGGCAGTGTTCTGAGTTTTAACTTCTGGAAGATAGCTAGTGCCAATGTCATGCATATGGAAAACGAAGGTTTTCAGACAGATACCCATTTTCAGCGCCTGGATGTCATCGCTGAATTTACCGCTTTTCTGGTGCATGTCGTTGATCGACTGATCTCTTCTAAAGACTATGCCGCGGAAGATCGACAGGCGTTGATAACCGCGCTGGCATTGAACCTGGCAAAAACCATGCATGATAACCGTCGTGATGTCTCCGATGATAAAGAAACAGATTTTCGCAACGAGTATATTAACCTCATGAACGAACGCATGAGTGAATATAGCAATTTTACCTTTGAAGAAGATAATCAGCCGGGTTTCCAGATGCGTCGTTGTGTCGGCGAGCACGTACGTGACGTGATGGGAGAGAAAGACAATAAATGGGTACCTGACCAGGTGATCGATATCGAGATTCCCGATGCGATGAAAGCGTTTAAGCGTGTCACGCGCGGTATGCTTTAAATTAGTAAACCCGTCATTGCCAGCGCAGCATGGCAATTTTCCGTCGGCAAATCGGTCGCTTATAGAGGTTGTCACGCTCCGCTCGCAATGACGTTTTATGGTCGGACATAAAAAAGCCGGTACGGCTTTTTAACCCGTACCGGCTTTTTACTTGAGAAAAATAATGTCTTATTTAACCCAGTTGCTGAAGTTATCAGCATTTTTTTCCTTACCGTCTTCGTAACCAGCTTCATAAGCTTCGGTAACACGTTGCTCTTCACGAGGTGGGTTTAATACATAACCGCCTTCCCATCCAACGATATACTCTGGATCAACACCAGCTTCTTCCATTTTGGTTACTGCATTGTAGTAATCTTGATTCATCTTAGTATCCTCTAGGGCTTCTAAATAATTAAATGTATCGTTGAAACCACAACGGCAACAACTTCGGATTTCACCTGACTGAACTATATAAGCTCAACCGATTTATGGGCGCAAATTATACCTAGTGTGAGCTGATTTTGGAATGCACAGTTAATATCCCTTTAGAGGGAGTAGTGCTCTCGGTTATGCGTATTTTTTGAAGCTTGACTGCCAGTTTGTATCATATAAGTCATTGAATAAAAAGAGAATTAGGTGCCATAGCATGCTTCCTGTAAGATGATTGATACTTGCTGGCTTCAATTTATCAGGACTTGAGAAATACACCCCAAGTCATGGGCGTCGATCAGTCTCAATACCGTAACCATATAAATTTTAACTGAAAAACCCTTAAAAATTACCGGGTTGAATAAAGCTCTATATAGATATTTGTTGGTATATGCGTCCATTGCAGCCATGATAAACTCATTGTTTTGCTAGCGAATAAGGTCATGACAGAAGAAATATCGAACCATAATCAGAATGATGAAATGACGATCGATGATATCGATGCCAGTTTTTCCAGTGGTATTGCTGCTTTTGAAGCAAAAAACTTCAAACAGTCACTGCAATTTTTAGGGCCGTTAGCTGAAAATGGTGATGCAGAGTCGCAGCACCGTTGTGCCATCATGTATCAAAATGGCCTGGGTGTGGTCGCCAATGAAGCCAAGGCCGCTGAATTTATGCGAGCCGCTGCCGAGCAGGGGCATGCGATCGCGCAACATGGCCTGGGTTTCATGTACATGGAAGGGGAATGTGTTGAGAAAAATGCAGAGGAAGCCATCAAGTGGTTCACCAGGGCAGGAGAGCAGGGCCTGGTTGGTTCGCTGACGACACTAGCCATGATGTACCAGGAAGGTAATGGCGTCGAAAAAAATCCGGAGGAAGCTAAGAGGCTTTATAAGCTTGCTGGATTTGATGATATGCAATTTTAAAGATTATCATATAGAACGGGTGAGAGAGCTTAACGTGGTAGGATTTCTCCCATTTGTCGACATGACAATTGCCTTTGTTACTTTAAAGAAATAAATAGAAGATATAAAAAACTATGCGTCCAGCCCATTTGTTAACAGTTGTAGAAAAAGAATACATAAGTACACAGAGCGGTCATCATACCCCAGTCATGCTCTGGGGTGCCCCCGGTGTCGGTAAGTCACAGATGGTGGCGCAGGTCGCTGAGAAGCAGGACACACCGTTGATCGACATCCGTCTGTCGCAGATGGAGCCCAGCGATCTGCGTGGTATCCCATTTAAAGTCGAAAACACGGTCGAATGGGCGGTCCCAGCCATGTTGCCGGACGCAAAGCGACATGGTGAGAAAGGTATCCTGTTTCTTGACGAGATTACATCGGCGCCGCCGAGTGTTTCAGCGGCTGCTTACCAGCTGATCCTGGATAGAAAACTGGGTGAGTATGAAGTTCCAGATGGCTGGGCGATCATAGCTGCCGGTAACCGACAGGGTGACCGTGGTGTCACCTACAGCATGCCAGCACCGCTGGCGAACCGGTTCTCGCATTACGAAGTCGATATCAACCTGGATGACTGGGTTGCCTGGGCTTATGCTAATGGTGTCGATGAGCGTGTGATCGCTTTTTTACGGTTCCGCCAGGACCTGCTGTTCGAGTTTGACGCATCACAAAATCCGATCGCTTTTCCGTCACCGCGATCATGGGAGTTCGCCCACCGTGCCCTGCACAAATTCGAAGACCACCCGGAACTATTCTCTGGTGCGCTTCAGGCCTGTGTCGGCAAAGCCGCCGGTATCGAGCTTGCTGCATTTATCGCGAGCCTGGACCAGATGCCGGATCTCGATGCCATCATCAGAGGTGAAGAAGTCGAGACGCCGAAAGAGATCGATCTGCAGTATGCCGTGGCGACTGCGCTGGTAGGTCGTGCTATCCGTGCAAAAGACAGCGATGATGCGATGCGGGTACACGGTAATATCCTGAGTTATGCCAACCGTTTCCCGCAACGTGAGATGGGGGTGATGATGGTCTCTGACATGCACCGCGCTATCGGACAGGATATCTTTGCCGTGCCCGAGTTTGCCAGCTGGGCAGATAAAATCGCAGACCTTATGCTGTATTAAAACAAGAAATACTTTCCGCAAATGAACGCGAATGAACGCAAATTCAATAAACAAAAAATAGTTTTTATTTGCGTTCATTCGCGTTCATTTGCGGAAGATAATGGTCCTTTATCTTTTCTTTGTTGTTGAGCCATGTATGAGTGATTACCCAGACGTCGAACAAAAACTAGCAACCGCCAGAACTCGGTTGATTCTGGATAAACCATTTCTTGGCGCGCTGGTTTTGCGTCTGCCTATGGTTGCCGGTGACCCCAAGTGGTGTGAGACGACGTTCAGTGACGGCAAGACATTTTATTACAACAGTGATTACATCGATGCGCTAGACCAGGAACAGACCCAGTTTGCACTGTCACATGAAGCCTTGCACTGCGCGCTGTCTCACTTTCATCGCCGCGGCCACCGGGTAAAACTTCGCTGGGACCTGGCCTGTGACTACGCAGTGAATCCCCTGTTGATCAATGACGGTCTCAAACCGACGCCTGATGCCATGCATCTTCGTGAATACGAAGGCATGACGGCAGAAGAGATCTATCCCTGCCTCGAAGATAACGACAATGAAGGCGAGCGTGACCTGGAGAATGAAAAAAAATCCGATGACGCGGACAATGATGATGAGCAGTCACGCCAGGATAACAGCGGCGGCGGCAACAAGAAAGAAAAAGAAAACGATGAGCAGAGTGAAGGCCAGGGCGAGCAGGATAAAGACCAGGACGATGCCGGCAAAGGTGGGCTAGCACAGCAACCGTCAGGTATGTCACCGCAGGAAGAAGATGAGTTAAGCCTGCAGTGGGAGCAGCGTCTCGCCGGTGCCGCACAGCAGGCACTGCAGTCGGGTAAGCTGGAAGGCGAGATGGCGCGAATGGTCGACCACCTGCTGCAGCCTAAGCTGCCCTGGCGCATGTTGCTTGCAAGGTACATGTCAGCCACAGCACGTGAAGATTACAGCTATACACGGCCATCATCTCGCAGAGGAGACCCCGCGGTATACCCCAGCATGCGCAGCCATGAAACCAACATCGTCGTTGCTGTCGATACCAGCGGTTCGATAGACCAGGAAGAGATCCAGGAATTTATCTCGGAGATCGATGCCATCAAGAGCCAGGTACGTGCCAGCGTGACCCTGCTGACCTGCGATTCGAAATTAAACTACGGTTGTCCCTGGCGGTTCGAAGCATGGGATGCATTCCAGTTTGACGTCGAGATACGCGGAGGCGGTGGTACGAACTTCAGGCCGGTGTTTGACTGGGTCGATGAACAGGACAGGGCACCGGACCTGGTAGTGTACTTTACCGATGCCGAAGGTCTGTTTCCCGAGGTCGAGCCGAATTATCCAGTGACATGGCTGGTCAAAGGTAAGGCGAAGGTACCATTCGGTGTCCGGGTACAGCTAAACTAAAATTCTTATTCACCGCTGAGGCGCAGAGGATGATATTGTTTGTTTTACAATTTATAAATTGTTGTTTCTCTGTGTCTCTGCGCCTCAGCGGTAAAAGAAGTTATTAATGGAACTCTCCGCTGAAGATAATCTACGTCTTAACGTCCTGCTCGCGCAGGAACTGCATGCCGTGCGTATCGATGAGTCCAAGATGACCGTGTTTGCACTGACTGCGAAAGGTGAAGCAAAAGTACCGCTCAATGCCATCGGTAAAGACGAACCTTATATCAAGGAGATCAAGGCATTATTCAGCACCCATGTCATGGGCTCACCGGGCGGATACCCTGTTTACCTCAAGCGCTGGACACGTATGGGGCAGGCGCGTGATGACAGCCTGGCGCAACTGCTGTTACTGGGCGAGCCTGAAGCCGTAGTCGCTGCAGTGCATGCTCCCGGCCTTACCGATGAACTTGCGGCACGGGCATGGTGGGCGATGCCAACGTCGGAAAATGCTCGGCGCATGCTGGAGAAAAAGGCGGTCGTCGAAGGCGAGACCGGTAAGGTGCTGGCAGAATTCCTGGTCGAGTTTCTGCCCTTCGAAGAAGAACAGAGTGACATGATCGAATCAGTCCGGCTGGTGTTGCAGCCGGGGCTTATCAGTCAACAGGAAAAAGAAAAACTCTGGTCGAAAACCAAGACCAAACGCAGTTTTTATGTCGGCTTCTTACATGCCTGTGCTGACGATCTTCCTGTCGAGGTCGATGCACATGAGCACTATGATGTAATCAAACAGCAGCTGGAGCCACTGCTAGAGGAAGCCAATCCTTATGCGTTGATGCTGGAAAAAGTGTTAAGCGCAAAGGGTCAGGCCTTCGTTAGAACAGCCGAGGACGCACTCAAAAAACCGGGCAACCAGGACGTTGTCGTGTCATTGCTCGAAGCGATATCAAAATATTTTGAAACTATCCTGCCAGATAAATTCACCGATGATGATATCGATGCGATCTGTTCAGAAGCGGAAACATTATGTCGTAGCGACAACGAGGCGCTGAATAAGGTCGTTGCATCGTTACAGGGTAATGTCGAAGATGGACAGAAATACCTGTCCGCTATGACCGTTTTAGCCTGTCTGAGCGTGAAGCTGGTCAACCCTATATTTGCCCGCAGCGATGCTATCGGCACGGTTATGCGCAAGAAGATTAAACCGGTGACCGATCCGGTCGTCGAACAGCTACATATATTACGTAGTTAAGATAGCTGTCGGTTTAGAAATGTCATTGCGAGCAACGAAGCGATCTTTGAATAGTAGTGTTTGTATCCGGCAGATGCCATCGTCAGGTCCGTCAACAGTGCGTCCATGCACCACTACTGCCACGCTACCGCACGTAATGACGAGAATTCATTATGCGTTTTGATAAAGTACTGGTGTCTGTAGAAGTGCAGCTGAAGCCGGACCAGCTAAGACGATATCTGCCGTGCTCGGCTGATATCATCGGCCAGACTCTCGCTTCCATTGCCGACAAGTACGAGAAAAAAAATAAAACAGGTTATTATCCGGCGATCGAGTTTTTTAAAACGCTGGATGATGTCGATCCGGACCTGATAGCTTCTGCAGAGCAGGTAGCATGGCTGGTATCAAAACTTGCACGTGAGACTATACAGTCAAAATTGCGCCCGATTTTTTCTTCGGTACAGTTCCAGTCTATCCAGACCATGGCGTTTTCATTACCAAGGGTACGTCCCAACCAGGCTGATGCTAGCGAACGGTTGGCGCAGCATTACACGCCGGATTCGGTGAAGATAGAACTGGTGCTGACCATGATGCGTCGTGATAGTGAGGCGGAAGATGGCAGGGCAGAACCGTATGCCAGGAAGATGATGTTTCGCTGGCTGGAGTCAGAATTTGAATCTATCGAGGTGACCAATTCAAAGGCGATTTAATCACTGCTCATCCTGTCGGCTTCGCATGTGAGAGCGCGGAACCTTGTTCCGCGATGTTGTGTAAATACCGATATCTGGATTATTATTTAGGCGGTAGCTGAAAAGTCACAGATCTAAAGCAATGTCTTATATTCGTCTTCTTTAAATCCAACCAGAAGTGTTTTTCCGTTTTCGAGTACCGGTCGCTTTATCGCGCTAGGGTTGTCCAGCATGACCTGAATGGCGGAAGACTCATCGATATTGTTCTTGATCTCGTCATCAAGCTTGCGCCAGGTGGTACCGCGTTTATTTAAAACGATTTCCCAGCCGACTTTCTTGACCCATTGCTTCAGGTTTTCTTCCGGCACACCGGATTTTTTGTAATCGTGGAATTCGTATTCCAGATTATTATTCTCCAGCCACTTGCGGGCTTTTTTCATGGTGTCGCAGTTTGGGATACCGTAGATTTTTATCATTTTTAAAACCTTTGAAAAGAAAAGCTAACCACAGAGACACAGAGGGCACGGAGAAAATAATTTTATTATTCCGTCATTGCGAGCGGAGCGTGGCAATCTCTTGTAGACGACTCAGCCGCTTATGGAGATTGCCACGCTCCGCTCGCAATGACAGTAACCTAAAAACATCTGTGCTCTCTATGACTCTGCAGTTCAACCTAGTCAATATCACGCAGCAGTTCATTGAGACCAACTTTGCCGCGTGTTTTTTCGTCAACCTGTTTCACGATGACTGCACAGTAAAGGCTGTAGGTGCCGTCTTTAGAAGGCAGGTTGCCTGATACCACAACAGAGCCAGCCGGGATGCGGCCATAGGTTATCTCACCAGTCAAGCGGTTAAATATCTTGGTGCTTTGTCCAAGGTAAACGCCCATCGAAATAACGGAGCCTTCTTCGACGATGACGCCTTCGACGACTTCGGAGCGTGCGCCGATGAAACAGTTATCTTCGATAATGGTCGGTGCTGCCTGTAGCGGTTCTAATACACCACCGATACCAACACCGCCAGAGAGATGCACGTTTTTACCGATCTGTGCACAGGAACCAACGGTCGCCCAGGTGTCCACCATGGTGCCGCTGTCAACATAGGCACCGATGTTAACGTAAGACGGCATCAATACCACGCTTGGCGCGATGTATGAACCAAAACGTGCAGTCGCAGGCGGCACGACGCGTACCCCTGAATCACGAAATTCGCGTGTATTCATGTCGGCGAATTTAGAATTTACCTTATCGTAATAGTTTGTGAAGCCGCCTTTGATAAACTCGTTATCATTGATACGGAAAGACAGCAGTACAGCTTTCTTCAGCCACTCGTTAACGACCCAGTCACCATCGACCTTTTCTGCAACACGTGCTTCACCTGAATCGAGCAGGTTGACGGCTTCTGTGACAGCGTCAGAGATATGTGTTTCTACGTTACGTGGTGTGATGTCAGCACGGCGTTCGAAGGCTTCTTCGATGATGCTCTGTAATTCAGACATGATTATGTTCTCCAAAAATTGGTTATCAGTTTAATGTTTGTATGTATTCTTTAATTCGCTTCGCGGCAGTGACGCATTCATCAAATGGCGCAACCAGGGCCAGGCGTACGTGATCTTTACCGGGGTTTATGCCGTCGCTGTCTCGTGAAAGGTAACTGCCGGGCAGTACGGTGACATTCTGCTGTGTGTATAAGTCCCTGGCAAAAGTCTCATCATCGACTGGCGTGTTCAACCATAGATAGAATCCTGCATCCGGTGCAGTGACGTTGATCACAGGGCTCAATATATCGATAACGGCGTCAAACTTTTTAATGTACAGGTCTCTGTTCTGTTCGACATGCGCTTCATCGTTCCAGGCTTCTATGCTGGCGACCTGGTGTACGGGCGGCATGGCACAACCGTGATAGGTGCGATACAGCAGGTAAGATTTTATTAGTCTGGCATCACCGGCGACAAAACCAGAACGCATGCCGGGCAGGTTGGAGCGCTTGGACAGGCTGTGGAATACGATGCAGTTTTCGAAACTGTCATTTCCACATGCTTCAGCGGCTTGCAATAGTCCGGTTGGCGGATTGTCCCTGTCAAAATATATCTCTGAATAACATTCGTCCGAGGCGATGATGAAATCATATTTTTTTGCCAGACCTATCAGTTTGATCAGCTGCTGTTTGCTGATGACACTGCCGGTTGGATTGCCCGGGGTGCAGATATAGATGATCTGGCAACGCCGCCAAACTGATTCATCGATGGCATCAAAATCGGGCAGGTAATTATTCTCTTTTACGGTATTGTAAAAGTAAGGCTCTGCGCCGGATAAGAAAGCAGCTCCTTCATAGATCTGGTAGAACGGGTTGGGCATCATGATGACCGCATCATCCGTCCTGTCGATAAAA